>UMGZ01069818.1_pt1 | contig 43867 bp, 33 predicted proteins | sample 1965421 | NCBI WGS metagenome assembly UMGZ01 (sample SAMEA4836087, study PRJEB28245) | human gut metagenome | biome: gut microbiome; material: fecal sample | place: Denmark | collected 2008
ATTCGTAATGAGTAAGTCGCGGGTTCGAGTCCCGCTTTCGGCTCAATTCATAACAGGCTGAAAAATAAGGAGTTTACCCTATTGATTTTCTCACAAAAACTCCGGCAACCTTCAAAAAAAAGGAAAATTCTTCCACTTTTGGAAGAAAAAGAGTACCTGAAAAATTACCTTTAATTTGAAGAGCAGCTATGGCAACAATCAATCCTGTAATTATCCCCGAAAGACAACTTATCAATGGAACGCATAAATTGAGAATTGCGGTCCGTCACAAGTCGCGTACAAGTTACATCGTAACATCAATCATTCTGGCAGATCCAAGCCAGCTAAAGAATGGGAAGATCGTCAAGCACCCGGATGCATCAGCACTCAATAAAAAGTTGCGTGCAATGATGGATCTGTACGAAGAACGGCTGGATAACATTCGCAACACCGGCATCTATACCTGCGAGCAATTAAGAGACATCATCAAGGCCGGGCCTTCTGACACGGAAGTCACATTTCGCGGAATATCTAACGAGTATGTGAGTTATCTTCTGGACAACAACAGATCATCGTACGCAAGACTGATGGAGAGATCATCCCGTTATTTTTGTGAATATTGCAATGGAGATATAGATATGCAGGATATAACACCGGTCCTGATTAAATCTTTTGCTGATAAACTTAAGAAGGCCGGGAAAACCCAGACGTATATCAACACAATTCTAAGCCACATTAAGGTCATTGTGAACAAAGCCGTATCGGATCAGATGGTAACTTATTCTATTCATCCGTTCGCGACAACAAAGATATCACCGGCACCGGTCCGCGATGTATCGTTAAGTATTGAATCTTTCCGTAAGATCATGTATAGCAATCCGGAAAGAAAGAGGTTAAGAATGGCAAGAGATCTGTTTATGCTTTCCTTCTCTCTGGGCGGCATGAATCTGATAGACCTTATGAACGTAGACTTCCGGAAGGAAGATGTCAGCTATGTAAGAACCAAGTCAGCAGGAAGGACACAGCAGGAGAACCGGATATCATTTACCATGCCGGAGAATATCAAAAAGTATTATCAGGAATGGATCAAGAGTGATGGAAAGCTTGATTTCGGGTATAATTACACCTATCATAACTTTTCCCAGTATGTATCTTATTGTTTGTCGCTTCTTGCAGAAGAACTGGAAATAGAAGAGAAAGTAATATTCTATTCAGCGCGGAAATGTTTTGCGCAATTCGCCTGTGACCTGGGTATGCCAGACGGAGTTATCAATTATTGTCTAGGGCATAGCGATCGGGCCAAAGGTATTATAAGATATTATACCAAGATCAGGAGTAAGCAAGCCAGTATATGTGTTGCAAGAGTGTGTGATTATGTCAATGATCCGGACAAGTACAAGCCTTATCTGGAGTTGAGGAATGAAGCTTTAATGATGCGGATATAATTAAAAAAGCCTGTGAGTTAAACGCTGCACAGGCTTTTATTTTAATTCTTATCTTTTGCGCTTTCCTTTAGTTTATCTATCTGATCTTGCTTCAGTTGGTTTAGCTGGACAATACTTTCCTGTATGAAATTTATGGTTGCGCCAGAAGTCTGTTGTTGCTCTTGAGACGATTCGTTGAACTTACATATCAAGTCGAAGATGATCTTTAATGTCCCATTCAACTTGTTCAGATCTGTTTCGACCTGACACAAGGCAATAGCACGAATTATTGCTGCATCAGCAAGAGTGTTTAATTTGGAGAAGTTATTTTGCAAGAGTTCCAATTTTGCGCGAGCAAAGTCGATCTCTACCTTTTCGGCAATCATAGTAGCTGTACTACTTTCTTCGATATCCTTCTTATACCTGTAATACCATTGCTTGATTGTGGCTGAATTAATGCCGGTCTGCCGATGCGTAAGAACATAGTTCATCCCGTTGTCTATCAACAGGCGAACAACCTTGATGCGATCTTCATCAGTATATGTCAGCTTTAACGACTGCTCCTTTTCCTTCACTTTACAAGGTCTGTTTCTCTTCTTTTTTTCTTCTTTTTCTGCCATAGTTGTAACTATTCTTGTAACCAGTTACAAAAAATGCACTAATTAATAACTATTAACATTTAGGTGCCGTTGTAACTATTTGTAGTTCAAATATATAAAGAGTTACATAAAGTTACAACATTTGTAACTAATGTCGAAAAACAATTACCCAACACTGCAACCTATATAACTGATTATTAGCTTTCTTTGCTTTAACAATATAAACCAAAATAATACGTATTATGATAGGAGCAATATTAGGAGCCGTGGGCGGTTTAGCTTCCGGAATATTCGGGGGAATTAAGTCGGCCAAAGCTGCACGCGAGCAGCAGCGGCTTATCAATGAACAGGAATCTAAGAACAATGCCTGGTATAATCGTAACTATTACCAGAACTACATGGAATCAGCCGAAGCACAGGCCGCAATGAAGAGAGTGGAAAACACTCTGAAAAAGCAGAATCAGGAAGCACGTGCAACTGCCGCTGTTATGGGATCAACGCCAGAAGCCGCCGTAGCACAACAACAGGCGAACAATGAGATACTGGATAACACCGCAACCGGTCTGGCTGCACAGGCTACACAGCGTAAGACGCAAGTTGATGCAGCAAACCAGCAAAATCAAAATGCAATTCTCAATGCAAGACTTGGGCAGAGCCAGATGAATGAGCAGGGAGGTGCGCAACTTATGTCGAATGGACTTGGCCTTATCGGTAGTGCCTTCTCGATGCTTGACAAGAAGAAAGGGGGTAGATAATGGGCTTATTCGACTACATTAAGAAGAAACCTGATCCCGTAGACACTTCAAGGCTTCCGAGATTGGGAAATTACGGAGAATCTCCCGGATCGTCTCTGAATTTTCAATTCTCACGCGCCCAAAATCAGAATTCCGGGCAAAAATATCCTTCTGGAGTGGATTTTAAGCCCGAAAATCAGGTTGAACAGAGAAATCCTGTCGAAGAGATCAATAACGCAGCCAACGAGATAAACCGGCAAAAGAGTGTTGCTGATCGCGTGAAGGATGATGAAGATGTCTTTAAGGCCCTTCTTGATCAGAAGTACCAATCTGGCGAGGAAAGTATAAAGAGACAACGTGCCGCAGAGTTCTGGGGAAACCTAGCTAACCTTTTCGGCCAGACAGTTTCCTCTGCCGCTGGTGCCAGAATGTTCCAACCTATCAAGAGTAATGTTCCGGCATATAATCAAGCCCTTGACAGACTTCGTGACGGATATAATGATACTCTTCTCAACTATTCACTGGCCAATGCGAAGGCAGACAGAGAAGCAAGGCTCCAGCAGGAGACTATACGTCTGAAAGCCGACAAGGATAAGCTTTTAGCAGAATTCAAAGCATCTCTTCAGGCTGGTCTTATTGATAAGCAAACAGAAGCTGACTTGAATAAGATAGCCGCAAGGGCTAAAAATGATGAGGAGTTAAAGAAAATAGAATATAAATACAAAAAGTTACTTAATGCAGCCAACAACGAGGCTGCAAGGAAACTAGAAGAGTATCGTCAGGGAGAAATCACAAAGAGAAACGGTACTTCCGGAACTAAGGGCAAGAAAGGAAAGGTTACATATCCTGTTGTCCGGTTTGGGAAGAATGGCGTACAAAGAGATCTCAACAAGCCGGAAGATGTTGCTAAGATGTACAATGAAGGCGTAGAAATTGGATATTTCCCTGCAATAGTGAACATGGATACATCTAACCCGACAACTATTGATGATATGAGAGAAGTCATAATGACATCTATCGACAACAAGAGAGATATAACAGGGAACTATGACAAGGAGCGGAAAACTATTGATGGTTTTGAATCCTCTTCAACAACAAACACAAAGAAAAAAATAGAAGGTTTCTGATATGGAAGATAAGACAAGAGTATTGTATGATAGACTAACCCAAGATGGTTATGATATTGGCGACTTCGATTCGTTCAGCAAGAATGTGCAGGACGAAGCTAAGCGGAAATCGTTGTATGAGACAATTACCAATGATGGATATGATGTTGGCGACTTCGATTCGTTTTCGAGTAAACTGGTAGCCAGATCGCAGGAAGAACCGGTAACCAATGTGAGAACCCAGAATGTTCAGCCAGTTCAAGATATGCCTTCTTATGATCCCAAGACACAAGGGTACATTCTTGAGAATGTTCCTGATATGTTCAGGAGCAAGGGGAATAATCTTGCCACAAGGCCTTTGCCCCAGCAAGATCTGTTTGAAAACAATCCTTCGGATCTAGTCCGTAAAATCGGTATTGACCAGCAGCAGAGAGTTGAACAGGCACAGAAGTCTGCCAATGATCCCTATATGAAGGAACAGAATCTTAAACTGTTCAAAAGGCAGAATCAGGAGCAGATCAATAGCGTTAATGAACTGATCAATGCGGCAAGGCAGGAACGTGCTAAGGAAAGACAACAGCGTGTGAGATCTGTTGGTGATGGCGGTATATTCTCAACCATGTCACAGGCGTATCTTGCCGGGGAGCAGAATGATACCGACAAACAGTTGGAATATGCGTCTACCCTGATGGAACAGGCGCAGAATATCACCAATGAAGCGAAGAAGAAAGGAAACACCAACTTCTTTGCCGGGTTTGCGCGTGGTTTCAAGGACGCACCACTGGACGGATGGGCAATGGGATTGCAGGATCTCAAGAATTATTCTGCCGTAAAGAAAGTCATGGACAAAGTAGACAAGGGAGAAGAACTTACTCCTTCGGAAGATGCACTTATGCAGGCTCTTGTCACCAATGCTGCAACACAGATGTATTATGCCGGTGATCTTGGAAGAGGTTATAAGGCTGGCGGTGTAATAGCAGAATCACTTCCGTTCATGCTTGACATGATTGCCGGTATGGGTGCAGTTCAGGCTTTGACCAAACCAGCTTCTAAGGCCATTGTTAAGTATGCGGCTGATAAGGCTGCACAAATGGGCCTTGGCCGGGCTACAACTGGGCTGGCTAAAGGTGCCGCCAGAACTGTTGCCGGTCTGGGAGACGTTGCAGCGCACACCGCCACTTTCGGAAGTGCAAGAGTGGCCGCAGATTATCAGCGTAGAGGTCTGGGAGACGTGCAGGTTAAGCCTAACGCAGACGGAACGGTATCTTATGATGGCCGGGAGAATGTACAGACTGGAGCGGAAGCACTCAGTAAGTCCATAATATCAACAGCCGCAGAAACCGGAAGTGAACTTCTGGGCGAATACTTTGCGCCTATGTTGGGATATATCGGTCGTGTGACTGGTGCCAACAAAATCGGAAAGATCATACCTGCATCAGTAGGTAAGGCGTTCAAGGACGTTGTCAATAGTCAAGGCTTCCGGGAAATGCAGGAGATTGCCAGACGTGCCAAGATATCTGATCCATTGGGAGAATATGCCGAAGAAGTTGCCAATAACCTTGTATCTACCGCAATAGGAGATATGACACCTGAACAGCTTGTCGATCTTGATCAGAATATTGATACGTTCCTCGGTGTTGCTCCCATGTCTGCATTGTTTGGTGCAGCCGGAACAGGTGGATATCTTCGTGATCAATACAAAAACTACCGCAACATGCGTAATTTTGAAACCCAGATGCAGGATGCAATGGGTGAAGATTGGTCCGGTGTAAGAGAAGCCCTTCAGGACGCTGATATTGAAACGGCCCGCAACATGGTCAAAGATGTTCTGTCCAGCCCTATGTCTCCGGATATGAAGAAGAATGCTATCAAGTATATATCTTCAGTCCTTCAGGAACAAACCTTACAGGAAGCAGACAAACAGATGATGCCGGAAGAAATTGCTTTTGAAAAAAGGAACATTATCAACAATCTGAATGAGACGCGTTCTAAGATCAGCTTGAACGATGAAGAACTCAATGCTATCATCAATTCAGAAGAAGGATATCAGGCTATCATATCCCAATTTGATCCGGAAACGGCCAACAACATAATGAAATACAAACAAGCCTATGATGATTTTGTTAATTATAATTATTGGGTGCAAGATCAGGCTGATAATGCAAGGAGACAAGCGGAAGCACAAGTCGAAAGCCTTACCAATGCAACCACCGGCACGATCATGCGGGTAAATTCTGGGCTAAGCACTAACCCTGTTAATGTTCTCCGCGGAAACCTTGTGTTTGATAACGAAGGTAAAGTTGATGAAAATCAATCTGATAAGACCATATATTACATGTCGGAAGATGGACGTGTGAAAATGGCTCCTGTATCTATGTTCAGTTCTCTCGTAGATAATACACCGGCAGAAGAAATGATCCAGCGTGCCGGTAATGATGCGCAAGAAGAAGTCTTGCAAGCCGAAGAAGCACAGATTAATTCTATTCCGGCCCAAGAACAACAGCCCATAGGACCAGAAACCAGATTTACAATGGGTGGAAACAATTATGAAGTTAACAGGGTAACTCCAGACGGATATGAAGTGTACCTTCTTGATGAAAATGGAACGCCATCTCAGTCACAGCTGATGTCTGAAGAAGAAATAAGAAATGCCATCAACGGCCAACAGCCAGCTAATGCAGAAGAAGCACAACCTTCTGTAACTGAACAGCCTGTACAGGAAGAAACTTCCGAACAACCAGTTCAGGAAAATCAGACTGCCATGTCTCGCATTCCTCTCAACGAAAGAGGTGAACAAGACTTTGAAGCCGCACCGGTTGCAGATACTTCTGCCGCATTGATGGAAATCAGTGACAATGTTGATGATGCGAAGGACACCGCAACGCAGATGATTGATCATTACAACAATGAACTGAAAAAAGCAGAGAAGGCAAAGTCAACCGGAAACACCATTCAGGAGATTGTCAAGATGAAACAGGAAAAGAAAGCTAATATAAAAGCTATCAATGACAAGATATCCTATTGGAATCAGGTTGCAGCGGATCTTGAAGCAAAAAGGCCAACCGGACTTATTGCTCAGGCCGAAGAAAAGGCTAAAGAAAACCAGCAACGTCTTGCATCCATGACAGCCGAAGAACAACAAGCTGCACAGCAGGAAGTTCAGAAGAAGATTGATGCAGGAGCCTTTGAACGCAAGGAACCGCGGAAAAAGGTTCGTTATGTCAAAGAAGATGCAGATCTAGGCCCTTCTATAACTCCGCAAGAACATGTTTTGCGAGAAATAGCAACAGGTCGCGTTTCGTTCTCTCTGTCTGACACAGAAGGAGCGCAGGGCCTTTCTTCACATCTTGGCTATTCCAGCTCACCGGAAGAAAGGAAAAAGCTTGTATGGGCATTATCTTCCGATGGTTTAACGCCAGAAGCCGCAGCAGAACAGATCCATGCTGATATGCCGGAGAACTTGCAAGGAATGGTTACTGATCAGGACGTGTTCAACATGATCATTAATGCTTTCCAAGAATATGGAAGTCCTTCTAAGATGTGGGACGCTGCAAAAAACATGCATGGAACCGATATCGAAGAAAACATTCCTGGGTATGAAGAGGATCAGGAACGCCAGCTTATTGAATGGGAAGCTTCTGAAAACAGAATGTCGGTATCTGAATGGATCGCATATTCAGACTATATCGAAGAAGAACTTAATAACTTGTATTCATCTGTTACGGATGAAGAATTAAATACTATCTTTGAGCAAATCATTAACGACTATGAACGAAGAGAAGAAACAGAAAGTGCAGGAAGCACTGAAGGACAAACAGACAGTGAACAAGGCAATACAGTTCAGCCTGAACGCGAAAGTGATAACGAAGGAAGAACTGGAGAAGTCGAAGAACAACCGGAGCCAGCAAATAAAACTGATGGCGAAAGCGGTAGCGTGGTACCTGAATCAGAAGGAACAGTAAAAACCGATATCGAAGCTGCACGTGCGGAAGTAAATCAAAATCCAACTGAAGCACAGAAGGAAGCCGGTAACTACAAGAAAGGCCATGTTAAGATTGACGGGTACGATGTAACTATCGAAAACCCGAAGGGATCTGTACGTTCTGGAAAAGACGCAGATGGTAATGAATGGTCTGTTACCATGAACAACGACTATGGATATATCCGCGGTACCGAGGGCGTAGATGGTGATCACATTGATGTATTCCTTTCTGATAACCCGGAAACTGGTGATGTGTTTGTTATTGATCAGGTAAACCCTGATGGAACATTTGACGAACACAAGGTTATGTATGGGTTTAAATCAGCCCTTGCGGCTAAACGCGCATACATGGCTAATTACTCAAAAGACTGGACCGGACTAGGAAAAATAACACGTGTTTCCAAAGAAGAGTTTAAGAAGTGGGTTAATTCATCCCACAGAAAGACCAAACCTTTTGCTGAGTATAAGAGTGTAGTGCCTGTTTCCGAAAAGGAAACAACCACTAACGCAGAAGATACACCTGCAAAAAGTAACAACATTGTTTCCGATGAACGTTATCAGGAACTTAAAAATAGACTTAAACAGAAGTTGGGCCAGCTAAATGCCGGTATTGATCCTGAAATTATTGCTATTGGCGCAGAAATGGCTGTGTACCACATAGAACGCGGTGCAGTCAAGTTTGCAGACTATTGCAAAGCAATGGTAGATGATCTTGGAGACGTTATCAGGCCTTACTTGAAGTCATTTTATAGCTCCGCAAGATATATGCCGCAATCAATAGAAAACGGCTTGTCGGAAAGAATGAGCCCGGATAGCGAAGTCAGTCAGTTTGATGTAACCAACTTTGACAAGTCTGTTCCTGATGTAATGCAGCAGATAGAAAATGTTGCCAAAGAGAAGGAAATAGAAAAGGTAACTTCCAGTAATGATGTAAAAAAATCACCTTCTGATCTATTTGGAAACTCTGAGGAATACCAGAAAAAAGCCGAGCAGGAGAAAGAAGCCGTTTCTATAATTGGCGTTAAAATTGCAGAGAAGGCAATAGCTAAGAGAAACGGTGAACAGGTAGATCCCCTAACCATGAAGGAAGTTAAAGATATCCTTAAGGGTTATGACATGCTTTCTGACATGTCGGCAACAGATATGCAGGAGCTTGTTGAACTGGCAATGACCAACGAGACAAGATTAATAGCTGAATCCTACATTAACGGAGACGCAACAAAACAAAAGCAGGGATATGACACTATTGTCGATATGTATAATATGCAACCCCTTCTTAATGCGAGAGACAGCACAAGGTTTGAACGCCAGCAATACAGTACACCTACTCCCTTCGGATATGTAATGGGGCAGTTCGTTCAGTCTAGAAAGACGATTGAAAGCGTTCTGGAACCTTCAGCAGGGAATGGCGCACTAACAATAGCTTTCCCGGCCAATACCGTACATGTTAATGATATTGATGAAAGGAGACTGGAAAACCTTCGTACGCTGGGATATGCCCAGGTAACCAATCAGGATGCACTGATACCATTTGAAGGATCTGTTGACGCAGTTCTGACAAATCCCCCATTTGGATCGACAACCGCAAAAGAATTCGACGACGGCCAGATCAAGATCAGTTCTCTGGAAGGTTTGATGGCTATTAATGCGCTTGAATCCATGAAGGATAACGGAAGGGCGGCTATTGTTATCGGTGGAAATACTTCTTATCGAGATAATGGTGCGATGCAGAGCAAAGATATGAAACTTTTTGCGTATCTTTACTCACACTATAATGTGGTTGATGTTATCAACCTTAACGGGGATATGTACAAGAGGAACGGAACTAAATATGACGTTCGTATTATCCTTATCAATGGAAGAAAAACTGGTCCGTTTAAACTTATTGCTCCACCGGTTAAGAGCAAAGCAAGAGCGGAACAGATAAACAGCTTTGAAGAATTATATAACCGAGTTCAAGATGATATACGTTCATTACAGCAAATGGGGGATCTCTTTAACGGTACAGAAGGAGAAACCCGGACCACTGACACAGAAGGAAGTGGAACAAACAATAATGTCAGCAATAGACCAAAGTCTGGAGAACGGGGACAATCCGTACGACCAAACAAAGAAGTCGGATCTGACAATGACATGGGAAGCACCGGTAATACTACCGTATCCGGACCAGAGCAGGCTGAACGATCCACAGCAGAAGAAAATGCTGGCAAATTGGATAATGCGGACAGATCAGATGTTGGAAGCTTTGAACCTGTTCAAGAGCAGCGAGGATCTGATAACGGAGGAAGTTCCGGAGGAAGCCGGAATGATGGATCTGTCAGATCTGATTCAGGAGATAATACCGGCAGAAGCAGATTATCAGTAAACCTCAGTGACGAAAAGGTCCCATATCCCAACAGAAGCCAGTCCGGTACACTTATGTCAGTTGTTCCGGCAAATCAAGCACAGGTTCTTGCCGATTCTCTGGCTAACATTGGTGATGTAGACCAGTTCTTGGTTGACCAGCTTGGATATTCAAGCAAAGATGAACTGTTCAGTTATCTGGCCGCTGAACAGATTGATTCTGTTTCTTTGGCTATAAACCAGATGAATAAAGGAAACGGATTCATTATCGGAGATATGACCGGTGTCGGAAAGGGCCGTCAGGGTGCAGCCTTAATCAGATATGCGGTAAGGAAGGGTTATAACCCTATATACTTCACTCAGAAGCCCGCGCTTTTCTCTGATAATTACAGAGACCTTGCAGATATAGGCAGCGGAGATTTAAGGCCGTTTATCATCGCGTCAGATCCAAAAAACGCAGCTATTACTGATGCGTCCGGAAATGTAGTACACAAACTTCCTACCGACAAGGAGAAGAAAAGAGTGTTTGACTACATTATGAAGAATGGAAAGCTTCCAGAAGAGTATGATTACGTCATAACTACATATTCCCAGATCAATAATGGAACGAAGGAATATGAACCAAAAGAAGATGGAATAGCTGAAAAAGACAAGAGTTATAAGAAGAAATCTCCTTCGGCAGCAGACAAGAGCGGTCAGGAAAGACGTGATGTGATTCAGGCTCTTTCAAAAGGTAATATAATGATTCTTGACGAAAGCCACACAGCCGGTGGAAGCGGTGGAGGTTCTATGTACATGCAGTATATCATGCCAAAGGTAAAAGGAGTAACATTCCTGTCTGCCACATTCGCCAAACGTGCGGATAACATGCCTATATATGCAATGAAAACCGACCTTTCCAAGTCTGGCATATCACCACAGGATATGATCGAAGCAATATCTCAAGGTGGTGTTACATTGCAGGAGATCATGTCTAAACAGCTTGTTCAATCCGGACAGATGATCCGAAGAGAAAGAAGTTTTCAAGGTGTAACTATTGACTGGATGCCGGTAAGTGAAGAAGAAGATGCTGTTCAGAGAAAACAATTCGATGAAGTATCTTCAATATTCAGTGATATCAGGGCGTTCCAGAAAGACTACATTACACCTATTGTCGAAGGCATTTCCGAAGAATTGTCCGAAGAAGGCGGTTATTCTGATCTCCAGCAGGGTACCGCAGAACTGGGAGTAACCAATACACCATTTGCCAGCAAAATGTACAATCTGGTAAATCAGTTGCTTTTCTCTCTTAAGGCAGATGCAGTCGCCAACAGGGTTATTGAAAACCTTAAGAATGGTTTCAAGCCTGTAATATCCTTCACCAATACGATGGAAGGATTTCTGGATGAAGCACCTAAAGACACTCCTATGGATAAGGTGCCAAACTTCTCAGCAACTCTTATGCGTGCGCTTGACGGAGTTATGAGATATACGGAAACCAACCTGAAGGGAGAGAAGGAAAACAAGTTCTTTACTGTGAACGACCTTCCGGAAGCCGGACAAAATAAGTATTACGAGATCAGGGAAAAGATTGAAAACCTTTCCGCGGACCTTCCTATAAGCCCTATGGACGCAATTAAGATGAAGATCCAGAAGGCAGGATATAAGGTTGGAGAAATCACAGGAAGAACACTTGAGATGATTCAGGACGAAAACGGAAAGTATGTCATACAAAACCGTAAGGACCGTGATAAGAAGTCTGCCGCACGTGATTTCAACAACGGACAGCTTGACGTACTTATGGTAAACAAGTCTGGTAGTACAGGTATATCCCTTCATGCTTCACCCAAGTTTGAGGATCAGCGTCAGCGCGTCATGGTGTTTGCCCAGTTCCAGAGTGATATCAATGATGAAGTGCAGATGCGAGGACGTATAGACAGGACCGGCCAGAAGTTCAGAGGAAAATATGAGTATATCATGTCGTCTATCCCGGCAGAACAAAGATTACAGATGATGTTCAAGGCAAAACTTAAGTCTCTTGATGCAAATACTACATCTTCTCAGAAATCCAAGTTCAACGAAATGGAAGTTGTTGATTACCTCAACAAGTACGGTGACGATGTGACATGGCAGTATATGCTTGAGCATCCGGAGTTGTCCGAAAAACTGGGTGATCCTCTTAAAATCCTCACAAGCGAAGGAGAAGAAGCCCAGTCAGGAGATACCAACACCACAGGTAAAGAAGGGTGTGCGGCCAAAATAGCCAGATATCTTCCATTCCTGCCTGTAAAAGAACAGGAAGAAGTTTTCAAGGATATCACAGACGCATACAATGTAAAGATCCAGCTTCTTAATGACGCCGGAGAAAACGATCTTGAAATTACCACTATGCCGTTGAAGGCCAAAACTATCAGCAAAAAGATATGGAAGCCGGGAACGGATCCCAATAGCGGTAATGCCTTTGCGGATAACACTTATCTGGAAGAAGTAGAAGTAGATGTCCTTAAAAAACCCATGAAAGCGGAAGAAATCAAGTCAACAGTTAGTCGTATGACTTCTGGAGAACCTTTTAATGAATGGCTGGACAACAGAGTTAAGGAAATAAATTCATTGTATGATGGTAAAATTGCCACTCTGAAAGAAAGACTTGATCAAAGCGCGTTAGAGCGTTCTGAAAAAGCCAAGAAGAACTACATCGAAAAGTCTAAAGAAGCCCGAAAAAACGGAAAGAATGAGTTTACGGACGAAGAAATTGAAAAAATGTCCGAGGTAGTTGTAGAGGATATTATGAAGAAATCGAAAGAAAGCTTCATAAAACAGAAGAACGTAATTGAAGCCCGAAGGGAAAACATTCGCAAGCAGACCAATTCGTTTACTCCTATGAAACCTCTTGTAATACCATTCAATCTTGACGAAACACTGGTAACAATTATGCCAAGTCGTGGTATGTTTTTGGGGTACAAGTTCAGTAAGGACTATTCACCAAGTTCTTCTACTGCCATTTTTGCCACTCTTGACGGAAGAAGGAAAGTAGAAATACCGTTAAATCAGGAAAAAGCTTTCAATTCGATCCGTATGAACACAATGATGCAGCCGACTTACCTGAAGGATCTTAATGTTGATACCTGGGATTCTTATGTGCCTACTCAGACAAGAAAGAAGGCCTATATTGTTACAGGTAACCTTCTGCAGGCCCTAGTTGATACAAAAAAATCAGAAAACGTAAAAGGATATCTGGTTTCATATTCTACTATTGAAGGTGATACGAAACAGGGTATTCTGATGTCTGATAACTTCAAGCCGGAAAATCTTACAACAAGTGCTCCTATCAGCAGCAGACTTATCCAGATACAGCAGGGTGAAACTGTTATCAGTGAAGATAAACGTGTAATTGTGGAGAAAAACACCGGCTGGAGATCCGGATATGCTTTAAAGGTTCCTAAATCCAAAAAACAAGGTGGAGAATTCTTTGAGGACAACAAGTTACGTTCACTTGCTGACAACAAGGAGTTTACAACTAGGGGTAATTACATGGTTGCGGATATTCCTTCCGATAACCTGTCTAAAGTTCTTGACCGGTTAAGCAAGATGGGCGTAACCGTATCAAAGAAGGCAAAACTGGAGAATAGCGAAGATGTGCGTTTTAGGGTTTCGGAAGAAAATCAGGACTTAGACAACATAAAATCGGAAGATGTAGAAGAAACATCTAAAAAGTTGAATGTTCCGGTAGAGGTTATAACCTCTGTTGACCAGATAAAGGATAACTCAGTAAGATCTGCCATTGAAAAAGGAAGGACAGTAAAGGGTTGGTATTCTTTGTCAGACAACAAAGTGTATGTATATCTTCCTAACGCTACCAGCATGGAAGATGTAAACCAGACTATCCTTCACGAAGGTGTTGCACATTACGGATTGAGACAGCTTGTAGGAGAGGAGCGTATGGATGATTTTCTTGATGATGTTTTTGCCAATGTTACCGATGAAGTAAGGAAGAAAATTATTGATACTCTTCCCAGATATGGCTATAATTCACGTATAGCCACAGAGGAATACATGGCAAGAATAGCCGAGAGTGGGGTTGACGTATCTACATGGGAGCGTATAAAGCAGGCTTTCAAGAACCTTCTAAGAAGAATGGGTATCAATATCAGCATAAACGACAACGAGTTGAAGTACATTCTCTGGAGAAGCGCACAGAATCTTGACAAAAACAGACCGATAGATTTGGCAATTGATGTGGCAATGCAATATGAACTTGGCGTAGGGAATTATTATAGGGAAATTGAACAAACACCAGAACAATCTATTATTGACGCATGGGATAAAATAGCTTCAAGTACTATGTTTAGTTTAAGGGAAAGTTCTGTAGATTACCTTACAGCCATAGACAAATTTCAGGAACTTATTTCAAAAAGAACCGGAGAGGAAATCAAGTCTTTTGAAAATGCTTATGATAGTATGACTTTTCTATCTTCAAAAAACAGGGTAGAAATGGATTGGTATGATTCTAATATAGTAACTCCAATGAGAAAAGCCATACTTGAACTTGTGGGAAAACAAAAAGGCAGAAAGTGGGACTGGAAAAAAGGAGAACTGAGAAAGCTTGTAATGTATGTAGAAGCCAAACATGGTGCCGAACGTAACCGTCAAATGGCTATCGAAAAATATATCAAAGAGTTAAAGCCTGAAAGCTTGAAATTCTTTGAAAATGCAGGTATATCAATAGATAGAGACAAGTATAAAGAAGATTTAAAGAAGACAAAAGAAGAAGCCGGTAGAAAGGCATACGATAAATCTTTCCAAAGTATATACGACAAGCTTATAAATGAAGGATTACAGAAGGAAGAAGCAGAAAGCCAAGCTAAAAAACGTGCAAAAGTTATTGCTGATAGAGCAGAATCAAATGCTTCTGAAAAATTCCGTAATGATTTCAGAGATAAACTAATGAAAGAATATTCAGAAAAGGTTATGTCTGACTGGAATGATACAAAGAAAAGAATATCAAAGCAAAAAGATATAAGCTGGATAGAAAAACAAAGAGAACTAGATAGAGAAGCTTCCAGAATTGGAGCAGATCTTTCGCAAGATTATAGCGGTTTGTCCTCAGTATTTGGAGACGAAAAGGAATATCCTGATGGATGGTATGAATCATCTTTGAATTTCGTTGAAGAATATGAAAACAACCATAATAAAACAAGTATTGGAGATCTATGGAAATCTATTTCTCAAGCAACTGATTATACTTTAAATAAGCAATATGAATCAGGGCTTGTAAGCAAAGAATATGTAGACAGACAAAAGCAAAGGTTTGAAAATTATATACCATTAAGAGGTTTTCAAGATGAGATAGCTGGCGATGTATACAATTACATAGGAAATGACTTTTACCCCGGAAGCAACCCTGTTAAATCAGCTAAAGGCCGAACAAGTGAACCCGGAAATCCATTTGGTAGTATCTTGAATACAGGATATTCTACCATATCTGTGGGTAACAAGAATCTTGCAAAAATGTCTTTATACTCACTTGTAAACAACCATGATACAGAAGGACTTGCCGTCTCTAACCGTGCGTGGATGGTGAGGTATGACAAACTTATGCAGGATGATGATCTTATGGGAGCCCTTGTAATTCCCAGTCTAGAAGCAGGTGAAGATATTCCTGAATGGGTAGAAGCTGTTCCTAAATACCCAGAAGGTGACATATCATCAGAAGAGGTATCACGTATTTTGGGAAGATTTGAAGATCTTATGAAGAAGAACAGCAAAGAAGGTTATGCAAAGCCTATATCAAAAAGATCAAGGATTGCATACCGTACCTTGTACAAGGAAAGAAGTGAGCATGAAATCCCATTGTATATACTAGGGGACAAATATGTTATTACTATAACTGGAAATCCAAGAGTAGCGCAAGCTATGAATGGACTTCTTAACCCAAACGTAAATAACAAAGGATGGGCTGAAATAGGAGAAAGAATGCAAAGATTTATGGCAGGGGCATTTACCGCCAAAAATGCTGCCTTCTCTATTGCAAACCTCACAAAAGACTCCATGTACGCAAATAATCAGGTTTTCATAAAAGAAAACATACCTTATTGGATTAAGTTTACAAAAAAACAAAAAGCAGGTTTTGGTGACTTTATTCCCATGATGATGCGATTGAAAAAATACCGTGATGGAAACCTTGACTTATCTGATGAAACCAACAAGATGTTTAAGGAATTCATGGATAATGGCGGAGCAACGGGTTATACGTTTGTTGATACCCAGGAAAAATATGCAAAGGAACTGGCTGATAAATTAAAAGAACTTTCAAAAAGTAAATTTAAGGTTGCAGATCCTAGAAAGTTTATAACAGCTTTCTTTGATAGCGTTGAGTTTACCGGACAAGCAGCTGAACTTGTAAACAGATTTGCCGCATATCAAACAAGCAGAGATATGGGAAGAAGTGTAACGAGATCCATAAGAGATGCAAAAGAAATAACCGTCAACTTTAACCGAAAAGGAGCCGGTATGAAAAGCTGGGATGATAAAAAATCATTGTTTGATGTAACCAACATGGCAGCTTTCTTTTCTCAATATGGAAGAGCTTATATATTGTTCTGGAATGCCAACATGCAGGCAAAATACAGGTTCTACAAGAACATAAAAGAGCACCCTATAAAGACATCTACAACTCTTATAGGTAGCTCTATGATGTTTGCTTCTGTTTTGGTTCCTTTTATGAATAATTTTGTTCTTCCAGCATTATATGAAATGTTTGGCATAGGAAGCGGAGACGATGATGAAGATTATTATAATACTCTTACGGATTGGGAACGTACTCATAATATCTGCGTAAGGCTTCCTTACGGGAACTGGTTAAAGATACCTTTATCTCCTGAAATGTCTCCGTGGTACACAATAGGGGATTGTATAGGTGGCGCTATTGCCGGACAAAGAGAACTTTCGGCATCAGATTTTATAAAGTCAGGGATTGATGCAATATCTCCGCTTTCAATAAACTGGTCTTATGAAGGTGCAAATGTCTTATTGAATGTTCTTCCCACGTTTTCACAACCTGTGGCCCAAGTAGCCATGAATGTAAACTTTATGGGAAATCCTATAAAAAAACAGCCTTTTACAATTAGGCAAGGCTTTTCTCCTCAGTATAAAATGGTTTATGGAAATACAAGCCCTGCTCTTATAGAGCTTTCAAGACTTTCAAACAAACTGACCGGAGGTACCGATAGTAAAACATCTGGACGATTAGACTGGAATCCTGCACTATTGCAAAACGTAATAACGGGATATACAGGAGGTTATGGTAGTACCTTCTTATCGGTTGCAGACTGGATTGTATCTACTTCAAAGGGAGAAGAACAATCATCTACTATTGGTAAAATGCCTCTTGTAAGTAGATTTTTTATAAGTGGAAATAAAGATGTTAAAATTCGTAGGATAAACTCTTCTTTCTATGATGTAATAAAATTTACAGAAGAATTTAAGTTTGATCAGAAGTCTCTTGAAAATCAAATGAATAATTCTTTAAAAGAAGGTAATAAGGAAGAGTACATGAAATCAAAAAAACAGCTTGAAGAACTTCTTAAAAGTGACAGGGCTAAAAAATATATACAACTTGATAATATTGTAAATTCCACCAAAGACTTTGAGAAGTATTTAAAAGAAATGCCTGATGATGAGACAACGCAAGGTATGTTATACCAGCTTAAATCAAAAGGTTTGGAAATACTGAAGAAGTGAAATAAGAAGAAAGCGGTGCGCCATAATGACGTACCGCTTTTCCCAATATTTCAACTTTAGTATTTGAAAATAAGCTAGTTTTGTAAAAAATCACACAAACATGAATAAATTCTTAAACAGATCTGTAAAGCCGAAGCGGGACGACAGGACAAAAGAAACCGTTTACCGCACAAGAGGAACGGCGTATGAGGAACTTGAAGAGTTTGCTTCATACTGGAGCAGCCTTTACACTGCCCGTAAGAAAATGGAAAGATCCCTGATGTATGCGAAAGAAGATCAATGGGGAGACTATATAAAGGATCCGGACACCGGCAAGATGATGACTGAAGGAGAACTTATCAAGAAAAATGGTAAGGTTCCTTTGAAAAACAACATGATAGCACCGATTGTTAAGAACATAGAAGGCCAGTTCAGAAGAAACGTAACAAAACCTATATGCTCGGTAAGAGATCGGGATGAAGCAAAGGTCGGTGAAATGATGAGTATTGCAATGGAATATGCTCAGTCACTTAACGAGATCACAGAACTGGACGCAGCCAGCCTTATGGTTCTGGAATGTGGCGGCTACATTGCACAAAGAATAGAGTTCGGGTACAACGAGTACAAGCACATGAATGATGCATGGGTTTACAATGTTGATCCCTCACGGCTATTTTTCAATACAAACATAGAGGATCAGCGAGGATGGGATATAACCTGCATCGGTGAAATCTTTGATATGGACTTTGAACAGGTAGTCGCGGCCTTTGCAAAGAGTAAAAAGGATCGTGAATGGCTGGAAAGCATATATGGTACCAATGATCACCCAAGAAGATCATTCGTTGACGGTGTACAGGGCTACAACCAGAAAAATGCCGATTTTTATACACCTGCAGAAGTAGATCTTTGCCGGGTTATCCTAGGTTGGAAGCTGGAGAGCAGGGACGCATATTTCTACCACGACACGCTTGATGGAAGCTGGGGCTTTATCGGATTGAACGAAGTAAATAAGCTGGAATACATTAACCAGAAAAGAATATCAGAAGCACTTGAAGCTGGAGTAGAAGAAGAAGATATTCTTTTGATTGAATACGAATTCAAAGTAGAAAGATACTGGTATTACAGATATCTTTCCCCGTGGGGTGATGTTTTGCAGGAAGGAAGAAGTCCATACTGGCACGGCCAGCACAACTATGTATTTCATGCTTATCCTATCATACACGGAAAGATATTCAATTTTATAGAGGACTTTATTGACCAGCAGAGAAGTATCAACCGTACCATGACGCTGATAGACTTCATACGTTCTTCTTCAGCAAAAGGTCTGGTAGTTGTGGATGAAGATGCGTTCGACAGCATGAGCCGGGAAGAAATCATTGATGAATACGTCAGATATAACGGAGTTCTTTTCTGCCGACTGAAACCGGGTAAAGACATTCGTTCAGTCATTACACAGCTTAACGGAGCAGGGGCCATTCAGGGAGACTATGAACTGTTAAGCCTTCAGTTAAAACTGATCAATGATATTGCCGGTGTAAACTCGGCTATGCAGGGGAAAGATCCTTCATCCGGAACTGCCGCTTCTCTTTATGCACAACAGACGGAAAACGCATCTATGAACCTGAAAGGTTTGTTCGATTCGTTTAAAGCCTTCCGGAAAAGAAGAGATCTCAAGCTGATGCAGACTATTCAGCAATATTATGATTCGCCCAGATACATAGAATTGGGAGGAAAAGATTATTCTGAAGAATCTAAATATTACGATCCGGAAAAGGTTCAGGGTGCGCAGCTTGATCTTGAACTTACAGAAGGAACCAACACACCTACATTCCAAATGCTTGAAAACGAATTCCTAATGAAGCTGTTTGAAATGCAGGCTATCAACGTAAAGACCTTGCTGGAAAACTCCAGTCTGCCTTTTGCATCAAAGATATTGGAAAGTATCAAACGTGCAGAGCAGGAAATGGCAGAAAGCCAGAACATGACACAGATGGATCCGGCACTGATGCAACAGATCGCAAGTCAAAATCCGGCACTTATGGAGAAGATGATGAACGATGCAAATGCTTCTCCACAAGACGGAATAATACAACAGGCAGCTTAAACGGAAGCTTCGGAAACAATACGGGTTTTTCTCTTTTGAAGGCCCGTATTTTTTTGTGCAATCCTGTATGGTTTCTCTGTCTTATAGCAAACATATACGCCTATTGCGGTAGACATTACACGGTCGTCATGGCAACCCTCAACAGCACCAGTCTTTTTGCCATCCTCTTTGATTTCAAACTGGTCGTATTCAAATGTTGTTTCTAAGCTTCGTTCTATGTACAGGCAATCACGCATTGCAGCTTTCAGGAACCCGGTAACCATTGGCTTGGTTGAAGGGTTGGTGTGGAAACCATATTTAACAGGTGCGCCCTGTTTGATCTGTTCCGGACTTGTGCGGCTATACAGGTCGGGATAGAAATCAACAATTTCATCAAGCACATATTCAAAATTGTCTCCTTCTGTTCCTTCTGTCTCTAATGTATTGGATTCAATGACAAGTAAAGCCATGTCATAAGCTTTAGCTATCTGGGCAGCCTTCCATATCAAAAGGTCATGTTCGATATGACCATGCCATTCGGCAACTACTTCCGGAATACCGCCTTCAATCATGGGAAGCCGGTCAAATACCTTAATCGAAGAGTAGTCTGCCTGATCTCCAGTACCACCAATATCAACAGAAACAATATATCTGTATCTGTAAAGCCCTTTTGATTTGTCTGGAAGCATCCAGACATGCAGCGCATTTTCTCTCTGTTTCGGTTTTTCGACTTCAACAAACCGTATATTTTCAAATGCTTTTTCTCCTTTAGTTGCGTCACCGACAAATTCTCCATAGAAAGCCGGATCCATACAGGATTTACGACACTGTTCAACATATTGTCTGGGGAAGAACGGACGGCCGGTTGACTGAAATGCTTCTTTCGGATCAGAAGGATATTCAGAACACATACGCCATTCCTCAACCATTCCTTTTTTCTTTTTCCGATACCAGGCAATAGCTTCAAGAGTAGCACCCAACTCAAAAAGATAGTGTTCGTATTCATCCATTGATTCTATGAAATCCAGATAGTTCTGATATCCTATGTAAGTGGAATACATATCAATCAGAAACCACGGGATAAATACGGGTGTAAAGTCGTTTTCTCCCTTTACAGCTTTCAGCCATGTTCTGTGAAAATAGTTTCCTACACCTTTGGCGGTAGATTCAAGAACCTTGACTGTGTAAGGGCCGTCATTGATTGATCCGAAAATAGACTGTACAAGATCTTCAGGCTTTTTACCTTTCGTTTCCTTCCACAAACCCACCTCTGTCAGATGGGCCATAGATATATTTTGAGAACGAAGGCTATCCGGTTTCTGGGCCGATCCGATTGAGTAAAGACACTGACAATACTGTATCTGTCTTGTTTTAGATGATCCTTCAAACGGAGTAGTTTTCAAAGAAATACCATTCGTAGCCCATGTGGGATAATGTTCTATCACTTTAGAAAGCATACCCGAAACAATATTTGACTGGGATTCTACATCACCGCATATAACACTGTTCCAGTTCTTCCTATGAATGATCTGGATCCAAAGCATGTATATCTGAGTAAGAGTAGATCCGCCCCATTGCCGGGCTTTCAAAAGTATTATGTTGATAGGTTCATTATTCTTTCTAAGCTTTTCCAGAGTACAAAGATATGTCCTCTGTGCCCTGTTAAGAAGGAAGTGTATATCCTCTCCACCTCCCTTTGGAGAAATAAGAGCGGTACTGCATGCCCAGAATTCAAAATCATACAGAAATCTCTGCCGACAAAATTCAACATACAGAAGATTAGCCATGTATTCTGTATACGCCTGCTGCATTATTCTTTCAATGTACAGACGTATTCCAAGAGACATGAGAACCTGACAGAAGCCGGTATTGGCAAATTCCACCGGAAGCCACATTTCCTTCAAAGGAAAATCTTCACATGTTACCTTTACTCTCTCAATAGAAAAAGATCCTTCACCGGTAAGAGGATTGTAAGGCGATTCAATTACTTTGAGCCTTTCAAGGTTTTTCTTTATTATTTCCTGTGCCTGCATAATATCCTCCTGTAAACTAGGCTAGCCAGATACGAGGATGAAAAGCTGTACACATGGATGAGTGTGTTTACCCCGTGCGCAAACAAGCCGGTAAAAACATAAGAAAAAATAATAAGTGAAATGGATTTCAGAAAAAGCTTCTTGTTTATGTCAGAAAGATAATATCCCATTATCACGGAAATGACAGCGGAAAATCCGCAAGTTGGAACATCTTTAGCCGACAGATATCCGGATATGGCCGGTATTATAACACAGGCCGGAAGCAAAAATTTAAGATCAGATTTATGAAGAACGCGGTAATAAGTCCAGAACACAAAGCAATTAACCGCAAGATGAAGAAAGTAAGTATGTACCAGATTATATGTGAATAGCGTCCACCAAGAAGAGTGGTTTGTAACGGCCAGCATTTCGATCGGATAGAAAAAAGAAAGCAGCCAAATAATAAATAGAACAACTATGACTGGCATTTCTTCCTTTCTTTGTAGTAGCTGTAAATGATTTCCCGGAATGTTTTCAGATCAATGTAGTAGGAAGGTGCTTTTTCCTGTAAAATCTTTGTCAGGATCGAATAACCGACCAATCCTGTCTTATCCTTATAGACTTTGTATCTTCTGTGCAACTCCTGATACATAAGGATAGTGTTCTTATTTTTAAGCCCCAGCGGCTTTCCTCTCTCAATCTTCGAGACATAACGTCTGGCGTTCTCGTAACTGACATAAAATCTGGGAGCACCCTTCATCATAACCGAACGTATGATATCGTCCTGTGTTACGGAAAATTTTCTCATAGACTTTATTTCTTCAAAGAACGCGTCTGTTATATGCTGTCGTCGAAGTTCTGAAATGTAATTCTCTTTCATAAAACGCAGCTTTCCACAAAGATAATAATAAAAAACAAACAAATAGCCTTATTACCCAAATCGTCAATTATACTACCCAAATCATCAACTTTAATATTGCTTTAAAGTCTTACTTTGCATATATACTAAATGACTGCAAAAATGGATAAAGAAGAAATGGCTAAAACAGCAGCGGAACAGGAAACCGCAGCCAGTGAAACAGAGAGAAAACCGACAAACAAAGAACGGTTTAACTCAATGATGATGGAAAGGATGCAGGGATTTAACCCTGATGATGAAGAGGGAGCATACGGAATGTTGATCGACGACTACACCAAGAGTGATGAACAGAAGAAGATTCTTTCGGATGCTATCAATCAGGATCCCCGTTTAGCGCAAGTTCTTTCTGATATTGTAAGCGGCAAGAGAAGCAGCGGTAATGCGCTGGTAAGGTATTACGGAAGAGACTTCCTTTCAGCAGAAGAAGGAACACCGGAATATGATGATATCGCAGCAGCAGAAGAAGAACGGAAGAAAGAAGCCGAAGAACGTGCTGCAAGGGAAAGAGAATACAAAAGCAACATGGACACATCCGCTCCTGTAATTGAGCAATTCTGCAAAAAGAAAGGCTATGATGTTGATGAATTCCTGGATAAGGTATGGGATTGGGTTGCATCACCCATTCTTTCCGGAAGATACACTCCCGAACTTCTTGAAATGATGGATAAGGCTTTCAATTACGACACAGACGTAAGTGATGCACTGAAGGCCGGGGAAGTCAAAGGAAGGAACGAAAACGTAAACAAAATGAGAAATGACAAGATTGGAGACGGACTGCCTACCGGACTAGGTACAAATACCAAACAGACCAAGAAACCGAAGCAGAAACAAGAAACAATTCTTGACATTGCAAAATACGCATAACAGCTACAACACAAACACAAAATAACACGCAAAATTATGGAAAAACTGATCAAATTTATCAAAAAAGAAAAATGGGGCGTTTTGTCTGTCTGCCTGACAGTTCTGTCGGTTTTGATAGGATCTCCATTTATGCTTGCAGCAGAAGGGGCTACCGTTGCAGTAACAGAAGGCGGCGCACAGGCACAGCCCGGACATACCGGTGCTGAAACACAAATTCCCGGACAGGCAACAACTGTTTCAGGAGTTGAACAGGCAACCGGCGGTGTCGGAGGTGACGGACTTATCCAGCCTGAGATTGACGAGCAGATTTTTGAAATCGGTACCGATGAAACAGTACTTGACGGTATCATGCGAAAAGCAAAACGTCAGGTAAAAGTTAAAAGCTTTGAGGTAGACCACTACATCATTGACGAACAGAAAGCCGTTGTCGAAGTTTCAAAAAAATACACCGCAGCCGAAAGCGAAACGGCAACCATTGAAGTAGCTTCCAAAGATGCAGGCTTGTTTCAGGAATATGGAACTATTCTCGCAAAGGGGGTAAACGGATATGATCCCACCGGACAGAGTGAACTGGAAGGCGTAGACCTTATGCTGTTTATCGTAGGTAAAGACAGTTCAAAAAATGGCAGCCCGATTGTACGCGCAATCAACGGTCCAAAGAGTGAAACAACAGATATGTACTGTAATGTTCCTACTATTGAAGCAGGAACTAAACTGGTAATTCTCAGCAACGCATGTGCTGAAACCCAGAAGAATGTTGCTCCGGACATTGTTGTTCCTTCTCCCAACAGGGTTTATCTGCAAAAGACCATTATGAACCAGATTGTTTCTGATTACTTCGACAGTTATAAGAAAAGAATTCCGTTCCAGCAGGCCACTATTGCAGAAGCCGCCGTTAAACAGTACAGACGTAAGAACAACAGAACGCTGTGGATCGGTCAGAAAGGTAAAGTGAAAGTAGACCGCGGTGAAATGGGAGTTCAGACGGTTTATTTTACAGAAGGTATCAGATGGCAGATCAAACGCGAATGGCAGCACGATGGTAAATGGACGTTTGAAGAAATCATTGCACTGGCCAAACTGAAGTTTACCGGATCCGACTGTTCAAAAGAAGCTTTCTGGCTGATGGGCCGTGACCAGCTTGAATCTATCCAGAACATTGACTTCACCAAGCATAAGGATATCACCATGACTTCCGCTACCACATGGGGATTCTCTTGTACCAAGCTTCACACGGTATTCGGTGATTTTTACTTGAAACACGAACCTACTCTTGATGTTATCGGATATGCAAACTCTGGAGCAATCTTAGACATGCAAGGTCTGGTAAGATACTGGTACAAGAACGAAGAAAAGTCTACCGAAGATATCGAAGGCGAAGAAGCAAAGAGACAGGCCGTGATCTCTATCAATGCTCTGGCGTTGAAAGGCTTCTCACATATCTGGGTAGAAGGTGACTACAAGGGAAGTCTGCCGGGTGCAACAGTTGTTTCAGTTCACGACAACGGAACAGACGCGCCTGCTGATCCAAAGGCCGGTCAGATTTTCTATCTGAAACAGGCATGTACTGGTATCTCCGGAAGTAAAGCCGGTGAATTCTGGAAATGGAACGGTTCTTCATGGGAAAAGTACGAAGGTGAGATCTACACAAAGAACGAATCCTTTTAATGTATAACTTAAAAAGCGGGGCGGGTAAAACCGCCCTTACCTTGTATTATGGCTAAAATAGATTTATATAAAAAGAAATATGGCATTTACGGTAAAGTTGAAATGAGTGTTCTTATACCCGTAAACAAAGCCAAGTTAAGAATCAACTTTCAGGATGGCATAATCAATGCGCAGGGGGTAGTACCAGCCAGCTTTACAACATCTGATCCAGTTGTACAGACTGCCATTGAAAACCACGAAATGTATTTGAAAGGAAGGATCAAACTTGTAAAAAAATATAAGATCGGAGAAGTTGAAACGGAAACATCTTCTCAGCCTTCCAAATCTGAAAGCCCTGCACCGGAGACACCGCAGAACGGAAGTACGGTGTATGAAGATGTAAAAAACGCACAGACAGCTAAAGAAGTTCTTATCCGTGAATTCAATGTTCCGATTATTGAGTTACAGGACAAAGAAAGTATCAAATCAAAAGCAAAAGAACTGGGAGTGTCATTCCCTAACTGGAAATAATTATGATAACAAAGGATGAAATAGTAGCAAAGGTTAAGGCTATAATGAACGAGATCGGGGAAGAAACCAATGCTTCCCTGCTTGACGAAGATACAATAAAAATAGACCAGTACATTGAAGAGTGTATAGGTGACGCCCTATCCCTTGTAATACTTAATTCTCCGAACCTTGTCATAAACCCAAAGAAAGGATCAGTAAGCCCTACTACCAACGGAGACGGTACAGGATATGTTGTCCTTCCAGACGACTTTGTGAAGCTTGTAGCCTTCAAAATGAACGGATGGAAAAGGTCTGTTTCTATTGCTTATCCTTTAGACAGCGAACAGGCTAAAGAGCAAGGAAACGAATTCACAAGAGGAACCAAAAGTAAACCGGTGTGTGTATTGTCATATTCTCCCGAAGGGAAGAAAACTTTGGAGTATTATAGTTTGGGAGACAGCGAAAGTCATACTATATCCGTATTTGTGTATGAAGCGGCATACGATCCTTCTTCCGGGATAAATCTAAAATCAAACGATCCTGCATTTTACGCTTTGTGCTATATGACTGCCAGTCTGGTATATTCCATTTTTGAAAACCCGTCAACCGCAAAGGAAATGCAGACAATAGCTATAAACTATATTAGCAATGCCATATCACATTGATGAAGAGAACAGCGAACTTGCATTTGAGGTCCGCGAAGGTAATAAGTTAGTAATAAAGATAAAGTCAAACATATTCAGTGATTCACTGGAACTTTATCTTATAAAGGTCGGTGATAATACTGAACCTACTGATAAAAATGTATTCTCTTCATTACGTGTTCTAAAAGAAATAGAAAACCTTCACGACACAATCCTGAAGGAAATAAACTCTGTCACTTCCGGGTTCTGGGAATTGAAACAAGATTCTCAGGGTAATGAATATATTGCGACAAAGTACAATGTTCTTACCGAAGGAGGTCTCACTACTTACGGTCTGGGTGAACAGAAGCTAGGAACTATCTATGACGGCCTTCCGATAGATAACAATACAATTTACTGGGAAGAAGTTGAAGGATCCAGAGTATTAAAGGCAAAAGGATCCGGCGGTGGTAGTACCGGTTTAGATGAAACAAAGCTTTGGAATGTTTTAGGAACCCCAGGAGATCAACAGATTGATTATTCACATTTAAGCGATGCGTTTTCTCAGTTCAGCAATGAGTTTGTAACTATCAACACCGAACAGGAGATAACGGCATTAAAGCATTTCACTGCCGGTCTATCAATCGGATCAGCCAAAAAGAAAATTTATGAAAAAGACGGTGTTTTATACATTGATTCAAATGTAGCTATCACCGGTGCTTTGACCATGTATGCAACCGATGGTCAAAGTGTTAGTAGTATTTATGACGGTTTACCTATTGATAACGATACAATCTATTGGGAAACAGTTGAAGGATCCAGAGTTTTAAAGGCTAAAGGTGGAAGTTCCTTTGATGAAAATGCCATGTGGTCTGCACTTTCCGGATCTTCGGACAACCAGATCAACAAGTCGCATCTAACTGATGCTTTGGCCGGGTATGCAACGACTGAAGCTTTAAATTCTGTTTCTAATAAGCTTAATGACTTCTTGGAAGGTTCTGATACGGATAACATCATAAACAAATGGAAGGAATTGGAAGCATTTCTGTCCGGCATGGCCGAAACGGATAATCTCGCGGAAATACTTGAAACAAAAGCTGACAAAAAATATGTAGATAGTACTTTCGTAACACTGGGAACCAAGCAGACAATAACTGGGGAAAAGACATTTTCCTCTGTGCTGAATACAGCCGCTATCAAGGCATCCGGAGAAATAACAACGCCATCACTGGCCGCGTCTGACTATGTTACTATTGCCGGAATTAAACTGAGAAAGCTGGAGGATGGTGCGTTAATGCTGGAAGGAAATCTGGCATTAACTGGGGCTTTGACTATGTACGCTAGCAATGGGCAAAGCTTTGATACAATTTACGATGGTCTCCCGATCGACAATGATACAATATACTGGCAAGAAGTTGACGGATCAAGAGTTTTGAAAGCAAGAGAGGGTAGCGGATCATCCTTCGACAAGTCTGCCATGTGGAATGCTTTAGCAGGAGGAACAACAGAGCAGATAAATAAAACCCATCTTACTACAGCTCTTAATGGCTATGCAACTGAAAGCTGGGTAACTAGTAAGAACTATCTTACTTCTGTTAGTATTGCAACGATCTCTGATTTGCATGCTAATTGGGATGCTCTTTTAAAAGCAGCCCCTTCGGCATATGTTACTCGCTGGCCGACTATTTCGGAAGTAACGGGTAAGCAAAATCTAGTGGTAAAGCTGAACGGAGGAACAACAGAGGGAACTAACCAATTTACCTACAATGCTACTGCTGCTAAAAGTATAAATATAACAGCATCTAGCGTTGGTGCTGCTGCTAGCAGTCATAACCATTCTTGGAGCAATATTACTTCCGGCAAACCAACTACTTTGGCCGGGTACGGAATTACAGACGCTCCGACTAAAACGGGTAGTGGTGCTAGTGGTACATGGGGTATTAATATTAGTGGAAATGCCAGCAATGCCGATAAACTTGATAATTACCATGAGAGTAGCTTTTTTAGAGCAAGAAATACTATGAATAGTTCTAAAATAGATACATTTGCTTTAAGAGAGAATGGAACTTATTCAGTAGGTTATGGTGGATATTCTGGAATGCTGTCGGTTTTCAAATGTGGAACAGGAAGCATTTATTCTATGGAAATATTATCTCCATATTATGAAACTTCTCATGGTCTAAAGTTTAGATATGTTGTAGACGGTACAAGATATACTAATTGGAGATCATTTGCATTTGAAGACGGGAATGTGTATTCAGCAACAAAACTTCAAAATAAAAGATATTTTTGGGGACAGGAATTTGATGGTACAACAGATGTAACGGGGATAATAGTAGCATACAATGGTATTCAATTACCTTATAGAAAACAAATCCAAACAGAATATGGAACTTTATTATCATCGGGATATAATTCTGAATCCGGATATAATGACTTTTTCCAATTAACAGCTATTGGGGCAAATAAAGCTGCAAGAAGTTTAGTCGGCGGAAATACAGGAAAATTGGTTTGGGAAGGACATCAGTTTATTATGACGACATATGATGGAGGATGGTATATGTCTGATAATGAATGGATGCGAACTTATAACAATAAGGGAGTAGTATGCAATGATCTATGGATAGATTCTCGTGTAAGATTTGGAGGAAACGCTGAATTTGGAGGAAACAATTATCCAAATGGGGTGGTATTTTATGATAGGACAAGAAAGCAAAGAGGTATATTTGCTTGGTATAATGACCATTTTTATATGGCAAAATTTGAAAACAATAAAGAATCAACTGGGTATGTAGCTATATATGAAGATTATGTAGGAGTTGGAGGTAACTTGCTTGTATCTGGCGGTGCCACATTTTATAGTTCTGATATACGCTACAAATCAATTATGCAGCAAGTTGAATTATCCCTGTTGGCAATAGCAAATGCACCTTCATTTGTATATCATTGGAATAAAGAAGGAATGAAATGCGATAGGCTTAACTTGGGAGGATCAGCCCAATATACGCAGTCAATACTTCCGTGGGCAGTTGAGGAAAAAGATAATTTTTTGAGCATGGACTACGCAACAGTAGCATATACATTCGCTGTTCATACGGCCAGACACTTGCTCACCTACGAGAGCAGAACCGATAAGAAAATCAAGAAACTTGAGAACAGAGTTAAATATTTAGAGAAACAACTTAAAAAGCTAGGCTATGAAGAAGTTCGTACTTTGGATGATCAGAGTGTTTGAGTTAGACATTCCGACCGAGAAGATTGTAACAAAAGTAGTGGAGAAACAAGTATTGATCCCGGAAAACGGAGTTATTGAAGGAGATTTACTTGTCAAAGGTCATGTTACAGTAAAGGGATCTTTGGACGTAGAAGGGAATCTTGTAGTGTATAAAGATAATAGTAAGGAGGAATAACTATGGTAAGAGATATAATTCCAACCGAGAACGTAACTTATGATGATATCCGCGATACGCTCAACGCGAACAATGGATCAGTCACCAACGTAGCAGAAACCGCATTTAAAGCAACTGCAAATATCAATATGTTTGCAAAATATAAGCCTTCTGATATTGGTGCTGTAAACTTTACGAGAGATAACCCCGGAGCATTTGTCGTTGATTCTTGGGACGGTCAACTAGTCACTATCAAAGATAAATGGTGGATCGGTAAAAATGGAACATGTAATATAAACATTCCTATCATTGATAATTTGGAAAACAATGCTCCCAATGATGTTCCGTGGTCTTATATACCAGTTCCGGGTGGCCAAAATGCACCTTACAGATTGGGAGACTTTGCCGGGTATGATGCAAAAGCGACAAGTGATATGATCACATTGGTAGTGCCGGAATATGTTGTAATAGGACAAAGTTTGCGAGTGCCGATATATATGCCGGAAAAGAGAGAGACAGAACTAACTCTTAACGACATATACGATGTGACAGGTGGTGTAACTCTAGTATTCCGAATTTGGGTGCAGGGTAAAACTGGATATTACAAACTGATAGAGTTTCAGCCCAAACATCAGACAATGCTGGAGATAAGCGCGGAAGATCTGGAGTTTATCGGAATGTCCCCCAAAGATACCGTATGTATGCACCTTATGGCAAAAGATGTAAAAGGAAGGTACAGAAACATGAAGGCAACGGAAGATACAACAACCTTGTATAAAGTCAAGGTTTTCTCTACCAAGCCATACGACTTTATTACGCCTCGTGGTGAGGTTCTGCAAAGCAATTCTGACATTAAGAGATTGCGCCTGTACAACATTACGTTTGGTATTACAGCCGTTGGATTTTCAGGAGGTACGCTGGAAGCTGGTAGTAAGATTGCAGTGTACAGATACAAGTCGGGCAATGTCAATTATAAATATGAGCAGCCGTGGTACGAAACTGGCCCTGCTGGAGAATTAACGGTAGCAGCCGGAGAAATCAGGTATTACCCGATTATACCTAGCTTCGATTTTACCACAAACGACATAGACGAAAGTGTAACTAAAGCTGTCGTTATATGGTGGAATTCCAGTTATATAGAATTATCAAGACTTGAAGTTACAATAAGAAAAACAGATTTTTAATTATGGAAATAAGAACAGAACAAGAAGGAAAATGGATATCCCCGATGTATGGTAAGTTTCTTACGCAATCATCCGCAACAAAAGATGAAGATCGGGTAGTGGCCAAACAGGTATATATCCCTTTGGATGAAAGTAACGATGAATGGACTGAGATCACCAAAGAAGATGCGGAACGTATCTTCAAGGCAAAGAAAGCTGCAAGAGGTCAAATAGAATATCCGGAAGAACAGGTTAATCAGATGATCGGTCTGTTTGCTTCACAGATCAACGCCATGAACCTTACGGACGAACAGGCTTTGCGGTTTAAGAACCTGTACCCAGCCTGGGAGAATTTCATCAATCAGAAACTTGAAAAAGATTACAAGGTACTTTATCAAGACAGGCTTTGTAAAGTGAAACAGACTATTGAAAATGTACAGGAAAACCAACCGCCTAGCGTTGATACGGCAGCACTGTACGAAGAAATCAACGAAACCAATGCCGGGACAAAAGAAGATCCTATTCCGTACAATAACAACATGGAGTTATTTGAAGGAAAGTATTACTCCCAGAATGGTATCACGTACAAATGTACCAGAAACACCGAACAGGCCGTATATCAGGACTTGTCCGGACTTGTAGGAATTTATGTAGAAGTAGCAAACTAAAAATTATATCTCTATGAAACTTAAAACCGTAGTTATAGCATACAAAATGCTGGATGATGCAGTGATCACAAGTGTAAACGACAAAGATGCAGTCAGTATTATTAAGAACCGGAAGGAAATGCGCAAGCATGTGGAAGCCTATGATGCACTTCTGAAGGATGCACAGGAAAAGTTCAAGCCTAAAAACTTTGACGAAATGCAGGAAAAGACCCGTAAGTGGAATGAACTTTCAGAGAGTGAAAAGGAAGAACTTAACAATTTCTTTGCGCCTTACCAGAAGAAGGTAGATGCAGCCTGTGAACCGGAACTTGAAAAGGAAGTAGAAGTAACTCTTGAAAAGATTTCCGATGAAGGAGCAATCCAACTGGCAAAGGAAAACAAGTGGCCTATGTCTAGACTGGATCTCCTGAAAATCATGCTTGATTAACAGATACTTGCGATAAATGGTATTTATTTCCTAAAACAAAGCCTGCCGATTAATATAGCAGGCTTTTTTACTATATTTGTGAAAACAAAATAAAACGATTATGGCACAACTCAATTTTACACAGAACGGACTTGCATGGATATCCGATGAGATATCCGTATCATCAGACTTCAACCTTCACATAGAAAGGGAAAAACCGGCACAGCTTAATATCATGCAGAAAACCAGCGGTGAGAAATGGGCTGATATTATTGAAGCAGAACGATATGCCAACAAAACCGTGATTGATGTGGATATACAGGTTCTTATCCCGAAAAAGATCAAGGTTATCAGTTATTCCAAAGTAACATCAGCAGAATACACGACAGCATGAAAACAAACATTATAGGATCTGTTATCAATACGAATGTCATTGGTGACATAAGTAACAGATCTCCGGCACCACCGGAAGAGAATATAACGGATGCACTTCTTATGGAGGATGGAACACTCTTCCTTATGGAAGATGGTACATACTTCCAGCTTGAAGGAGAGCAGCCGCAAGGAATTAACAGGAGTTACTAAAAATTTTAAAACACGACATTATGGCAATTACAGGAACGAAAATCAGCCAGATGGCCGAACTGAATGAAGTCACCGGCAACGAATATATCCCGGTCGTGGATAGCAAAGGAAACAACAAGAAGGTCAAATCGGGTAAGTTCGCCAAGAAGGATGACCTACCCGACATCACCCACCTTGCGACCCAAGAAGAACTATCCCAAGCAATCACACAGGCAACCCAAGACCTGCTCACCAAGACCGATGCGGATGGGGCCTATGCAACGAAGCAGAGCCTTGAAGAACTATCCGTAGATGTCGAGCAGTTGAAGCTGTCCCAGTCCCCTTATTCCGTCGCCGGCTGGGACCCCGACGAGCTGGCGCCCGAAAGCGTGTCGTTCTTTTGCGGTATCAAAGACATTCTGATGAAGTACGACTTCTATCTGCTTGACACCACCGACAATACCCGTCAGACCACGAAGCCTGTCGGCAAGCTGATGCGCAACAACCTGCTGCGGTTTGCGGACGGCAGCTTTGCACCGACCGTCGGAATTACCGAGGTGCAGCGTGCAGAGTGTGATGTAGAGCTGTATCTTGACAAAGCTCAGCAACAAAAATATTGTGATGCAGGTGCATTTGACGCAGAGGCATTCTACAATGAGCACGGCATGGCCAAGCTCTACAATTCGGAGGGTGCCGAGGTTCGCGTGCTCCGCCCGTGGGAAACCACCGAAACCAAATACACCATCGGCATCGCACGTACTGACACCGTGTATCTGCTTGACAACGTAATCGGCGAGAGCGGCAAGGCATGGAAAGGCATATTCACCAATCCAGTTGTGTGGGACGGAATTGACGTCAGCAAGTACCCTCTTGTACCGACCGCCATCGGCCCCGGCCCGGCATGTACGGTGAACAAGAAGACACGAAACTTCCTGTATCTGTATAAGGGTGAAGGCAACTGCCAGTCGGGGAAAGGCCAGGACAACCTGTGTACCATGTTCTACGACCAGGACAAGACCTATCCTCGTGTCAACGACATGCAACAGATTAACAACATGACCTACGCCCGCTCGAACAATGCGGACACAGACGCTCCTTATCCGTTTGCAGAAGGCGGCTATCATGCCTTGAATACACTTGTTACGGAGCTTGAGGTGCTTTACGGGACAAAATACCTGCATAACGCAAACATGTTCGGAAGCGGGATATCGTCCAACGACTCTTGTGCCAATGAAGGCAACTGGCTTGTGAACGGTGGCGTCAGGTTCAAAAAAAACGGTACAGAAACATGGACGTACGCCAAATGGAGCGATCAGAAAGATATTTATTACAACGCAACAGGGAGTCGAACACATTTCAGTACACTCATTAACAGCGAATACCCCAAAGAAGCCTGCATGGAGAGCCAGATGGCCTTCAGTTTTGCCATGGAAACCGGAGTGCCCGAAGATACGGATTTTGAGTTCTATGGTTATACTTATAGATACGTTAGCGTCCCTGGAACTGACGGTACGGCCAGTATGAATGTGCGTGTATATAAAGTCATGTCACAGACCTTTACGGCCTATACTTCCGATGGCACTGAACAAAGCTGGGACGTAGAAGTCAACCTGCGCATGTCGCTCTATTCCGGAGTAAATCTTTCAGGAGACATATTCATTTATTGTGGCGGCGGTTATGAGCAGGTTGGTACCTGCCTTTATCCTACCAGTGCCAGTCAGGGCAATCCTATCAAGTTCTATCTGCAACCCGACCAGCTGCTATGGCATACCGAAAAAACTTCGTCCAAAACGGAACTTGGAGTATTTGACTTTGAAAGCCAATATCCGATGATAGGCGAAGGAACCAATCTTGGTGACGGTTACGCTCTTCGTAGGTTGCCTTATGCACCATGGAAGATAGAGAAAGGCGGAAGCATATCCACCGGGGAATGTCTGTATGTATGGGACAACAACCATTGGAGTACGACACTTAACCAGCGTGTACGCCTGGCCTGCCGTTCTCGCGGTTTTGCGTCCCACAGCGCTTGCTCGCCTCGTCCCTTGTTTGCGCATACTGCCGTTACGTCTGCCAATCGCTACTTTGGCGGGTTTGCCCAAGCCTTGATTGAGTAGGCGCAGCCCGCTGCAAGCGGAATAAAGGGGCTGCAAGCCCCGCAGAAATCCTTTCGTCTCCCGTCAAGTCCGGCATGAGGACCGAGACCTCCGAAACGGGAAAGGAGGGTTGAAAAAACGGTGAAGCGGCTGGCCTGCCGTTCTCGCGGTTTTGCGTACCACAGCGCTTGCTCGCCTCGTAACTTGAATGCGAATAATGCCGTTACGAATGCCAATCGCAACAATGGCGGGTTTGCCCAAACAGGAACAATAAAACTTCGAGAACCGCTTCGCCGTGTCTTGGAATGACAAATATATAAGACAAGCCCGCAGTAAGGAGTGCGGGCGACGGTGGTACCCACACTGTCCAGCAAGCCCGGCTTGCAAACGATATGAAGAGAATAGATAACATAAATATTAACCTAAGCATCAGCGATATGCAGTCGGCAGTCTACAGAGCCTTCCGCAAACACGGCTCCAAGCGGGATGTCAAAGCCTTCAAAAAAGACTTCGACAACCGCTGCATGAGCCTGTTCCTTGCGCTGAAGGACGGGAGCTGGAAAGACCGCCTGTCATACCGGAGTCTCGTGAAGGTCAACAACAACGGGAAGGTGCGTAACATCCTTAGCCCTTCGCTGGAGACACGCATCTACCAGCATCTTCTGCTGAACCTGCTGGAGCCGCATTATTCCCGGAAAGACAACCTGAACGGCCTGAACTGCAAACCCACCTGCGGGATTACGTCGAAGAGACACTCGCGTTCCGTCGTCCACCGGCTGAAGCATATCTTCTACGACCGCAGAGACCTTCATTACTGCCTCGTCATCGACCAGCGGAAATGCTACGAGCATATTACTCCTAAGGTATTCCGAAGAGCGTTGAAGCAAATGGTGGCCGACTCTTGGCTGGTTGACTATGCCGTCGATGTCTGTTTCGTTAACGGAAGGCTCCCCATCGGCACGCCGACAAGCCCTTTTGTCCACCACGTCGTCATGCTCGAGTTCGACTACTTCGTGAAGTCCATATCGCCTGTAAGCGTCCGCTATGCCGACGACAATTTTCTGGCATTTGCCACGAAAGATGAAGCGCAGACCGCAAAATGGAGAATAAAGAACTGGTGGTGGTACAGATTGGGAATGCGTGCCAAGAGGGGAAGTGCACAAGTGCGACCTTTGTCCAATCCGTGCGACTTCTGCGGGTACGTTTTTCATCGGAACCAAGGCAGGGTAGTTTGCGGCCACGACAAAGGCTACGTGTCCGTGCGGAAATCCACCCTGCGACGGGCGAGAAAATGCCGTTCCGACAAGTCGTGGGCCTCCTATTACGGCCTGATGAAGCACGCCGACAACTATGCGCTGATGCGATACATAGAAAACAAGATGAAGTTACCCGCATTGACACAGAAGATACGGATAGACCGTAAGATGGATGCCAGACACGTCGAAATCAAAGACCTGTTAGGCATGTCAATCACAATCTACGACTACGAGCTAAGGTACAATTCGCAGCGTGAAGCCAACTGGATAAAATGCCTTGTAGGCATGGAAGAGGTCGTTGACGGAGAACGGACAGGCAAGATACTCGCCCGTGAATTTCACGGCAATTACCAAGGCATCATCCAGTTCATACTGGCTTGTGAACGCGAGTATGGCAAACAAGCCGTCCTTCCGCTGGAAGAAGTGGAAATCGAGAACCAGTGCGGTTATATCTTCAAGAACTCAACAAACCAATTAACGTATATTGAAACATGAAATCAATCAATTATCAGGTAGTACCTTCTACCATAGAAGAAGACTACAACAGCAGCAGAACCGTTTGGAATGGAGGTAAAATCCAATCCATGGACGAAGGTAGTTATGTAACTATGTTCATTGGGCATAAGACCGTGAAGACCATTGACGAGGAAGGTGTGGAGCAGAATACGACCGAAGCCTTTCCCGTGCGAGTGCAGAAGCCGTATAGCATCGATAAGGCCGTAATGGCAGGAGTTATGAGCGCTTATGGCCTGACGACATCGCAGGACTATGCAGCCCTGTCCGAAGAAATCGAGCGGAAGAGGCGAATTAATTCCGAAGATGCCTCAGTAAAAGACTACGACATCCTCGTGGACTGGATACGCGGCTGTCTGGACGGCACATATAAGAACCGTGTGGACGAAGTGAAGGCCAAGGTATTAGCCAAGATAGATGTGTACGACAAGTCAGAAAATGTAAATTCATTCATTCTTGACGGACAAAATATGTGGCTTGACAAATCTACACGTGTGGGTCTGATGAACTCAACAAATATAGAAAAAGAAGCGAGGCATGAGAATACAACACTTTGGTTTGGTGGGCAAAGCTACACAATACCATGTGAAACGGCTATTCAAATGCTTTCTTCTCTTGAACTTTATGCTTTAAATTGCTACAATGTGACAGCACAGCATAAGTCCTCAGTTGAAGCGATGGAAACCGTAGAAGAGCTGGAAAGCTATGACTACACTGAGGGGTATCCTGAAAAACTTGTTTTTAGCACTACAGCATGATACTAATATTTGCATCATTAGCCATAATCCTTACTTATGTAGGGGTTATGGTTGAAAGGAATGGAATACCGTCTTCAATAAGTGACACATTTTATTCTCTTAAACACAAGGTATGGTTTGGTTTTAGCATGATTGGTACAGCGTTACTTCTTATGCCAAGCCTACTGAGTTATACGCCCGAAATATATCAGTTCCTTGCCTTTCTAATGTGTGCAGGTTTATGTTTTGTAGGTGTTGCACCAAACTTCAAGAATGGACTTGACAGACCTATTCACATTGCAGGTGCTTCTATTGCAGGTTTGTGTAGTCAGATATGGACTACATTAGAAGAACCATTTGCGTTGTTTATGTGGTTAGCTTGGATTTTGTATATTGGAATAAGTATAAAGAAAAATTGGAAAGGTGATTTAATAAGTTGCTTTGTAAAATGCAAACCTTTGTTTTGGGCAGAAGTAATCGCCTTTGCAATAGTGTATTTTACTTTATTTTTTAGATACCTTTTAAAGTAGATAAGTAAATCTGTAATTGTAATACCTAACCAATAAATTAGTCTGTTGCAACAAGAGGAGCAGAAAGGATAGGCTAAAGTTTTCCCAATAATCACCCAAAGCAGATGCCTTGCGTTGAAGAAAAACCTAAAGGCACAGATATGGGTTTTCAAGTAAGGAAATACTTCAAAGGGAAAATGTACAGCAATTCCCCTATGTAGTTAAATTGGGAAATATGTTTATCAAAGAGGTACAGGCGGTTAGATAATTGCCTGTACCTCTTCGCGTTTTTAATGTTTAATTAGTACATTTGGCAATGAAAGAAAATAAAAAACGCATGGCGATGGAGAATGGTACGGGACAATGGTTGTTGACTATTATAAGCACATTGGGAGGATGGAAGCTTGTTGAATACTTACTGAACAGAAAAGAGTTAAAGAGAAAGGCTTTAGCTGATGCGATAGCTGTTGAAACGGATTCGTTGTTGAAAAGATACGCAGCAATGGAAAAGGAGATGGAAAAGCTAAAGACAAAGGTTGATGAACTATACAAAATAGTTCACCAACTGGAAAACGAAAAGCTGGACCTGATGAAGCAGAACATGGAACTTCAAATAGCACTTAAAGAATCCCAGTTAAACGAATGTCGCAGACCTGATGATGAATGTTTGAAAAGACTGCCACCGCGAGAAATCTGCCTTGCAAAGAAATTATTAGGAGGATATTATGACAAAGATAACGGAGTATCTGAAAAGTCTGATAAGGGCGAACACGCTGGACAGCAGTAAGTCTTTTTCCATGCTGGCATGTGTTTTCCTTGGGTTGTTTCTTGGTGCTGTATTAGGATTTTGCCTTATATGGGACACAGTAACGAACGGGTACATTAAAACTGATGCTGATACGATCTGGTGGACTTTAACCGGTATTGCAGTTATAGTGACCGGTGGAAGTGTCGCTAAAATAGCAAGTGAAAGAAAAAATGTAGTTAATGCAAAGAAGGAGGTAAACAATGGCTGATGTGAATAAATTGAAACCATTTATCCTGAAATGGGAAGGTGGTTTTGTAAACGATCCGGATGATCTGGGTGGAGCAACCAACAAAGGAATAACCCTTACCACATACAAGGAATACAGAAAAAGGAAAGGGCTTCCAGATCCTTCTGTTGACGATCTGAAAAACATCAGTGATGAAGAATGGACGGAAATTCTCAAAACAATGTTCTGGGACAGATGGCAGGCTGACCGGATAGAAAATCAGTCTGTTGCCAATATACTTGTTGATTGGGTGTGGGCTTCCGGTGTTCATGGAATTAAAAGGCCACAGAAAATACTTGGCGTAACGGTTGATGGAATTGTAGGTGATAAGACTATTGCTGCATTGAACGCAATGGATCCCATGTCTTTGTACTTCCAGATCAAGAATGACCGTATTAAATACATTGATGAAATCTGCAAGGCAAGGCCGACCAACAAAAAATACAAGAAAGGATGGATGAACCGTATCAACAAACTTAAATTTGAAGCATGAAAGTATTTGCATTCATAGTATTATTGCTTTTCACAGCCTGTGCTTCCAGAAAGTACAAATCGGAAGAAACGCTGATCACTTCTCTGGAGAATGTGAGAAGCAAATCGGATTCTCTTATTTCCTCTAGAAATGATCATGTGTTCCAAAAAGAAGTAGTTTTTGGAAATTATAAGATCAAAAAGACCGAGACGTTCTTTTCAGAACCAGACAGCACAGGCAAACAGCATGTTGTTTCTACTGTTCAGACAGAAGCAGATTACACCGGAAATTCCCGGAACGAGACGGAAATATTCAGTCAGGAACAGATCAAGTCCGGATCTAACATAAGGGATTCTACCTATACGGAAACAGAATATAGCAAGACAGAAGAGAAGAAAGTAAATCCGGTATGGATATCATGGGTTTTATGGTCTTTAGTTCTGGCCGGATCCGGTTATCTGATATATTATTTTTTTATCAGGAAATTATGGAAGTAAACGTAACAATTCAGGAAAGTAAGATATATGAAGATGTGTATGCAATCACCGCACACACCGGAAAAGCTCTGGATAATATAGACAAGCTTTCACTTACAGAAGATGAAATGAAGATTGTCCAGCCGCTTATGAAGGAATCTGCCGCAGAATTAAGTGATGTAATATCTTCGTATGGTACTTTGTCTTTTGGAGAGGGAGAAATAAGCATAGACTTTGATCTTCCTGTAAACTGGAAAGACGCGGCACTAACTACACTTACCCAGTGTCTGACCAACTATATATCTAACTCAATCTGTCAAAGATGGTTTGCCATGACCAACAGGGATGATGTGAAGTATTATGCAGACAAAGTTGTAGTCAATGCTACAAACATAACAAAATTATTGTGTGAACGTAAAAAACCGCAGAGATAATGGAAGGAAGTAAAAGTTTAACACCGCAGATAGCCGTCAAGACTTTACTGTTAAGAGTAAAGGATCAGGCATATTACATCGGTGAATCAGCGAAATCAGATCCGCGTCTGGTGGAAATATCCGCAAAGATACAGGCTTCAGATGATGATGATCCGATACTGAAAGATTTTGTGTCAGATGCTACATCGGTTGTTTGCAACCTGCTGTCAAGAATGTTGGGAGAGACAAGCTACTCCAATGAAGGTGAAAATATCACATTTACGATAAAAGCCGCAGCCAACACACCGAACCTGCAGGATCAGCTTGTAGATTATATTACGAATTATATGTCAACTTCCATTTTGCGGAACTGGCTTAATACAGTCAAGTCTGATGAAGCAAAGAGATTTGATGAAAAACTGGTCCGTCTGGAAACGGAACTTATTCAGCTTTCAGCCAGACGACTTAAACCTGAAAGAACATGAACAAACAGCAAATAATAGACAAGGTTTTCACTAAAACCTACTATATCGGCGAAGCCAAAAAGCAGGAAAATCCTTTGTCAAAAATCATTCAGGCAAGCAAAGACGAATCGGATATTCTGGGAGATTATTTTGATGAAGCCCTGAACGAAATAAACTTCTATGCCCAGAAAAGGCTGGTAGAAGTTATAATCACAGAGGACAGTATCGAAATAACCAGCCAAAGGCCGAAGAAGGAAGAGATAACCAAATGCGTTGACCGGCTTCTGGGTGATTACATGGTAGAATACATATCCTACAAATGGCTTTCGGACAACGGTTATAATGTAGATCCGACAGAAAAGGATCAGGCATTGGACCGGCTTAAAAACAGTATTTGCGCATTAGCACCCAAAGTAAGGCGAAGGGCCGCAGAAATGGGTATATAAAAAAAGGGAAGTTTTCACTTCCCCTTTTTTATCTGAGCCTGTTAGTAAAGCTTTCGTCTACCATCATTTCAATGTAGTTCACTGAAACGTCAGTTCGTACACCACCGACAAGGCATACCATAAAATACTTGTATGGTTTGCTCTTGTTCATCTTTGTGACAAGATCCCGGATATCAATCATTTTTTCTTTCTTTGCAACAAGTTCAAAATGTTCCGCATCATTGGAAGCCAGAATATACATTCCTACATCAGAGAAGATATCTACTCCTTCACCTCTGAACATTACCGGTTCTCCCTTTATGTAAAGATCTGACAGGCTTCTCTTGACTATTCCTCTCAAGGCGGTCTGGAGTATTCTTTTATGCGTAAGTGTTCCCATCTTGATAGGTCTGGTAACAAGGGCTATCTTTGAAACACTCCGGTGCATGTTATTCAGATCAAGTATTTGCGTTCCGATCATTGCCCAGGTATACGGATAGGAATTTACAAAAGAATCTATCTGTTGTGAGATCTTATGCCATTCTCCGGTTTTAAGGGAATATACATAGGAGTAGGGGAAATCCCCATTTGCTACCACGACTTCCTTTGTTTCGTAGTTATATCCCACTTTTGCCGTTTCCAGATAGTCCGGGAATACAACGCTTGACAGGCATGAATCCAGACCGGCAACAGCGAGTATACGGGTAATGATCGGTGAAGATATGGAACATGAAGGCAGAAATCCGTATATCTTTTCCGATATCAGCTGGGTAGTAGCGCCATCTATTACCATAAGGCCCCTTTCGGTAGAAAAGGCTACCATTGTATCAAGGCCACATATAGAATCCGGATTGTTACATACGTCTCTTGTTACCGGTGTCTGGGTGGAGTAGGCCAGTGTTCCGGATCCGACAGACATTGCATATATTCCGTCCTTTGTAAACACATACAAAGGGAACTGGCCGAACTGGCCCTGAGACATTGCTATCACATTTGACTGTACCCCGACAATAGGTGTCTGAAACTGGTACGTCTGATCGGCAGGGAAGTAGAACGGATTGTTTACGTTAGACACTTTAAGAACATTATCTAAGCTTTCAGTATCATTAGAAGGATTTACAAGTACATCAAGTTTGTTCCAATCTTCTATATTATTAGGCTCGACGTCATAATATCCGGATGATGTTGCATTAAAATAATAAGCTATATTCAAAGCACCATGCGGCTTAAGGAAAAATGTTTTAGACCGTATGTTACCACTGTATTTTATGACAACAACCATTTTATATGCCCTATAATCGGGATATACCAGAAATGAAGGGAATACATCAGGTATATTAACTCCGCTGAAGGATTTTTGCACTACTTTACCCCCATTAGTAGTATTGATGTAAACCGTTACAGTTATAGATCCGTTCCCAGGATATGACGTATATGCGTCATAAATGTAGTCCTTTATATATCCTTCAAAGAGTTTCTGAACATAGTTGTACAAATGAAGTTTGTTATTGTAAGAATATGCTTTCTGTGGTATAATAAAATTATGTGTTCCCTGATCATCATCTAAGGATTCTCTTGTAGCCATAATATCAGAAGAAACATCTTTATCATCCCGAGCGTATTCTCCATTAAGGTTAAACTGACCTATCTTGTAAAAAAGAGATCTTGAAATCATAAGATCACCCGGATTAGGTTGTGTTTCTTCTGCATTGCTAGCTACTGATCCCCAGTAAGGCATATTAGGAGTAGAAAACACGTCAATAGAAGCTATAATATCGCTCCAGTTTGAAAGATCAGTGTCTCCCCAGTTACTTATACTAAACGAAAGGCTAAATCCCATTACAGAGAACCAAACGTATTCCGTGATCCTTCCTGTTTCATCTGTTTCTCCGGAAAATGCGGATTCACCGGTGTACTGCATTTCGTTTCTTCCCGAAAAGGTAAGTTCCTTTACTCTTCCACCCGGCCCTCCAATGTTTACCTTTATGCTTTTGTTCGGTGAAAAATACAAAAGTCTTACCGGTGAATGTTTGACATACGATCCATCAAACAAGCGATAAGCAATTCTGACTTCAGTAGCATGAATATAGAATGCTTCTTTGTTAAGCCATGATATGCATTTCAGGTAATATCCGTATACACTCTGGTTAAATGTATCTCTTTCTTCTTCTGAAGCACCTCTTCCGTATACAAGTTGAGTATCTGACTTTTCTGTGTGTACGGTAAAATTTTTAGTAATAGATATCTCCGGAAGATCAGGGAGAGAACCCAGGTATACATATCCATCGTTTTTAAACAGAAGGTATTTAACACCGGTGTCAGTTAATACCGACACCGTGTTACCTATGAATTGAATACTTTTAGCCTTTACATCTTCCGTCATAATTGTTTCAGAAGAAAGATCTTCCGGCATTTCGTACATTTGACCATCCTCGGTTATTCCGATATATCTCTTAGCGTTCGCATGGTGATATATTTCCTTGTATGTATGAACCGTCTGTTTTAGCTGAATGGGATTTCCAATAGGTTCTATACTGGAATTGTTCACCTTTGCGTTGATCAGTTCCATACATTCCCCGTCCGGGCATATTCCATCGTCCGTGTTACGGGTTATTCCTTTAAATTGTATCTTTACATTTTCCATACCAGCAAATTAACTGAATTATTGTATTACAGCGTTGACAAGTTGGGGAAATCAATATATTAAGTGCCCTTTTGTGAACTACCGCTAAACTAAAGATTTAGCGGCTTCGGAGATACCA
>UMGZ01037761.1_pt1 | contig 43551 bp, 33 predicted proteins | sample 1965421 | NCBI WGS metagenome assembly UMGZ01 (sample SAMEA4836087, study PRJEB28245) | human gut metagenome | biome: gut microbiome; material: fecal sample | place: Denmark | collected 2008
CAAATTGTCTCCTGTGCGGTCGGTCTTGACCGGTTCACTTTCCGAGCCATATGTCAGGTCTACCGTCTCACCGTTCACTCCGAAATGATAATATCGTCCGGTAATAACAGAAGTAAGTTTGTCTTTGAACCACCTGTTTTCGAAAGACAGAGAAGAAATAAGACCTGTCACATCTGATTGGAGTCCACAAAGTCTTTTTTTCAAGAATTTTTCAGCTTCCGGATCATTAGCCTCCTGAGTAACGTATCGAAAATCATTGTTTAAATTGACTGACATTTTATTAGGAATCAAATGATATTTTAAATTCAGATTGAAACGGATGTCATGAGTATGGTCATCTGAAAGGTTTGGTACACTTCCTTTTTCTCCTTTGTAGCTATTGGGACGTTTGTTGCCATAGAAGTCATATACATATGAAGATGTATCGTTCAGGCATGAATTAGTGTACAGATAGCCTCCATTAAATTTCATATCCATTTTTTTAGTAAGGAAAGATTTTCTTTCTAAATGTAAAGTTCCACCTGTAGTGAACGCTTTGCTGAAGGTATGACGAATGTTGGTTTCGATACCTTGCATCTCTTTTCTATTGGCATATCCTAAAATTTCTAATTCAGCTTCATCGAAATAGCCATTCATAAAATTGAAACTTACAGCGTAGTCTATCATTTTCAAATGATCATGGTCTCGTTTTATTTTCAATCCTTCTACATAGGGAGATTCTATGGTATAATTATTTGCCGCTAAAGTTCCTCCTGCATATAGAGTCACAGCCGTGTTTATTTTATTGAAAAAATGGCGAACAGTCGCACTACCCTCATGCGTTCCGTAACTTTGAATTTTATATGCCAAATCGTAAAAATCTTTATCGGGATCAATCGTCACTACATTGACAGCACTTCCCAATCCATCTCCTCCAAACTCCGGTGGAACAATCCCTTTGTATATTTCTATACGGTCGATGAATTGAAGTGGGATGTCATTTATGGAAAAGTTCCCATCTGGTGTATTTAATGGATAACCATCCATATATATTTGAACTCTATTGCCTTCCAAGCCGCGAACATTTATTTTAGTCTGGCTTCCAACTCCGCCGGTTTGTCTGAGTTTTACGCCTGTTTGATGGTTGAGCACCTCACTTATTGAAGTCCCTCGTCCTGCCAAAGTTTTGCCATCAATTACTGTAACAGGAACTCCTTGTTGCTTTACCTCTCGTATCTCACGCCTTTCGCTGATGCCTACAACCTCCACACCGTTCAGTTGCATATATGCGTCTTCCATAAGGACATCTAATACCTTGTCCCTCTCTGATTCTGAAAAAAATACAGTCTTGGTCATTTTTTTTAAGCCAACGCATGAAAATACTATAGTTGACTTACCTGTAGGAATATTCTTTAATTCATAATTTCCTTGATCATCTGTAGTTGTCCCGATTGAAGTATGTTCTATTTGTATCCTTACACCTATTAAAGGAGATTTATCCTCAACGCTTCTAACACTCCCAGATAAAACCCGTTGAGCCATAGCGGATAAATTGAACAAGGAATAAAGAAAAAATAATAAAAAAACACTAACAATTCTTCTTGTATTGGAATTTATAAAATCGAATTTCATACGTTTATCTTTTGGATGCAAAGTTGTCTCGTTTTCATAGAATGCACAATACCTAAATTTTTGTATTTTAGCGTTGCTGTAATCTGAGAAATTACGGATATAAGTATTGATTGTAATAATCCTCAAATCCGCAGCTAAGCATTTCCTGCGTCCTTCTTGCGTGTACACGTCCTCTCTCTACTGAATTTGCAGATAATTTGAGGTTGAAACACCCACTTCAACCCACAATATCCCCTTACCCCACAATCGAACATTCTACACCTTAGACCGAGATTGAGCCGATTACAGAGATTACAGATGACAATGTGGAGTAAAATTGCTCCATGTCTGAAAATATCCCTCCAAAAGAAGTGAGTTTCTCAGATTTAATTTGTATGTTTGCCCTGTCTATCGTCGGATTCTCTTGTTTGTTTTTGCAACACTAAGACAAGTGAATTCCTCGATGTGGCAAACCCCCAGGCAACTTTTTGTTGTTCAGGCACTTAAATAGTTTAACTCACAATAGTGTTGCGGAATTAAGGATTACAATGAAAGATCTGAAAGGAACAAAAACCGAAGCTAACCTGATGGCAGCTTTTGCCGGTGAATCGCAGGCAACCAACAAGTATACCTATTACGCATCAAAGGCAAAAAAAGACGGATATGTGCAGATAGCACAACTGTTTGAAGAAACGGCGGGCAATGAGCGCGAACACGCCAAACTGTGGTTCAAGCTGCTTCACGGCGGCGCTGTGCCAGGCACAATGGAGAACCTTGCCGACGCAGCAGCCGGCGAAAACTATGAGTGGACCGACATGTATGCCACCTTTGCCAAAGAGGCACGCGAAGAGGGATTCGACCATATAGCGAAACTGTTTGAAGGAGTGGCGGCAATTGAGAAACGCCACGAAGAACGCTACCGCAAGTTGTTGAAAAACATCGAGGACAAGGTGGTGTTCTCACGCGACGGCGACTGCATCTGGCAGTGTCTCAACTGCGGTCATATCCACATCGGCAAAGAGGCACCCGAGGTTTGCCCCGTATGCGCGCATCCGAAGGCCTATTTCGCCCTCGTCGCCGACAATTACTAAATCATTTAGAATTCGTCATTGCGCTGATTGACGCAATGACGAATTCTTATTTTTCTACAAAAATTCACTCTTTCCTTTTGCCTTCCAGATTCTTCAGCATTTCTATCAATTTGTATATTCCTGTTGATGGATTCTGAAATTCACACAACCTCTTAGCCCTCTTGACTGCTACATCCGTGTTGTTGTTTAAGAATGCCTTTTGAGTCTCTGTGAATGCAGCCTTTGAATAATTTTTCCAAACATTTGCGCTTTTCTTTAACTCCTTTATTAGAGAATCCGAGTTGATGGCAGCCTTCTGGTCTTTGCAATGGAGCAACAACCATATTTCAAAACAAGGATTACTTAACAACATTTGCGCCTTGCATTTCTGCAACTTCTCATTAATAGTCCGCACATCCATATCGTACATAAGGAACGTATTTACCTTGTCCAAATGTGAGATTTGGAGCTCCTTTGTCCGCTTCTCCACTAACGCCGGCGTTATTTTTGTGCCTTCTATATGCGAAACTATTCTGATTGGAGACCTGTACCACATTTTCAACAGATTGATATAGCCAACCTCTGTTTCGCCCTCGCAGATAACAAGGACTATTTTTCGCATCCGCAAAGATGGAGAAGCCTCTCTTTTACTTGCCATAATCAACCTTCCAATAATCGTTTGATACTCAACACAGAGGAATCAACATAAGGCACAGCGTCAAAACGACCTTGTATGTAACCCTTCTCCGCGTCCATGTTCTCACGGAAGTCCTTGAAATCATACAAAGAATACACCTCGGTCGCCCCCTGTCCCGTTTTGTTTACAAATACAATCTGGTCACGCCTCAACCTTTTGACATCAATCAGATTCGTATTGTGCGACGTGAACAGCAGCTGGCTACATTCAGAAGCGTGAATCAAATCAAGAATAAAATCAGCCAGACGCGTATGCAGACCCATATCAAATTCATCCATTAAGATTCCTTTCTTGTTTTTCACCACATCCAACAAGCGAATAAGTATCTGAAACAACTTCCGCGTACCGCTTGATTCTTCCATATCCATATCAAACACCACATCCTTTTGATTTCTATGGAACGTTTTAAAACGCAACACGTCAACGTTCTTATACGACATTTCAGGCTGACCAGGCATTGCAACCGGCACTATTGTCTGCTCCTTTCTTGCTTCAATATCTGTTATATCCGTGTCGCAAATTTCAAGAGCCTTTAGTATCACATTTTTATACGTATTGAAACTGTCCAGCACCAAGATGTCGTTCACATTCACAAGTCCAAGAAGAAATTGACTCATGAAATAACGATATAGCTTTTGAGCAATTTCACGATTCATCGAACTTGCGCGACTCAGAAAAAGATTCTTCTCTCCGGTATTGACAACCACGTCCGATGGCTTTGTCATAGCACCCGCCCCGAAAGCATATTCACCATCTGCGCCACGCACAAATACCTTCGCACGTCTTCCCTTTGGATAATGAAACAAACTTTCTCTGACAACACGTTCCTGCGTAAGTTCAAAAGCATACTCATATTCCACATCCCCACAAACAAAATCAATTAGGAATTTGCTTGGCTTTTTCTGCCAACCATCGAATTTGAATGGTTCAAAACCAAATGTCGTCCCCTCATTGTACAGGTGTGACTCAAGAATCATCCTACAGCAAAAAGAAATCGCTTTAAGAATGTTTGATTTTCCCGAAGCATTCGGGCCAAACAACCCGACCGTTTTTAAGACAGGCACGCCTTTCCACTCCATCACATTGTGGCTCAGCTCTCTGGCAAGAGCCGTATTGATGCTTGCCGCTCTGAAATCTATCCGTACCCTATCCCGGATAGAGAAGAAATTCTCAAATTCGATTTTAAGTATCATCTTAGTGTCGATTTTGCAGTTTTACTACAAATATAACCATTAAATCCACACACACCAAGTTTTTAATCCCACACATCAAATAAAAGGTTCGTTTTTTAACAATTTATCACATTCGGTGGCGCACCCAACACAGAAGTGGGCTGCATCCAGGATGCAGCCCACTTCTGTTTGTATTTGAGTCGGTTTAGAATTTAGCTCCTACCCCGACGAGGAAATTCACACCCTGGTTGCGCATGGTGAAGTAGTCCTGCCAACGGCGGTTGAACAGGTTGTTGCCCTGAGCATACACGTGAAGGATGTCGTTGATGCGATAGGTTGCGCCGAGACTGAAGTCGGACACAACGCCGAGGCTTCTCTGCTCCAAATTGACGAAAGCCGAACCGGCGACCGTGTTGCAGACAACCACATTTCTACCGCTGCGGAATTGGTATGCCACATTGATGTCAAGTTTCTTGATCGGGCGCACTGTCAACGCCGCATTGAACTGATGCTCCGCGCGGTCGTCGTTGGCAATGTAGCCGCTCTCCTTTCCTTGCGGAGTAAACATATAGCCCGCTTTCACCTCAGCCACACTGCGCAGCTTATAGGCAACGTCCAGACCCAGTTTCACGCCATTGAGATCGTATTGCGCATAGCGCACTGTGCCGCGAAGCATGTCGGGCGTAGAGAAATTCCAATCGCCGAGCAGCTCCACCGTTCCAATCTCAGGCACATACGCATCTCTGACCACAGCGAATCCGACAAACGGCGACAAGCTCAATCCCTTGAACAACCCGATGTTCAACCGAGCCTCGGCGTCGACCAGCGTATATGTGTTTCCGATAAGCGCCATCGACGGATTGACATAGCGGTTGCGCTCTGCAATTACGTGCAGCGGGTTCATCCGGTTGCCGCCCGTTGCCGACACGGCAAGCGACGCCCTGTTGTTGATCGTGTAGTCAAACCTAACGTCAGGAGCGATATGAAACACCGTCCCGCTGCTCGCAATGTCGAGCCGCGCACCGATGCGCAGGTTGATGCGGTCGTTGCTCTTCAGATAATATGGAGTCAGCGTTGTGACGCTCTGACGGCGGTCGTTGAGCCTTGCGCCGAACGTCATCTCCATCTGGTTGAAACCGCCATATTCAGCGATTCTGTTTTTGTAGCTCAGACTGTTGAACTCAGCGTTGACACCGATATGCGAATCCTCGTCCCAAACAAACTCCGCACCCGCATTGATGCTGAAATTATGCTCCGTCAGAGCCTTCTCGAGCGCAGGCTCCACAGGGTCGGCATATCCGAAATAATTATATCCAATGCCAGCGTGGTATCCAAACGAACGCTCGTCGTTGGCACGGCTGAGCCATTGCAAGCCCAGTCCCACCTCATTGTTGCCCTGTTTGCGCTCCACGTCATCCTTCGAAGCAGGCAGCATCATTCCGTAGTAGTTGAACTTGCTCAGATGATACACCAGAGCGGCACTCAGTTCGCCAGCCTTTAACCGGCTTGCGAAATCGACGCCGATACGGTCTTCAACGAAGAATTTCTTCCTCGCCTCGCCATTGCCCACCGAGAAGGGGTCGAACGTGGCGTAATTGCTTATCGAGCCGTTTGCCGAGTTGTGCTGCAGCCAAATGTTCATCGACATCTGCTCCTTGTCGACCACGCGGTATCCGAGGCTTCCAACCATATTCATATAGTTGCCCATTCCAAACTCTGCATATCCACGCTTTGTTGAAAACTCGAAGCCGTCAGCCTGCCGTTGCGGATTCTGCACCACAAGCCACGGGTTTACCGCAGCCGGCACCGCCCAGTCGCTGAATTTCAGTTTTACGGGAGAGGCTGTCGACGGCGCCGCGTCAGGCAGCGCCTCCATCTTCTCAGCCTTATGCTCCACCACTTCGGTCTCCTTTGTCACACTGATGGTTTGGTTCAGCTCGTCGGCGGCAGCCAAAGGCGTCAAAGCCGCCGAAGCCAGGATTATGCTGTATAATGCTTTTGTTTTCATCACTATTTCAGTGCTTTAAGTCGTTTTTCAATCATTTCCTTTATATCGGTCTCCTTACCCGGATAGTTGGCCTTCAGACTCTCAAGATATTCGCGAGCCTGGAATTTGTCGCCCTGCTTGTTGTAAATGTCAGACAACAGGATGAATCCTCTCGCCATCCAATATTGATGCGTCGTTTCGGAGTCGAGCAATTTGTTGACCACCTTCTCCGCCTTCTTGTAGTTTCCGGCGTTGTAATAGTATGCACCGAGGTCGACAGCCGCCTTCGAGCCATATACGCTCGTGATGTCGTTGTCGACAAGGCTATTTAGATCAGCCACCGCAGCCTCATGTTTTCCCTGCTTCATCTCAGCCGTAGCGCGGGCATATCTGGCCTCGGCACGAGCCTCGGCACCGACATTCTCGTCGTCGATCAGACGGCCGGCATAGAGAAGCATTTTCTCATAGTCGGCGTTGCCCTCAGCCACGCGCAGCAATCCAAGCGCCGCACGGTTCTTGTTGTAGGTCGACGTAGCCTTCTTCTCCAATTTCTCGAAACTCTCGCGCGCCTTTGCATACTGCTTCTTTGCAATCAGCAAATCGCCCTGCATACCCAGCGCCGACTCGGCGAACGCCGCGTCGGGAGCCTTCTCCAACGCCTTGTTTACGTAGTCCAGCGCCTCCGTCGTGTCGCCGTTCTGACTGGCAGCCTCAGCGATATAGAACGAAGCCTGAGCCACACCGTTTCCGTTAGGATATTGCTTCAGATATTTCTTGAGGCCGTCGGTCTTTCCCTTGTCGAGATATTCGTTTTCGGCAGCCTCAAAGGTGAGTTGAGCCATCTCGCTCTCATTGATTTCATAGTTAGACCCCGCACTCTTCAGCAACGCCGAGAGTTCGCCAAGACGTCCCTCCGAGGCATAAATGCGCTTCAGGTCGTCGACAGCCACCTTCGCCTCCTCGCTTGAAGGGAATTTGCGAATCAGCGCCTCGTATTGCTGTCTCGACTCCGCAGTCTTTCCCATAGAGTTCAGCAGCAACGCCAACTGCAGCTGTCCCTTGCGCGCCTCCTCGCTCTGCGGATAAGCGCCCATCAGCTTCTCAAAAGTGTGCTGCGTTTGTGCGTGCTTGCCCTGCGCCTCATAAGCCTGCGCCTTTTCGTAGAGCGCCTTTGGCGCATAAGCCGACTGCGGGTATTTTGCGACGAGCTCATCCATCAGCGCAATCTTGTCGGACTGGCTGCCCTGGAATCCCCGCATCATAGCCTGCTGATAAACGGCATAGTCACCGTTGGCCGTGCCGAGCGCCAAAGCCTTCGAATAGAACGTTTCCGCCTTTGCGAAGTCGCGGTTGTAATAGTGGCAGTCGGCGATACGGTTGTATGTGTCGGCGCGCAACGTGCCTGTTATGTCGGCAGCATTGGCAGCCTTGTTGAACGCCGCCAGCGCCGTGAAATATTCACGCAGTTGATAGCTTGCATATCCCAATCCGTAGTTTCCGCGACCATAGTTGGCATCAGTGGCGGCGGCATTGATGACGTATTGATTGTAGAGCGTCTGCGCCTGCTTGTATTTTTTCTGCCGGTAGCGAGTTTCCGCAAGCCACAGCTTCACCTCCTGCGCCACCTTGGAATCATATTGAGCAAGCTCGTCGGCACGCGTCAGGAAGTCGGCGGCAGAAGTGGTTTTTCCCGCCTGCAGCTCGCGCATACCCAAACGGTAGAGCACGTTCTGCTTCGCCTTCATCATCTTTGCAGACGGACTCTTCAACGCCTCGATGCACAAGAGCGCGTTGTCGTAGTCCTTGCTTGTCATATATGAGTTTATTATATAATCCTCCACATTCGACGCATAGCGCGAGTTGGGGAACTTGTTCAAGAAATCCTGGAACAGCTTCACGCTGCTCGAGAACGGCGTGCGTCCGCCACGGCTCTGCGCCAATGCATAGTTGTAGAACGCCGTCTCGCGCGTAGACTCGTCGTAAGGCATCTTGTAAGCCTTCTCAAATGCCAGTGCCGCGGCATTCAGATTGTCGTCCTTTAGATACATCTGCCCCATAAACAGATATGCGCTCTGCGCCATCACATCGTCGGCATCGGTCACCGCGCCCACATGCGTTTTGGCATTCTCATAGTCGCCCTTGCGGAACTCGCACACACCCAGAGCGAAAAGCGCCGACCGTTCAGGCGCATCGACCGCGTTTACGTAGTCAGTCAAATAGCCAATCGCCTCTGCGCTGTTTCCCAGATGATACTGGCTTTCGCCCAGCATACGGTTCAGCTCCGTGGCCATCTCGACAGGCAGTTTTTTGTCGAGAAGGTCCTTGCCCGCGCTCACCACATCTGAATATTTCTCCTTTTTGAAATCAATCTGACACAGATAGAACTGCGCCTCACCCCAGAAACGGCTGTTCTTGCGGATAGCAGAAAACGCCTGTTCCGCACTGTCGTAGTCGCCGCGCGCATAGTCGACATAAGCCAGATAATATGCCGAATGCTCCGAGTATTGGCTGTCGGCGCGCAGCTGTCGCAATTCGGCGGCAGCACCGTCATAGTCCTTAGTGTTCAACCGGCAGAACGCCCTGCGGAAAAGCAAGTCGCCGCGCTTGTCGGCGTCGAATGCCGAAGCCGGTATGCCCTCATATCCGCGCAGAGCCGCAGCAAAGTCATTATTGTAGAAGTAATGGTCGCCGAGCGCCATTCTTGCCTCCAGCCTATGGATAGACGCCGGATAAGCCTCGACAAACCGCTCCAGCGCGTCGACACAGTCGGCATCGTTGCGCTGCATCTTAGCCATAGCGATATAGAAATCAGCATCCTCATAGACAGAAGCCGGCGCCTCCAGACGCTTCAGCTCCGACAGTTGGTCGATGCATCCCGTAAAATTTTTGTTGTCATACATACGGATGCCCCGCGACAGATATCCGTCGGCACCCGCCGTCGTTGTCGCATTCTGTGCCGACAGCATCGAAGCCGACGCCAGGCACAACATAGCCAATTTATGTCCTCTCATAATCGTTTTCTTACTATTACACAAAGGTACAACAAAGAAATGGAAGAAAATGCAAAATGAATAAAGAATGTTGTCAGTCAGCGCAGTCAGGCAAAATTTGACTTTATTATCCTTAAAAGATGAAAATTTATTTTTTTTATTTACCTTTGCGATAGCTTGTTTGCCTATATCCGCGGATATGCTACAGGCAGTTGTTGTCACTTCACCGAAACAAACATTTAACTTTAAATTATATGAAACAGCTGTTACTATGCTTCATTGCCGCATTGCTGCTCATGCCTTCACCACTGATGGCCGACAATGCCAAGAAAAAAATCAAGACATTGGACATAACCATGGATATGCCCACCGCCGACATGGACCTCAACGCCGGAGAGGAGCTCGCCCTTAAGTCGGTGCAGACAGCCTACGGCGACCTTTTCAAGAGCGGCGTCATTTCGCTCATGTCAATCTCTTGGGACGGAGAGTTTGGAGAGAACAGCGATGAAATTCCCACATTCAAAGCCGGGTTTCCATACATTGCCACCATCCAGCTGTTGATAGATCCCAGCAGCAACTATCAGACCGACTACAAGACGATAAACGGCGACTTCGTGCTCTCTCCTGACAATTTCAAGGTCACAATCAACGGCAAAGCCACACGCCTCCTTAAAGATTGTGCCCCCTACGTTCCAATCGTAACGCTGTCGTTCACCGTGCCAGGCGGCAAGCCCGGACCACAGAATAAAGAGATTCCATTCCTTGAATACAACGAATATAAGAGCGAATTTCGCTCCACACTGCCTTATGTGTCGCGCAAAGAGGCCGACGAACTGAATCCCGCGCTCCATCCGTTTGACGTGTTGGTTATGGACAGACCCTACAAATTCAAAGAGCTTATGTATGATAAATCATTCACGACATCAAGCGGCCATAGCTACAAAAAGCACAACATGCTGTTTATAAGCAAGATAATCATCGACGTAAGCAACAGGGCTGACAATTACAACATATCTGAATTCACAGATTTGCTTGGCAACATGTATTCCAATATAGTAAACCTCAAAGAAGTGTGGCTCAGTTCGAAGGTCGACATTATCAAATACATCCGCGATCTCCACAAAGCCACTGTAAACCCAGTGTTTCCCCAGTACCGCCAGTATGAAGAACAAAGCTCAAAGCTTTACACCGCCAAAGGCACACTCTTCATCCCCGAGCAAGCAGCCAAGGCCGTGCTCAGCATGCTTGCCACCGACCCAACCGAGCCATCATACACCATCCGCACCTACAGCGGCGACGTGTATGCCGCGCAGAAAGCCGGAGTTTCAGCAACAAAGGTGCTCACTTGCACCAAGCACACCTTCACCGCCAAAATCAAGACAGCCGACCGCGTGTGCCAGTACCAGACATGCAAGCGTCCGTTCAAGTGGTATTATTCATGCAGCGTATGCGGCAAATGCGAATACAACAAAGCGCACACCTTCGGTGGAGGCACCGGCGCAGAATATATCTCCGTGCATGACATGTATGAGGACATAGCCAGCGACCAAGCCTACATCGGAGTCAACGCCGCCGGCGGACACGTGTATTGGAAGAGCTGCATCTACTGCGGCATACCCCACAACTACCATATGCATCATCTCACTCCTGCCGACCAGAAGATGATGGGCATTGACGGATCGTTTGCTGAATACAAACAAGGCATGCTGGAAACGCTGAGGACGATTGAAGAACAAAGCCTGCTGCAAACCTCGCTGATGAGCGACGAGATGTTTATCCTCCCCCTCAAGTCGGAGGCGAATATGAGCGTATGGGCACAGGACGGTGTCAACCGCGCACTTTGCGACAACCTCATTGACGACAACGTGCTCGGCACCGACTACACCAAAACGGTGACCCGCGACCAGCTGCGCTCCATCATGACACGTCTGGTGAAAGAGATGACCGGCAAAGACGCCACAGCCGCCGCCATAGGACTCACTGACGCCACCCTGCCACAAAGCGGTATCGTCACGCGTCAGGAGCTTGCAGCCTACGTGCACCGTACGCTGATGTATATAGAGCGGAATTCCGACCTTGCCTATTCAGAATATGAACCAAAACTCTCAAAATATGCCGACAACGCACAGGTCAAGGAATGGGCAAAAGAGCCTATGGGATTTTGCGACGTCTTTGAACTGATTGACCCCAAAAACGCCACTACGCTTGCCCCCAACGAGACATGCTCCATCGAGCAAGCCCTCGTCACAGCCGAACGAGCCTCCATGGCACACCGCACGGGCTGGTATATGGCAGCATATATCGATGAATTCGGCAACTTCTTGTCGTCTTGGGGCGTGCGCAACCTGTACACGATACATTCCTCGTTCGGCAGCTGTGACCAGATTTGGGCAGGCCGCATAAGAAACGGCATGTATGACAAGCTGCCGTCTACGGAACCGTTCACCGGTTCGCGCTGTTATATCGACGCAGGAGTGATGCACCCGATACGCGCCAAGATGGGCAGGGACTATCACAAGAAAGTCAAGGAATAAATAACCCCTCGGATAATTGCACAGATGATGCGTAAGTGTGCGGCACACTTACGCATCATCTGTGTAATTATCAGGTTTTTAAGTATAAAAATTGCTAAAGCGGCAACACCCTGCGCAATTAATCTCTATATTTGCCCGAAGATTTTAAAACAGAAAAAGATTATGGGACATATTGAAGAAGTCGCCGCCCGTCTGAAAGGACTGCGCGAAGCCCTCGGGCTGAGTGTTGCCGACGTGTGCGCCGCATGTGGCATCGAAGAAGAAAAATACACCGCCTACGAGCATGGCACCACAGGCATTCCCGTAAGCACGGCAAAACGCATAGCCGAAGCCTACGGCGTAGAAATCATGGCACTGCTCTTCGGCGATGAGCCGAAGATGAACAGTTACTACATCACGCGCAAAGGCAGCGGAGAGACAGTGGAACGCCGCGACTGGTACAAATACCAATCGCTTGCCGCCGGATTTTCCAACCGCAAGATGGAGCCATTTCTGGTAACCGTGCAGCCCAACCCCACCGCAGAGGTGCATCTGAGCAGCCACGACGGACAAGAATTCAACTACGTCGAGCAAGGCGTCATGGAACTGCACATCGACGGCAAAATAATGACACTCAACGCCGGCGACACCATCATGTTTGACGCCCGCCGCCCGCACGGCATGCGCTCCGTCGGCGACAAGGAATTGAAATTTGTCGCAGTGATCATCTGATTCTACAATTCATATTTCGAAGAAACTGGTAAAAAACAATATGTTAGAGAAATTTCTTAGCAAAACGAAGTTCGACTCCTACGAGGATTTCATGCAGAACTTCAAGGTCAACGTGCCAGAGAATTTCAACTTCGGCTACGACGTAGTCGACGAATGGGCACGCACCAATCCCGACAAGCCCGCCCTGCTCTGGACCAACGAGCAAGGCGAGAAGATACAGTTCACGTTTGCCGACATCAAGCGCGAGAGCGACAAGGCGGCATCGTTTTTCACATCGCTCGGCATTGGCCGTGGCGACATGGTGATGCTCATACTGAAGCGCCGCTACCAATTCTGGTTCTCCATCATCGCGCTCCACAAAATCGGAGCCACCACCATTCCCGCCACCCATCTGCTGACGGCAAAAGACATCGTTTACCGCTGCCAGTCGGCCGACATCAAAGCCATCGTTGCCGTAGGCGACGACATCGTGCTTAAACACATCGACGACGCCCTTCCGAAATGCCCATCGCTGAAGTATCGCATCTCCACCGGTCCGCACATCCCCGATGGCTGGCTCGACTTCAACAAAGGCTGCGCCGAGGCAGCTCCGTTCGTGCGCCCGGCAGAAGCCAACAGCAACGACGACATCTCGCTGATGTACTTTACCTCAGGCACCACCGGCGAGCCCAAGATGGTTGCCCACAGCTTCACCTACCCACTCGGGCACATCATCACCGGCTCCTATTGGCACAACCTTCATGAAGACAGCCTCCACCTGACACTCGCCGACACCGGCTGGGGCAAGGCCGTGTGGGGCAAACTCTACGGGCAGTGGATTGCCGGCGCAAACGTGTTTGTCTACGACTTTGAGAAATTCAAGCCCGTCGACGTGCTCCAAATGATCCACGACCACCACATCACGTCGTTTTGCGCGCCCCCGACAGTGTTCCGCTTCCTTATCCGCGAAGACCTGTCGAAATTTGACATCTCATCGCTGAAATACTGCACCATCGCCGGCGAGGCACTCAACCCGAGCGTCTACAACGAATGGCTGCGTCTGACAGGCATCAAACTGATGGAAGGCTTCGGCCAGACCGAAACCACACTCACCATAGCCACCTACCCGTGGCTTGAGCCGAAACCCGGCTCCATGGGCAAGAAAGGGCCGGTCTACGACATAGACCTGCTCACCTCCGACGGCCGCTGGGCAGAAGACGGCGAACAGGGGGAAATCGTGGTGCGCACCGGCGACAGCCGCCCGCTCGGACTGTTCAAGGAGTACTACCGCGACCCCAAACTGACACACGAGGCATGGCACGACGGCATCTACCACACCGGCGACGTGGCATGGCGCGACGAGGACGGCTATTACTGGTTTATCGGCCGCAAGGACGATGTCATCAAGTCGTCGGGCTACCGCATCGGCCCGTTTGAGGTAGAGAGTGCGCTGATGACCCATCCCGCCGTGGTTGAATGCGCCATCACCGGCGTACCCGACGAAATCCGCGGGCAGGTTGTCAAAGCCACCATCGTGCTGTCGAAAGACTACAAAGACCGGGCAGACGAGGCGCTGGTAAAAGACATCCAAGACCACGTGAAGCGCACCACCGCCCCCTACAAGTATCCGCGCGTGGTGGAATTTGTCGACGAACTGCCGAAAACCATCAGCGGCAAGATCCGCCGCGTTGAAATCCGCGACAAGTCAAAAAAATAACCGATATTGTAAAAAAGCCACATAGCCGCCGCTTTGCCACAACGACAAAACGACGGCTATGTCTTGTTTTATGAAAATAATTTCGTTTGTCGCAAATTAATTCTTACCTTAGCGCAAGAAAACAATAAATAACGCATCGATACAATGATGGAAAACAGATATTGTGTGATTATGTGCGGCGGAGTCGGAAGCCGGTTCTGGCCGTTCAGCAAATCTTCTGCCCCCAAGCAGTTTATAGATTTTTTCGGCACAGGCCGATCGTTGTTGCAAATGAGTTTTGACCGAGTTGCAGAACTCGTGCCGGTCAGAAACATCCTCGCCATCACCAACGAACGCTACGCCCCGCTGGTGAAACAGCAGCTCCCCGACCTTGCCGACGACCAGATACTTCTTGAGCCCGACCGCCGCAACACGGCACCGTGTATCGCCTGGGCAGCCTACCACATCCGCGCCATCAATCCCAACGCGATGATGCTCGTCACCCCATCCGACCACCTGATACTCAAAGAAGACGCATTCCGCGACTGCGTGGTCAAAGGCTTCGACTTCCTGTCGCGCCAACGCCGCGGACTGCTGACACTCGGCATCAAGCCCAACCGTCCGGAAACGGGCTACGGCTACATCCAAATCAGCAAGGACGAGGTTGAAGACGGCATCACGAAAGTCAAGACATTCACCGAAAAGCCCAACGAAGAGTTGGCAAAGGTGTTTGTGCAGAGCGGCGAGTTTTTCTGGAACTCCGGCATCTTCCTGTGGTCGGCCGACGCCATCATCGACGCCTTCCACGACCACTGCCCCGACATCGCCATGCGGTTTGACAACGGTTTGGGCAAATTCGGCACAGCGAAAGAGACGGAGTTTATCGGCTCCGAGTTTCCAGCCTGCCCCAACATCTCCATCGACTATGCGGTGATGGAGAAGAGCAACGACGTTTATGTGGAATGTGTGGACATCGGCTGGAGCGACCTCGGCTCGTGGGGCGCATACTACGAGAAGTCGCCAAAAGCGGAGCACCGCAACGTGATCCACAACTGCCGCACCGTGCTCAACAACTGCGAGAACAACATCTTCGCCGCGAAAAACGAAAAACTCATCGTGGCGTCGGGTCTCGACGGATATGTTGTGGCCGACAACGACGACATCCTGCTGATTTGTCCACTGTCGGAAGAACAGAAAATCAAGCAATACGTCAACGAAGTAAAGACCAATTTCGGCGACAAATACCTATAGCCGGCATTTGTCGGCATGACAGGGCGGACAAACCGCAAGTTTGTCCGCCTTTTTACGTGCGCTTAACCGATTTATGACTATTTTTGCAACAAAATTTAGAAACACAAAATAATGAAAAAGCTATTACTTATCGCAGTTGTCGCCGCCGTCACATTGGTGGCAGGCTGCAGCAATTCGAAAAAAGCCGATGTCGACGACGAAAACGTAGCCGTCAAGACCACAGGCGACTCCATCTCCATGTATCTTGGCACGCTCTACGGCGCGCAAATGGTGCAGATGGCAGACTCCACTCTCGACAAGACCGAATTTATCGACGGAATGAAAACCGCCCTCAACACAGCCTCAATGGACTCGCTGCAGAAAATGGGTATGGCACTGTCGCAACAGGCGCAGGCTGCCACAGGAGCGGAAAAGGACAAACTGCAAAGCCGTCTTGGCGGAATGGGCATGGCTGCCCAATATATGCTTCCTGCCATTGAAGGAATGAAAGCACAATTCAAAATTGAGCTGAACAAAGCAGTTCTTCTCAAATATTTCAAAGAGGCGATGACCGCCGACAAACCCGTAGACACCAAGGCAGCCGAAGAGGCTTTGGACAAAATCATGAACCGCTTCTCTCCTATGCCAGGCAACAACGCCGTCGACACCAAGGCAGCCGAAGAGAACGCCAAAGCCGGCGCAGCCTACATCGAGAAAGAGATGAAGGCCGACAAGTCGCTGAAAAAGACAGCCAGCGGACTGGTCTACAAAGTGATTAAGAAAGGCGTCGGCGCAAAACCGACCAAAGACCAGACAGCGATGGTAAAATACGAAGGCCGCCACATCGACGGCTCGGTGTTTGACAACGGACAGGGTCAAGTGCAGGAATTTCCCGTATCGCGCGTTGTGCCAGGCTTCAGCGAAGGCTTGATGCTTATGAGCCCCGGAGCCAAATACCGCTTCTATATCCCCGGCAATCTCGGCTATGGAGAGCGCGGCACAGGAGCCGGCGGCCCTATCGGCCCCAACGAGACCCTCGTCTTCGACGTGGAGCTTGTAGGCATAAAATAAAGCCGTTTTTACGATTATGCTAACATATACAGACATCCAGCGACTTGCCTCTGAAGGCGAAGGAAAATCCATCGAGTTCAAAGAAACCACAGGACAACTTGACCGAGGGATGGAAACTTTATGTGCTTTTTTAAATGGCAATGGTGGAACATTACTTTTTGGCATAACCGACAATGGAAAGATTATTGGACAGGACATCAGCGACAAAACACGAAGAGACATCGCTGATGCCCTTTTAAAATTCGAGCCTATTCCAGAGCTGTCAACATCGTTTGTCAGGACACAACAAGCCAATCGATACGCAATAGCTATTGAAGTAAAAGGACAGCAATATGCACGTCCTTTTATGTACAAAGGCCGAGCTTATCATCGGATTGACAGTGTGACAAGTGTTATGTCGCAGATGGCGTACAATGACTTACTTTCTCAACGTGACGACATCCGCCATCGATGGGAATCATTACCCAGCAACCTGTCCATAGACGACTTGTCGACAGATGAAATTGTCAAGACAATCCGTATTGGAATTAACAGCGGACGGATACCCGAGTCCGTTGACACCTCAGATACAATTTCCTTGTTACGGAAACTTAATCTGCTTGAAAATTCATCAATAAAGAATGCAGCAGCAGTCTTGTTTGCAAAAAACATGTCATGCCTGCCTCAATGCACCTTGCGAATGGCAAGGTTCAGAGGAATCGACAAAAATGAATTCATTGACAACCAAAGATTGTCAGGCAATATATTCCAACTTGTAGATGCGGCTATGTCTTTCTTTTTCAAACATCTATCACTCGCTGGCAAAATTGGCACACTTGAGCGGTCAGAAGATTTACAAATTCCCATCAACGCATTACGGGAATGCTGCATCAACGCTTTCTGCCATAGACAATACTCCTCTCCCGGAGGATCTGTGGGCATCGCTGTTTTTGACAATAGAGTAGAAATTGAAAATACCGGCACCTTCCCCTCCGAGATTGACATTGACAACTTAAATTCCGAATACGCTTCTTGCCCATCCAACCCTCTAATAGCAAATGTGCTATATATAAGAAAATATTTAGAGAGTTGGGGAAGAGGAATCAAACTTATAATCAATGAGTGCGTCAAGAGCGGACTACCAACACCAAAATTCATCTGCCAAAACAATTTTGTCAGAGTAATTCTATTCACAAAACAAGTTGGTGAACAAGTTAGTGAACAAGTTGGTGAACAAGTTAGTGAACAAGTTCGCGCCCTTGTCAATATCATTGGGCACAACGAGTTGACAGTTAAAGCAATTATGGAATTCCTTTCGCTAAAAAGTCGGCGATATGTTCTTGACAATTATCTGCATCCAGCAATCAGCGGAGGCTGGGTCAACAGGCTTTATCCAGAACAGCCGAATCATCCCCGACAAAAATACGTACTGTCTGACAAAGCAAAAAAACTGATAAAACAACCTTTGTAGGCATAAAATAAAGCCGTTTAGGAATTTTTGATAAATAATTTACACACCTACGGCAAAATAGCATTAATTTTGCCGTCTGAACAATTAAACAAGAAAACAATATATGGATAAACTGAGTTATGCTCTCGGCATGAGCATGGGACACAACTTTAAGGGCACCGGTATCAAAACGCTTAATTCGGCGGATTTCGCAGCCGGCGTGGCATCCGTCTACGACGGTGTCAAACCAGAAATGACCTTCGACGAGGCAAAGCGCATCGTCAACGAATATTTCGCCAAACTCGAGGCAGAGATGCAGGCAGAGGCAGCCAAGCAGGGCGAGGTGAACCGCAAGAACGGCGAGGCGTTTCTTACAGAAAACGCAAAACGCGAAGGCATCAAGGTGACCGAGAGCGGACTGCAATACGAAGTGCTTGAGTCGGGCAAAGGCGACTCACCAAAGGCCTCCGACAACGTAGAGGTGCACTACACAGGCAAACTCATCGACGGCACCGTGTTTGACAGCTCCGTGGAGCGCGGCGTACCGGCATCATTCGGCGTCACACAGGTGATTCCGGGCTGGGTAGAGGCACTGCAGCTGATGCACGAAGGCGACAAATGGCGTCTTTACATCCCTTCAGACCTTGCCTACGGTCCTAACGGCGCAGGCGGCGTGATCGGCCCTAACATGACGTTGATTTTCGACGTCGAACTTCTCCGCGTAATCAAGAAATAACAACAATTAAAAAAACAAATAAAATGAAAAAACTTATTTTTGCCGGTGTAGCAATGCTTATGCTTGCATTTACCGGTTGCAAGGGCACAGGCTCAAGCGACAAACAGGCACTCGCATCCCAACAGGACAGCCTCGCAACAGCGTTTGGTGAATATTTCGCCGCACAATATGCACAACAGGAAATGTACACACCTGACAGCCTCCGCCTCGACAAGGCAGAGTTTCTCAAGGGCGTGAAGGTGGCACTCGCCGCCGACACCACAAAGGCAGGAAAATCATATCTCGCCGGCCTGCAGATGGGCTTGCAGATGTTCAGCCAGCTTCAGCAGCTGGAGAAGGAATATGGCGTGTCGGGCGAGAAGGTGCTTGAGGCATTCAAGGTTGCCATCGCCAAAGATTCCATCGACACCGACATGGCCGTTATCGGTCCGCGCATCCAGGACCTTATCGGCAAGGTAAAAGAGGCCAAACTCGCCGACAACGCGGAAGCACAGGCAAACAAGAAAGCGACAGAAGGCTATCTCAACACGCTGAAGAAAAACGGAGCCAAGTCAATGAGCAACGGTCTTGTATACCAAGTGCTTGAGAACGGCAACGGCGCCAAGGTCAACGCAAGCGACATTGTCAATGTAGTGATTACCGTAACCGACAAGAACGGCACAGTGCTTCAATCAACCAACGGCGAGCCACAGCAGATGCCAGCCAGCCAGTTCGGACAGATTCATCCGATGCTTGCCGAAGGCATCACAGCAATGCACGTTGGCGACCACTTCAAATTCTACGTCAACCTGGGCGCAGAAGTTCCACAAAACTTCAAACCTTACGACTTCATCGTGTTTGACGTCAAGCTCGTAGAGCCGGCAGCAGCCGAAAAGGCAGAACCAGAAAAATAAAATCCTGTCAAGGACTCACCGAAGCACGCTTCCCACGTTTGGGCGAGCGTGCTTTTTTATTGATGCAAAAAGCCCTGTTTTAGTAAATTAAAGCAACATTTTCTTGCAACTTTGTCACCCAAACGCCAAATTCTGCGTAATTTGACAATCTTTTGTAATCGCGCAGAAAAAACTTAACAAAAATGCAATAAAAAAAATTTTGTTATTCCACAATATAATTCATATCTTTGCTCCAAATCACTAATTTAAAAATCATTTAGTATGAAAAAACTTTTACTCTCTTCTTTGATGCTCGCTGCCGGCATTTTCGCCGCATCTGCAGCCGAAGCAACAATTGATTTCTCACAGCAAGGCTGGAGCAATGCATTTGAGATAACCGCATCAACCCCAATCGGCGACAGCGGTATCAGCGTTGCGTTTGCCAAGGGCGAAGGCACAAACACTCCAAAGTACTACACTTCAGGCACAGCAGTCCGTGTGTATTCCGGCAACACAATGACACTTGCCGTTCCTCAAGGAACAACCGTGACCAGCATCGCGATGAAACTTGCCTCTCAGACATACAATTTTGCTGACGACAACACAGGCTACTCCGCTTCTACCGGCACTTTCACCGCCGATCCTAAGACAGCCAAGACAGGCGCATGGACAGGCACTGCCACCGAAGACCTTGTTCTCTCACTTGTCAACAAGCAAAACACCGAAAAAAAATGGCCGCAACTCCGCATCGTTTCAATGACAGTGACTTACACAGCCGGTGTAGAGACCAAATGCGCCACTCCAAAATTCTCTTTGGCAGAAGGCAAATACTACAACCCGTTGGAAATCACATTGACAACATCTACCGCTGATGCAAAGATCATGTACTCAATCAACGGCGCAGCCGCTGCAGAATACACAGCCCCTATCGCACTCAGCGAGGTAGGCACCTACGCAGTGAAGGCTTATGCAGTCAAGACAGGTCTTGAGAACAGCGCAGAGGCAGTTGCCAACTACGAAATCGCAAACCCAGTAGAGGTTGGCAGCATCGCCGAGTTTATCATGGCAGGCGAGGCAGACGCCACCCCGGCTTACAAATGGACATTCCCAGTAGTCGTAACAGCCCAGATCAAGGGTGAAGGCTTCGGCGCAACTTACGTTAAGGACGCAGCCGGCGACGTTATGTATATCTTCGGCAAGGACGTTCCAGCCTACAACACAGGCGACGTTATCCCAGCAGGTGTAGTTGGCGAATACCAGAACTTCAACGGCGTTTACGAAATGACATATCCTAACGGCGACACCTTCGCACCGGCATCAGGCAACGAGGGCTTCACACCAGCCGTTGTTGGCGCAGGCACAATCACAGCCGCCGACGTAAACAAGGTTGTTGTCATCTCCGGTACTTATGTAGAGACAACAGAAGGCACAAAGACAACCAAGTCAATGCAGGATGCAACAGGCTCAGTCACTGTTTACTATCAGTCGAAATGGGGCGTTGAGTCAGCAACAAACGGCACAAAATACGATCTTCTCTGCGCAGTAGGTTTGTACAAATCAACTGTACAGGTTTATCCTATCAAGTTCTTGCCGGAAGGCGGCAGCGTTGAGACAGTCAGCACAGCAGCAGCTGTACGCGCTCTTGAAGGCGGCATCGAGGTTAATGCAGAAGGCAATGTATTGGTTGTGAACGCAGCCGGTCAGGTTGTAGCCAACCAGGCAGTAAACGGCACAGCAACAATCGCCCTTGCAAAAGGATTCTACATTGTACGCGCAGCCGACACAGTGGCAAAAGTAATCGTAAAGTAAACGGATTGCAATAGTCAATAAACAAACCGTCCCGGCGATGTATGAAGCATTGCCGGGACGGATTTTTTTGCGTTGTTGCGCGCGTTTACTTCTCGCGCATATAAAGATTTATCGGAGTGCCAGTGAAGTCCCATTGCTCGCGAATCTTGTTTTCCAGATAGCGTCGGTAAGGTTCCTTCACCCACTGCGGCAGGTTGCAGAAGAACACAAACGTAGGTATGCGCTGGTCTTTAAGCATTGTGACATACTTTATCTTCACATATTTGCCCTTGTTTGCCGGTGGCGGATATGCGCCTATCACCTCCTGCATATAGTTGTTGAGCTGCGATGTGGGCACGATACGCTTGCGGTTGTTGTAGACCCCCACAGCCGTTTCCAGCACCTTGTATATGCGCTGCTTTGTGAGCGCGGATGTGAAGATGATAGGGAAGTCGGCAAACGGCGCGAAACGGTCGCGTATCGCCGCCTCGAAATGCTTTATCGCCGCCGTGCTCTTGTCCTCCACAAGGTCCCATTTGTTGACACAGACAACGAGCCCCTTCTTGTTTTTCTGAATGAGCGAGAAAATGTTCACGTCCTGCGCCTCGATGCCGCGAGTGGCATCAATCATCAGGATGCAGACGTCGCTGTTCTCGATGGAGCGGATGGAGCGGATCACACTGTAGTACTCTATATCCTCGTTGACCTTCGCTTTCTTTCTGATACCGGCAGTGTCGACAAGATAGAAGTCGAATCCGAATTTTGAATAGCGCGTGTAGATGCTGTCGCGCGTTGTTCCGGCGATGTTTGTCACGATGTTGCGGTCCTCGCCGATAAACGCGTTGATTATCGATGATTTTCCAGCGTTCGGACGTCCTACGATGGCGAAACGCGGCAGCTGCTCCACCGTCTCGTCTATTTCGTCTTTCGGCGGGAAACGCTTCATAATCTCATCGAGGAGGTCGCCCGTACCCGATCCGCTGATTGCAGAGAGACAGAAGGGATCGCCCAGACCGAAGGAATAAAACTCGGCGGAGTTGTAGCGCCATTCGTTTGAGTCGCACTTGTTGGCCACGAGAATCACCGGCTTGTTGGAGCGACGGAGTATCGCCGCCACCTTGTCGTCGAGGTCGGTCACGCCGTTCATCGCATCTACCACAAAGAGGATTTCGTCTGCCTCCTCTATGGCTATCGCCACCTGCTTGTTGATTTCGCCCTCGAAGATGTCCTCCGAGTTCACCACCCATCCTCCGGTGTCGACAATTGAAAACTCCTGACCGCACCAGTCCACCTTTCCGTACTGGCGGTCGCGCGTAGTGCCCGAAGTGTCGTCGACAATCGCCGTCCGCGACTGCGTAAGGCGGTTGAACAGCGTTGATTTACCCACATTGGGGCGTCCTACAATTGCTACTAATCGTCCCATATCTCTTTTCCTTTCCTTTAAATTTTATTCAACATATCCGAATGCGCGCAGTTTGTTTTCGCGGTTGCGCCAGTCGGGCTCCACTTTCACAAAAATCTCAAGAAACACCTTCTTCCCGAAAAATTTCTCGATGTCGCGCCTCGACTCCATTCCCACACGTTTCAGCTTCTGCCCGCCGTGTCCGATTACGATGCCTTTCTGGCTGTCGCGTTCCACGTAGACCACCGCCATGATGTGGATGTCGGTTTTTCCCTCGTCATACTTCTCCACAATCACCTCTGTTGCGTAAGGCACCTCCTTGTCGTAGGTCAGCAATATCTTTTCGCGGATAATCTCCGTAACGAAGAAGCGCGCAGGCTTGTCGGTGAGGGCATCCTTGCCAAAATAAGGCGGCGACGGCGGCAGCAGTTCCACGATGCGCTTCATCAAGCTCTGCACGTTGAAATTCTCCTTTGCCGACATCGGAAACACCTCGGCCTGCGGCAACAGGGCTTTCCACTTGTCCATCACCGTCAGCAGGTCGGCGTTGCCTTTAAGCAAGTCAATCTTATTAATTACGAGCAACACCGGCACCTTCTCCTTCGCCACCTTTGCAATGAAGTCGGCGTTTTTCGTAGCGTCCTCCACCACGTCGGTCACGTAGAGCAGCACGTCGGCATCGGTCAGCGCGCCCTCCGAGAAGTTGAGCATGCTCTCCTGCAGTTTATACTTCGGCTTCAGCACACCCGGCGTGTCGGAAAACACAATCTGATAGTCGTCGGCGTTTACAATGCCGAGGATGCGGTGGCGTGTGGTCTGCGCCTTCTGTGTGATTATCGACACACGCTCGCCCACCAGTTGGTTCATCAGCGTAGACTTTCCCACATTCGGGTTGCCCACAATATTTACGAAACCTGCTCTATGCTCCATATTCTTCGCTTTGCACAAAAAATGCGGAATACGGTACGGGAATCAATCCTGTGCCGCGTTCCGCACGGTTTTATTATTAAATTTTGTCTTGCTCTTTCTCTCTTAGCAGTCCCAGACAATATACATCGCGCCCCAAGTAAATCCGGCACCGAATGCCGTAAGCACGATTTTGTCGCCCTTCTTCAACTTGTCCTTGTTCTCGTCGAGACACAAAGGAATTGAAGCCGCGCTCGTATTGCCGCGATACTGGATGTTGACAAGCACCTTGTCTGCAGGGACGCCGATACGACCACCGACAGCCTCGATGATTCGCAAGTTTGCCTGATGAGGCACGAACCAGTCGATTTGGTCAACAGTAAGGTTGTTGCGCTTCATCACGTCGAGCGACGAAGTGAGCATATCGGTCACAGCGTGCTTATAAACCGCGCGACCTTCCTGATAAACAAAGTGTTCGTGAGCGTCTACCGTAGCGTGCGACGCAGGATAAGCCGAACCGCCGGCCTTCATCACCAAGTGAGACAAGCCTTCGCCGTCCACGTGGTAAACACCGTCGATTATGCCAACTGTCTGGTCTTCTGTCGGCTCCACCATCACAGCTGCCGCAGCGTCGCCAAATAGCGGACACGTTGAGCGGTCGTCATAGTTGGTCATGCTCGACATCATCTCAGCAGCCACTACAATCACTTTCTTGTAGAGTCCGCCACGGATGTATGCGTTTGCAGCCTGCAAAGCCACGATAAAACCGGCGCAAGCCGCCTGGATGTCGTAGGCATAGCAGTTTGTCAACCCTGCTTTGTGAGAAATAATCGACGCAGTCGACGGGAAGCGGTAGTCTGGGTTTGAAGTGGCGCAAATCACCAGTTCCACCTCGTCTTTGGCAGTTCCGGTGTTGGCAAGCAGCCGCTCCACGGCGATTGCTCCCATATACGACGATCCCAACCCTTCGCCTTTCAGAATGCGGCGTTCTTTAATTCCCACACGGGTTGTAATCCACTCATCGTTGGTGTCAACCATATGCGACAACTCCTCGTTGGTCAGCACATAGTCGGGCACGTATGAGGCTATTCCTGTAATTTTAGCTCTTAACATTATCTTTTTCAGATGTCTCCGTTAAACAAATTTGTCCTAAACGATTGCATTTAGGACAATTTTCTTCCACAATGGATTCAGCGGACTCCCGATTAGAGAGCAGCCTCTTTTTCGATTGCCACTTTTCCTCTGTAATATCCGCATTCGCCACATACAGTGTGATATACGTGCCATGCGCCACAGTTCGGGCAGAGTACCAAAGTAGGAGCTACAGCTTTGTCGTGAGTTCTTCTCTTAGCTGTTCTTGTCTTCGATTGTTTTCGTTTTGGATGTGCCATTTTCTTATTTATTATTTATTGTTATCCATTAATTTCCTCAATGCATCCCACCGAGGATCGTTATTTTCTTTCACTTCTTCAGTTTCAGCCTGTCTGCTATGCTTTTGCAGTTCAGCCACCATAGCCTCGTTGCATTCGCCGTCGGCATGCACATGCTTCATCGGGATTGTCAACGCTATCGTGTCGTAGATGATGTCGGTCAGGTCGTAGTAGCGCTCCGACTCAGCCACTTCTATCACTTCGTCGTTGTCGGCGTTGGTCTCGGCGGCATATTTCAGCGCCACGTGATAGTCGGTGTCGACATCAAGCACGAGGTCGTCAAGACAACGGTCGCACGCTGTAATTATTTTTCCTTCCATCCAGAATGTAAGGTCGAAAAAATCGCCTTTGTGCTCCACTTCCAACTTCACGTCGACATTGCCGCCACGAATTTCGCCTTCTTCTCTTTGCTGGAAGAATGCGTCGTCGACAACATAGTTAAACTGTTGAGTGCCAACAGGCATAGCCCGCAGTTCCAAAGTATAGGAGTGTAATTGTCCCATAATCGTCCCGTTAAAACGGCACAAAGATATAAACAAAATATCGAATAATCAACATTTTCAGCCGTTTTGTGGAATCTCAATCCGCTCTCGGCTTAATTATTTACAATTATTTATATTGTTTACGATTTATTCACCGTCCATACACTACGACTTCCCTGTCTGGAAGCACGTCAACTGCCAAAGAAGCGGCAAACGCCGGTCTGCACGCCGTTGGTTTGCCGTTGGATTGCAGTTTTTTATTTAAACGTGAAGCCTTGCAGCAACGTGGCCTGCGACGTGCCGAACAATTTTGACGCCGAGTTGTCGAAAATATCGACAAGCACCATGGGGTCATTGAACCGAGCAGGCAGGGTCACGCTGGTGAGTTTCGGACAGAAGAACGCCCATGTTCCCATTTCCACAACCGTAGACGGGATGACAAGCTTGGTGATGGGAGTGCGCATAAACGCGCCGTCGCCAATCTTCAGCAGTCCTTCGGGCAGCGTGACGCTCGACAGCCTCTTGCAGCCGGAATATGCGCTGGATCCAATCTCCGTAACCGTAGACGGCACCACCACCGATGTGATCGACTCGCAGCCCTCAAACAGGTTTTCGCTGATTTTCTTTATGCCGACGGGGAATTTCACCGTTGTCAGTTTCTTGCATTCGCTAAAGGCGTATGTCTGCAGGTCCTTCACCGTGTTTGGCAACGTAATCGACGTGATGGCAGTGCCGGCGAACGCCGTTCCCTCGATGAGGGTCACTCCCGGCTCGATGGTGATGGAGCTCAGGTTGGTGCAGCCTGCAAACGCACCACGCTTGATGGTGCGCACGCTCGCCGGAACCTTCACCGACTTCAAATTGTTCATATAGGCAAACGCATACGGGCCGATTTCCTTGACCGACGACGGGATGACAAGCGTATGGGCGGTCTCTCCTTTAAGAGCCTCCGAGTTGATTTCCGTCACAGAACAACGTACGCCCTTGAAATTCACGAAACCGAGAATCTCAACGACTTCCGTTTCTTGGAACAGGTAGTCGTCGACGCCCATAAATTCCGCATATCTTTTGTCAGGACGAAGGCGGTAGCGCAGATGGTTGACAACGGTGTCGACCGAAGACGGCAGACCTGACGTTCTCTTTTGCGCCCTTTCCTCGTGCCACTCCGGCACCTGCACGTCGCCCGACTGGCGCGTAGTGTTGGGCTTGCTTTGACGCGTCACTTGCTCCACGCCCTGCTTCAACTTGCCCAGACCGCGCTTCCACGACTGGGCGTCTATCGTAGCCGCCGACAGCACAATGCATGCCGCCACGGCCGCTATAACCAATTTGTTGTGTCTCATTTTTCAATTGATTTTTATGGTATAAACACCGCACGGATTGGCAGTTGGTTAGTACGGAGACTTCTTCCAATGACAACCCTGTCACGCCATGACGATGCGCCTTCTGCATTCAGCTTGCACGCCTGCAGCTTGTCTTCCATGTCGCACTCGTCGGTTGACCAATAATCGCAATAGATGTCATCACTGCCAAGCGACGGCAGAAACAGCATGTTGCCGTTTTTGAGGCTCGTCAGCAGGAAGCCGCGCTGACCGTTCATCTCCGCCTGTTCCCACGTGCATTTGCGGATAAGCATATACAGCTCGGGCACGGTAGGCATGCGCCACTTGCCGCCCCAATGCTTGCGCGCGGCGTCATACTTAGGGTTGCCGAGGATGGTTGAGCGGTACACTTTTTGGCCGTACGACACACTGCCGCCTCCCAGATTCGCCTTATGCTCCACTTCGCCCCAGCCGTAGGTTGTGCCTGCCTGCTCTGGCTTCGTGGCGCCGACGTCGCATGCCGCCCACATTATCAGCTTGCCGTCGACCTTGATTCCGAGGTCCACGTAGTCGTGGCCGTTGAGCGTGGCGGTGACAGGCAGCTTGCCGGTGATGTGCACCAGCCATTTCTGCGACATTTCTTCTATCATCTCGCGTTTGATATTGGGATGCTTCGGATCCTGCACGATGTCGTCTTCCACATACTGGCGCTGTGCGCTGAGCGGCATGGCAACTGCCAACAGTGCCAAGGCGACAAAAATTTTCAGTTTGGTCATATAGTTTTTTTATCAATATCCATAATCCGTTTCATTGCTCCAGCACCGGACGGATGGCGTGCTGGCAATTACGGTAGTCGGAGTCGAGCTTGACGCCTCCGTAACCGGTGGTGTACATCAGTTCGACCGAAAGTTCCTTATCTTCCATGTCGCACTCGTCGGTTGTCCAATAATACCCCAGAATTTCATTGTCGCGACACGACGGCACAAACATCACGTTGCCGTTTTTGATGCTCGTCAGCAGGAATCCTTTTTTGCCGTTCATCTCAGCCTCTTCCCATTTGCATTTGCGGATAAGCATATAGAAATCTTCGCCGGTGGGCGTGCGCCACTTGCCGCCCCAATGCTTGCGCGCAGCGTCGTATTGCGGATTGCCGAGGATGGTTGATCGGTAAATTTTCTTGCCATACGACACGCTGTTCTCTCTGGTGCAGTTTTTCTTCGACACCACTTCCGCCCATCCGTAGCGCATACCGTTTTGTTCGGGTTTCGTGGCGTTAAGGTCGCATGCCGCCCATTTCACCTTCAAGCCAAGGTCGACATACGGATGCCCGTTGTGCATGCCGCTGACAGGCAGCGTGCCGGTGATGTGCACCAGCCAGCGGTCACTTTCTTCGACTTCATCGCTGACACATTCCCGCGTGATGTTAGAATGGTTCGGATCTTGCACGACGTCGCCTTTCTTATGCCGTCCAAATGCATTCAGGGGAAGGAGAACAACAATAAGTGCAATGGCAAAAAAGACTCTGAGTTTTCCCATATGGTTGTTTTTTTATGTTTTGGTTATTACAAATTTATAAATAATTCTTCAACACCAAACTATTCAGCACAAAAAAATCCACAGCAATGCCGTGGATTTTTTCGTGCTGCTGCCTCAGACGCTATCTTACCAAAACTTTCTCCACGTGGCTGCCCACGCTTACGATATAGAATCCTGCGGGGAGTGCGATTTCCGCGCCGTCGGCAAGCGATACAGATGCCACCTGACGGCCCGACGCATCGCTGACGATCACTTTACCGCCGTCGGCTCCGAAGATGCGCACACCGCCCTTGAAAGCGGTGATTTCAACGCTGTCGGCAGCCACATCGGCTACCGCGCCCTGGGCGTTGAACGTGAATTCCACAAGTTTAGACTTGCCGGAAACGTAGCTGGCCTGGATGCCCAACGTGTGCTCTCCACGGCTGATGCCCATCACTGGGAAGAACGTTGCGCTGGTCGATCCCAAATACGCGCCGTCGAGATAGAGGTCGTATTTCTGCACGTTGCCCACGTTTGCGTCGGTCGCCTCTTTCGGCCCTACATAGAAGTCGTCGGCAAGCGAGAAGAAGCAGTCGTTGGAAATGTAGTGGAGCGCCAGATAGACGGTTTGTCCGGCATAAGCCGAAAGGTCGACCTCGTAGGTCTGCCATGTGCCTTTAGGCATTATATTGCCGAGCGACTTGAACGATATCACACTGTCGTCGGTTGTGGAAACGCAAAGCTCGAATGTCTCCGGATAGGCTTCCGAATACGCCTTCAGGCTGATACGGCACACGTAGCCGTCCATCACGGTCTGCGCCGGAGAGATGAGCCATTTGTCGGCGGCGGCCTGCTGAGGTGAGAAGAATATCACCGCCTTTTCGCCCGACTGCGCTATCGCCGCTACGTCGGACGGCGCCATGGCTGGAGTGGTGGCGTAGGGGTTGAACACCATCGGTGCCACCGCCACTTGATTGTCGGGGGTGCAGGCGCCGGGGAAGTTGATGATGTTTGACGCCGAGCCGAGCGCAATCGGGTAGACCACGCGGCGGTCGTTGTCGACCGACTTCCATTCGCCGAAGCTCGTTGCGAAATCATCGTATGCCTCGAAATCGTCCTCAAAGCCGAGGTCCTGGTTCCAGCGCACTTCGGCATTGACCTTGTCGGCGTCGGTCTCGCTGTCGGTCTGCGTCACGGTTATGTTGTACGGGTCGAAGATTGTTTCAACAAGAGCGATGTCGACCTTTGCGCCGTCGGCAATTTCCATCGACTTGCTCCACTTGTCGTAGCGGTCGGCTTCGACCGACACGATATAGTTGCCAGCCGGCAGCGACGGAATTTCGACCGCGCCCTTGCTTATCACGGCGCTGTAGGTTGTCGACGCTGACTCGTTGAAAAATTCCACCTTCACGCCGTCTACCTCCACATTGTCGTTGGCGGAAGCTGCGACGCTGACCTTGCAGAACGTGCCGGCTCCCACATCAAACGACTGCTCGACGAGCTCGCTCTCGGCGTTCTTATAGACCGCCTTCACGCCAAGCGTATAGCTGCCAGCCTCAAGCTGGTCGAACGCAAACGAATAGCCGTCGGTCTCGCCCACCTGCTCTCCGTTTTTATACACAAGGAAACGCTCGTTGGGATTGTAAAGCGAACGCATCGCGCAGCGCAGCGACTTCGTTGCCACGGCATCGCTGAAATAATCGGCCTGACCCACGAAAAAGTCGTCGACCATAAGCATAAACGCGCCGCCGTTGGACGGGTCGCCGATATAATGGATGGCTATGCGCACCGTCTCGCCCTCATAGTCGGCAAGCGAATACTCCTTAGCCTCCCACTCTTCGTAGCCCACAGTCTCATAATTGCCCGACGAGATGACCGTAAAGTCAGACGCCTCAGGGTTGTCGACCGTAGTGATGCCCACCTCGAAACGCTCCTTATAGACATCGGCGGCTTTAGCCATAAAACGCACAATATTGTTCTTGCCGACAGTGACCGCCGGCGAAATCAGCCAATCATCATTGGCAGAACCGCCATAAGTGCGCACAAAGCCCACATACTGCTTGCCACCGTAGGGACGCAGCACGGGATAATCGGTCCACCACGACGGCTCCACCACAAGCGGATTGATCACCTGCGCATACTGCAGCGTGCCGCGGTTGGGATAAGAGCCCTGAAGCGGAGCGGCGGCAGCATGGTCGCCGTCGATGCCCGTCCACGGCGAAAACTCCGTGTCAAACGCCGTATAGCTCTCGAAATCATCGAAAAACACCGGATCCTCACGGTTCCACTGCAGCGTCACGTCGTTCTTGCCCGTCATCGGGTCGTGGCGCTCAGCCAGCTTGAGAGCAAACGGATTGCGCACGTCCTCCGTGAGCGTCACATTCAACGTCATGTCGCCCGTCACCGGAAAATCCTCAGCATACGCGGCATAGCCCGCACGCTCCACCGTAAGACGGTGGTTTCCGCTATACACCTTCAAGCGACACTCGCCGGCAGCATCGAGCGTCGTCTCGCTCGCACCGTAAGTCATACTGTAGTCTGTCTGCACAAGCATCACCCGCTGTCCCTCGAGCGACTCCCCGGTGGCAGCCACAACCTTAACCGTAAGATTGCAGTCGCGCGACAGCGCAGACGCCTGCAACGTGGCAAACACCGCCACAAAAACCAATAATAGTTTAAAGTTCCTCATATTTAAAGCTCTTTTTGTTTCAAAACAACAATATTTCAGCCTACAAAGTTACGACACATTAGCCATACCACAAAGCGATTAACGATATTTGGCAACATTTCGTCGACCGAAACATCCTATTTGCCAACAACAAGAGACTCCAAACCGCCGACCATATAAAACGGCAGATTTATCAACTTGAACGCCTTCCCCGACGCAGTAACCACCTCATCCTCTGAATATGGCTGCGACCAGACACGCACCGCCACATCATTTGACGAGCGCTCCATAAACGAATGCAACGAGCGCAAATGCGCATTGTGGCCCGCCTTCACCTCTATCGGATATATCTTTGAATTGCAGACCCAAATGAAATCCACCTCAGCCGACGACTCTCCCTTGCCACGGCTCCAGAAATTACGCTTCTGGCTAACCTTGTCGTTCTGCGTCAGCAATTCCTGCCCGACAACCTGCTCCGCAATCATTCCTCGCCAAGCATCCATTATGTCGCGCGAACGCAACACCTCCGCCTGCACCTGCGCCGCATAATTGACAAGCCCGGTGTCAAGCCACACCAACTTAGGCTGACGGCGGGTCTCTCCAATAGCCGGGACATCGACCGACGTCGTCGGATAAACCAATTCAAGAAGCATCGCCTTCTCAAGCAAGCGGAACGCCTCTCCGACCTCCCGGGAATTATAAGCCGACGAGCCGAAATTACCCAACGTGATTATCTGACCGGCCTTCGACCAGCCTTCATTCAAGATGAAACGCACCACCTCCGACACCTTGCCTCCACGGGCATACTTCTCCGAATCGTCACGATAGCCCTGCAGCAACGTTTCATAAACATCTCCCAACGACGCAAAATCGCGCGTTTCAGCAAATGCCTGCACAACCTCAGGCATTCCGCCGGTCACCACATACTGGTTGAACAACAACATCAAACGCTCATGAAACGCCTGCGACATCACCTTGTCGGCAAGCGCCGGAAGCAACTGTCCTTCGCCAACCGCGACAAGAAACTCGCGAAACGAGCACGGACGCAATGCCATATACTGAACACGCCCAACAGGAAACGACGTCTTTACATCAACCAAATTCTCAAGCAACGAACCTGCCGCGATAACAAAAATCTCAGGCAACTGCTCATAGAAATAACGCAACCGCGCCACTGCCTTCGCCGAATTCTGTATCTCATCTATAAATATCAACGTCGTGCCCTCAACTCTCTTCTTCTTGCAATGAGCGAAAAAAAACGGAATCAAGTCGGCAAGCGGCACATTCAAATCAAACAATGCCGCCGCCTCCGCATCCTCAAGATTCAGATAAATATAATTGTCAAACGTGCGCCCAAACTGGTTGACAACCGTGGTCTTTCCCACCTGCCGCGCCCCGCGCAGCACCAACGGCTTTCGCCTTGACGACCGGCGCCATTCTTCCAGCCGACTCTGTATTTCCCGTTTAAATTCCATAGTCAACATTCTTTGCTTTACAATGCAAATTTAATGCTTTTGTCGGAAATCGGAGGCAAAACAACCGCAAATTTGTCGGAAATCGGAGGCAAAATCTCTGAAATTTGTCGAAAATCGGAGGCAAACACCCCTCCGAATTTCGGGGAAATGGCGAAAATCGGCATTTTAAATTTCGGGGAAATGGAATTTTTCAGCGTAAACAGCTATGACACAGCGAAGTAGCCAAAACGGCAAAAAAACGCCACAAAATCCCCTCTCCTTTAGCCGAAAAAAGGCGCGCAGCCTGTCAGCCGCGCGCCCCTTCAGCCCCGTCGCCGGAACTGCTATATCTTACCCATTTCAACCATCGCCAGGAACTTTACCAAATGAATCTGGCGCTTTATGCGGCTGGGCTGTTTTATCAAGCGATAGGCAAATTCCAAATCGTGGTTCACCCACCATTTAGGCGCACGCTTGACATTGCCTGTATAGACATCGAAACTGCCTCCCAAGCCTTGATATATCGCGGCATGGCGTTCCGACATCTCTTCCATCAGCAATTCCTGCTTGGGCGAACCCATCGCCACAAAAACAGCGTCAGGCCGCTTTTCAGCCACGTCGGCAATCAGAGCCTTGCGCTCCGCTTCGGTTTTAATATAGCCGTCACGGTAGCCCACAATGTTGATTCCCGGATAATCCGCCTTCAACTTCTTCACAGTCTGTTCTATCACGGCAGGCTTGCTGCCCACCAAATAGAAACGCTTGCCTTGCGGAGCAAGAGCGGCGATAATCTTCAGCCACAACTCGCAGCCCGGCAGCTTAACCACATCCTTATGCCCATGCTTCCGCAATGCCATCACCGCCCCCACGCCATCGCAATATCCGATGTTGCGGTTTATTATGTCGCGCGTCTGATGCGTGGCATGCAGAATCTTCTCCGCATTGATTGCTACAAGTATTCCCTTTCTGCCCACAACATAGTCGAGCAGCTGCTGAAACGACGTGAAGGGAAACACTTTCACGCCCCTCACCGTCACCCTCATATCATTTTCCATAGTCTAAAATGTAATAACTCATAGCGCAGAACATAAATGCATTGCTCCAGCGCATATATGATATTTTTGAACTTACGCCTTGCTTAAGTTGATAATAAAAATAGCCGCGTCTGTCCTGCATATTCTCTACCGTCCACCGCATCACGCGCTCAGCCTCCGCCCTATGCTCCTCGCTGCGATGCAGTTTGTGCAGCGTCACAAACAATTGCGCCGGGCAATGGATGTCAATCGGATACGTGCGGTCATGGTAATATTTCGGAGTGCCGTCGGCCTCAAAGAAATTGCGGATATAGAAATCAAAGCCTTTCTCTATGTTCGAGTGAAACGACTTGTCGCCGGTCTGCTCCTCATAGGCGGTCAAACCGTCAAGATTGTAGCCTGTGTGGAAACTGTCTATCCACGACTGCACAGGAAGCATTCCGTAAACCCACTCGCCGGCATCCCCCTGCGCGTCGCAGCATGCCCCAACCGACCGTCGCGCCGCCTCTCTGTATTCCTCCTTCTTCGTATATTTATAGCAATATGCCAACAGCTTGCTACCGAGCAACGAGGCGTTGAACACGGTGTCGTTGCCTTTCAACGGACTGTAGGAAAACAAAAATCCGCCCCGGCACTCCGCGCGGTGCAAATCATTCATCACAAAATCCGCCGACGACAGCGCCACGTCGAGATATCCGCGCTCGCCAGTCACCTCATACGCCTCCATCAGTGCCGTTGCGCAGAAACACGTCGCCACAACCGTTGGCGTAAACTTCGGAAACAGAAACAGCCTCCGCGCCTGCCAGTCGAAATTATAGCCCCAGCACGCTCCGCTGTAACCTTCCGACTGCAACGAAATCAGCAAATCAGCCAACTCGCGCACACGCGCCAGCAACTCCTGCCTTGTCCCGACTTTGGCTTGCAGGTCCGGGAATTTGTCCACAGCATGGACAAGATTGCAATACCCTTGCAGAAACAAGCCTATGCCCTTCGCATTATACTCCTTTGGCACCATCGCCAAACGACGCAGATTCACAGGGCAGCGCTTAAACCCCTGTATCACACACAGACGCAATATCGCCGACCGCTTAAGCGGCAACAATGCATGCGCCAATCGCGAGTTTAGTCCGTCATAAGGGTCCCAGCCCTTAAATCCCTCCGACTCGCAATAGCGCTTCAACGAAAGAAATGAACTCTCAATCAACTTTCCGTTTTTTTATAAATTTTGCAGGATTTCCCGCCCAGATTTCATATGGAGGAATACTTTTTGTAACTACAGATCCAGCCCCAACTATTGAATATTTCCCAATCTCAACCGGCTTGCAAATGATGGTATTAGCCCCTATGTAAGCACCTTCCTTATCTCAATTTTGATTCTAAAAAAGCCGCCACATTAGAGGCTAAGAAATGTGTTGAAGCATATCTATTATTATATTCCGAAATCTCATTCAAAGAATTAATATCGCAAATCAGTTTATTACATTTTTCTGCAAAAACACTCGGTTCAAGAGAATCTTCCATATACCCCATTTTTCCACACTCAAAAAAATCAACAACACCTCCGACTGGTCGTGTTATTATAGGGAGTCCAAAAGCCATCGCCTCCAACACACTGGTTGGCATACCCTCATGATACGACAACAGGATATAAATATCTCCTCGTTCATATGCCTTTACTATATCCTCCCCCATCAAAGCTCCATAAAACGTAATGCAGTCCCCAAGTTCTTCAGCAGCGACTTTTGCGTCTTCTAAAGCAGAGCCTGAGCCTACAACATCAAACTTAATCTTTGGATATTTTTTATGAATCAATTTAAATGTCTCAATTGTTTCAAAAACACCCTTTTCCTTCTCAACTCTCGCCAAATAAAGAATTCTTTCTACTTTTTCTTTCTTCTTTAGCTTAAAATTAGCAATCATCGAATCCGGAACTTTCGTTGTTGTAACAAACACGTTTCCTTTGACTCCAAGATTATGCAACCTATCAACGAATTGATTTGCGAGAACAAAATATGAATCAGCATCATAAAACGCATTACTGATTTTCTTTTGTCCATTAACAACCTCTTCATAATAGCTTTTTGTCCATCCATGAATAAAAATTGAATATCTTGCGTGCATGCACTTTGCAATATTTGCAAAAATCATTTCCCGTTTAATTGCATTGGGTCCAAAAGACGGATTTAGCAACACATGAACATTTCGATACATTGCCAATTTCAGCACAAATTTGACAATATCAAAAACAAAAGCGACAAATCTAGCAGCCTTCAACAAAAGCCCTTCAATTCCGAACCTACTTTTCAGATATTCCAATGTAACACATTGGTTATAAACCACATTGCTTGAAAAATATGCCTTAAGACCTCGATAATGGCTTGATACGCCTGCTGGTAAATTTATATATGGAGTGTTAATTATTATCATATCATCGCTATTAAATTACATTCCCGCCAAATCTATAAATTTCTTACAAACATTTTTAATGTTATAATCCTCTATATTTGGCACTTTATATTGTTTCTCATAACACCCACCAATAAATTCATTAAATGTTTCTATTTGGCTTTCAGTCGGTTTTGTAGAGATGTTCAATATAGGTCTCTGCGACAATGTATAATCTATCAATTTACTTGGAGATTGAACACTTCCATCATTTAATATATTTATCAAAAAATCAAATTTTGACAACTGCTTCAATATCTCACTCCGAGCAATTGGCTTCCGCACTTCTACAAAAGGGAAGTGTGATGAAAGATTGATAAGAGACGGATGTTCTGAGTATATTACGAATTTTACATTTAATTTGCTATCCCGTATATACTCAATAAACCCAAACGGGTCTCTTTTTCCCACATAAATTTTTCCAGCATAGGCAAAAGTAGGAACAGAATGTTTCTCATATGAAGATATTTTAACAGCCTCCAAATCAAAACCCTGTGGTATAACTTTTATTTTTTCCACAAATTCCTCATAATATGCAGACTTTCCATTCTCTATCGGTATTGTAATATAATCCGCTTTTCTACACCACCGTTTTTCAAGCCATTTTCCCCAGAATGGATGCCTAAAATACGGATTCCCCATAAACGGATCTCCACAATCTGCTATCCAACATTTGACTTTTTCCCTATTTATAAAAAATGATGTTGCCCAATGAATCGTATGCGGGAAAGCCACTGTTATCAATAAATCTATATCACCCTCCCTTTTCAGCGCCAATCTTATCATATTATAGATTTCACAGCCCACATAAGAATTCGCATCATTGCACAACCTCAACAATATTCGTTTTGGCAATGAAATATTTCCAATGGGTTTGTCGTCGGAATCTTCCATTCCCAAAAATGATTTTCCTAGATTTTTTATTCTTAGGCCATTGACATCCTCTTCTTGCCCATAATCATAGTTTCCAAGCAAAGCGTATTGTACGACATCAAAACCTTCCTTCGCAAATTCTTTTGCCAATTCCCAACAACGAAAAGCCCTCGGCTTATTCTTTGGAAAAGTCCATTGCCCTATTATTACTATTTTTTTCATATTATCAAATTTTTAATTATTAAATAAATGGGACTAGCAAAAAAGAACTCTGGCTCCAAGACAGTCGTATAGCAAACCGGTGTTTGCCAAAACAAATCATAGAAAAAAGCAACAGGCAAGAAATACAAAATCCAATTGCGCCGCTTTAATCCCCAAAAAGACAACCACAAATAAGCCAACAAAGGATATGCAACAACAATAAACCTCCTACCCACCGCGGGAATTGACATACTAAAGTTGCAAAAAGACACCCAAATCAAGAATGCTTGATATATATTAGTTTCCCCAACATCAACCTGCTTTCGCTTCCTTCTCTCCCGAATAAGACAGAACGCCATCAAAAACACATAAAACAACTTAAGGTACTCAAATAGCATTTTTAACATTGCATATTTAGACGCCTTAAATTGGCTATTCTCAATTGCTATATCATTCGTATAATTAGACACCATTTTTGACAAAAACGGAGGGAGATTGTCTGCCGATTCAACCGAAATCGAAATAGCCACCCCTGAAAGGATAAAACTCAATCCTACAACAATCAACCACACCTTCTCATATCGTCTAAAAAAAGCAATCAAAAGAAAGACTCCCCATATCAAAAAATACGCTCCATGAACAAAAGGAAGTACAAGCACCAGAAAATAGTAATTTTTATTACCTGTTACATATATTTTAAAAAGACAAAAAACACATATCCACGCAGCCAACCAAAAACGTATTCCATTAATATTAAATATGCCATTGTACGTAAATAAAAAGCATAATAACAATCCTAACAAACAATTTCTATATTCTTTTTTACAAACTAAGAATTTTAGTGATTTAAGTTGGAAATAAGCAAAAATCATCGCCATAACACAAAACAACACATGATAATTCATGGTAATTCGCGATAAAACAAATGCTATCGTATTAAAAAAGAAATCTTTGTTTTCTGTATTAAATGATAAATACGTTTTTAAATTGGACAAAAATTCATCCAAACTCACATTTTGATATTGTGAAAACCAATAAATATACCTTGCGCTATCCAGAGACCCAACAGCTTCTGGATGCTGTGTATTTGTAAAAGATATGCCAAAAACGACAGCAAACAGATAAAAAATTACGAATGATGACTTTGTGTTAACCTTACGCAATGAATAAGCAAAAGCCAAAACGGGTGAAATTACAAACAACAAAAACTTCAACCGGACTTCGTCCGATGTCTCTTTAAAAAAAAGCCTTTCTTGATATATTTTGGTTTTCATCCTTCGTTATTACTATTTCAACACAACCCTACTTCCCAAATAATCATAATATTCCGATGTGAAGAAACCATAACCAGAAGTAAATGTCATCTCTCCAAAAATCACACGACCGTTAATCTCATATAAATCGACTCTGACTTCCGGAAAACCTTTTGACAAGATTGCTGCATATCTCAACATATCGTCTAATGTTTCTGGTTTTGGAATTTTATTTTCCGGATGATACTGATAATGTGGGATACTTCTTAATTTGTCGGCCAAAGAGTTCCATTCCGTATCAAACAAATCCATATATACATGATCAGCCTTGCGGTCATAAGCGACCCAAATACACTCAGGCTTTCCATTAAAGCACCAAATCTTATAGTCAACAATTGAACATGAGAAATCTGGAGTGCTATCCATTGGCAATAATTTTTCAGCGACAATACATGGTTTTATGTTCAAATAATGGAATTGCGCATTTCTTTTCCCATACTTCAACTTAAACAACCTCCGAAAATGTTCCCTTATAGCTTCTTCATCTGCTTTCTCCTTATCCTTGACTATTGTAACATCTCCAGAGCCATTGTTTATTTTCAGTATGAACTCTTTGGGTAATCTTGAGAGGTCTATTTCTTCCGGGCTATCCCATTTTTCATAAAGTTCATTCAATATTTGTCCACATCCTCTAGATTTCACAAAATCCCGGACAGCATATTTGTCCGCACATTGAGACATTAATTTTAAATCCGAATTCAGTTCCAACCAATAGAATTTTTCCACTAAGTTTTTTGGATTCTTGACATCCATTTTTCTACCGAATGCAAAATAGAACTCTCTTTTTGCAAAAAAGAGGGGATCGAATTTTAAAATCAATCTACCAACCATCTGTTTTATTAATCTCAAGCCAAACATATTCTTTTATTTTTATTTAATCTCTGTTTCTGTATTCTGCAACATCAGCCCTCTTGTTAATATATATCTGGTGCTTTCTTCACGAATCTGATGAAGAGCAACCCTAGCGTTACCCCTGCTTGGGCAAAGCTGTTTTAACATAATTTTCATCCTTGACTTGAACGACTTTTCCGTATTGTCAATCGCTCCAAGACCATACAGTAGCCACCCTTTGTATTTAGGATATAATGACTGGACTTCCTTGTTTACAATATCCTCGTATTCGTTTTCTTTTCTAATAATATCACACAAACTGTCAACATATTCCTTTGTTTGCTTGGTATTATCCAGCTGTATTAACTGTCCATCTTTTATGGTGGGGAAACATTCAAACGAAACTGCATGCTTTAAATTAGACAATTCGAGTTTCACAATCAATCCATTGTCCCACCCGTCCGGCTTTCCTTTTTGTTTGAAATAATCAAAGAAAAAATTGCCCAAACTATATACGATAGGACAACCGTTGTACTCCTCCCACCCTTGCACAACATGTGGATGCGAACAAATGACAGCATCCGCTCCTATGTCAACAAGTTCTTTGAATCGCAATCTCCACTCTGGCAAAGGAACTTTCATATATTCCACTCCCGCATGGACAAAAACCAATAAATAATCACACTCTTTCTTTGCTCCTTTTATTATTCCATTCACAGAAGGGTGATTTATCCAAGCGCTTCCCTCGTTGCTTTCTCTATTTGCATCTTGCAAAGACGCCAAATCCGCAGAACTTGCCGCAAATAATCCAATTCTTTTCTCTTTATTCTCAAAGAAATGGACTTTATATGCTTCTCTCCATTTGCCGACACCAACCACTTCTGATTTTTTAAAAGCACCGACCGTCCTACGCATACCATCTATCCCAAAATCCAACAAATGATTATTTGCAAGAGAAATTATGTTGAAACCGTTTTCTTCACACCATTTCGGAGATTCGTCCGACTGCATTAGCACCGTTTTATTTGGTGCAGCAAACCTATCCGACGCTAACGGTCCTTCAAAATTGACAACATTAAAATCTGTCGATGACAACAGACTTTTCAAATTTTCAGACATCGTTATGCCTGACGGTTTTGTTGAACAGAAATCTCCAGCAAAAACGATTGATATTCTATCTTTATTCATCTACGGCGTAGAAGTTTTAGTGATTCTAAATAATCAACTCCGACAACTTTTCCTGTCAATATCAACAATATATAAAAAGCGACTGCTGAAATTGCCGTTGTGAAAAATATTCCAAAGTCGTTTTCAACCAAATTTGTCACCAATCTAACTGCGAACAACAACATGCAACAATGAAGTAACACCTTAAAAATATTAACCAATATTTTGTTGTTCAAAAGATTCACGCCTGTCCGTTTATAAATAAATACAAACGCAGCGATTGAGCTTATCATGTAGAAAGCAGAACTTATACACACAAAAGATACTGCTGATTGGCAGCACATTGCCAACACATAATCCAAAGTCCACAAACAGGCGACTCCAACTATATGCATATACAAATAAAACTTTGTCGCCCCAATTGCCATTAGAACCGAGAAATATGGCAAACACGAGATGAAATCTCTTACCATATACACCTGTAGATACTTTCCTGACGCTTCATACTGTGAGCCATATAAAAGAGACATCGCATCTTTTGCATAGAAGAAGAAAAATAGCAAAATTGGAAACACTATCACCACGCACTTTTTGACTGCATTGTTATATGTTACAATCATTTCCGACATGGTTCCTTCTGAATCAGCTTTTGAAAACAAAGGCAACAAAACAGACCTCACAGACCCCGAGACCATCACAGCAATCGGAATCGACATCAATCCATTTGACGCTTCCGCAAAAATTTTTGTCCCAAAATAGTGGCTTATAAAGAATTGATCTGCTGCAGAGATGAAGAACCCTGCTACAAAAGCTCCAACAAGAGGCAGGCAATAGTCAAACACTTGCCTATAAAAATTTTGAACAATATCCTTCTTGACACAAAAATACGGACGACTCTTCATGTACATTGCCATCAAAAAAATCAAGAATGACGCTATTCCCCATCCAATAATAGCCGCTTTATATCCCGCATTAAAGAAAACGACAGGTGTTATTATACATATCAACATCAGCACCCTTGAAAGCACTTGATAAATAGCCAAGTATTTTGTTTTTCTTAGGGCTGTATATATTCCCTCTACTCCCATTGTCGGCAAAGTAAACAAAGGAAAAGGTGAAAATATTCGTATTCCATTTGCCAACTCCGGATTATTCAAAATATTGGCTATAACATCCGCTAAAAGAAACAATGACAACGAAAACAACCCGCCCAAAACCAAGAATAACTTATTCAACGAAGACACCAATGTCTTTTGCTGCCCACAATTCATTCTCGGTATAAAGTAAGCAAAAACATTCGGCAAACCAACTGTAAACAACGTAAATAGTGTGTTATACACATACAATATCTGCTTATACGTTCCGTATTCCGTTTTGTCAAAATATCTCGCCAATATTGCCGCACTCACAAATGACAAAGCAAACGTACATAATTGGCCCAAGCCCAACCACATTGCCTGACCAAAATTGCTTTGATTTGAATTTGACATAAACAAAGTTCCGTTTGTTTTAGTATTAAAAACGGCCCGGTGATACAACTTCTTCAACGAGCCGTTTTTTATTCAGATAACACCAAAAATATCCATTGGAAAACACAGACTTCTACATGGATTTTTATTATTGTCGCACAACAACAGCCCGTGTCAATTAACTTCCAACAGATTTTGTCTTGCATCAGTGTTATCTTATAGAAACCATTACTTATAAATTCCGCAGAAGTCGAGGATGATTTTGTCGTCGCGGCGGGGGAGCGTCTTGAATGGGTCGTGGGCGGTGAGGAAGACTACGATGTCGGCGCGGTCGTAAGCCTCGCGGTAGTTCGTCAACTTAAACACGTTGTGCTCCGTCACGTTAGGCTCAACGACGAGGATGTCGGCGTTGTTGCAGCTTTGCATCACTTTTGTTGTGATGTATTTCGCCGGCGATTCGCGGAGGTCGTCGATGTTTGGCTTGAACGCGAGTCCCATCATTGCGACTGTTGGCTTGCGGTGGTTTTCGAGCTCGAAGCGGAGCATTGCGTTCTCCACCTTCTCGGCACACCAGAATGCCTTGTAGTTGTTGATTTCGCGCGCTTTTGCAATCAGCTGGCTCTCAACAGGGAAGTCGGCTGTGATGAAGTATGGGTCGACGGCGATGCAGTGTCCGCCCACTCCGCATCCCGGCTGCAGGATGTTGACGCGCGGATGCTTGTTGGCGAGAGCGATGAGCTCCCACACGTTGATGCCCGCCTTGTCGCAGATGAGCGACAGCTCGTTGGCGAAGGCTATCTGCACGTCGCGCGATGAGTTTTCTGTAAGCTTGCACATCTCTGCGGTCTTGCAGTTTGTGCGGTGGAGCGTGCCTTGCACGAATTGGCTGTAGAAGGCGATTGCCTTGTCGGTCGACGCCTCGTCCATACCGCCGATCACGCGGTCGTTGTGCACCAGTTCGTAGATTACGTTGCCCGGCAGCACGCGCTCGGGGCAGTATGCTATATGGATTTTGCCGCGCAGCTCGGGGCGGAGTTCGAAGATGAGTTTCGCCATCTTGTCGGTTGTGCCCACCGGCGAAGTCGACTCGATAACGTAGAGGTCGCCTTCCTTAAGGAATGGGATGACGGCGCGTGTGGCTGCCTCGACGTATGAGATGTCGGGCTCGTGGTTGCCCTTGAACGGCGTAGGCACCACCATGAAGTATGCGTCGCTCACCTCGGGGGTGGTGCTTGCATGGAGGGCGCCGGAGCGCACCACGTCCTGCAGCATTTCTTCCATGCCCGGTTCCACGATGTGGAGGTGTCCCTGGTTTGTCATTTCCACTACTTTGGGGTTGATGTCAACACCCGTTACCTGCACGCCATGCTTGGCGACAATAATCGCTGTGGGCAGGCCGATATAGCCCAACCCCATAAAACATGCTTTCATTGAATTGTGTAATTAAAAGCTGAATTCAACTTGCAAATGCAACAGAATTCTGATTA
>UMGZ01064613.1_pt1 | contig 43541 bp, 27 predicted proteins | sample 1965421 | NCBI WGS metagenome assembly UMGZ01 (sample SAMEA4836087, study PRJEB28245) | human gut metagenome | biome: gut microbiome; material: fecal sample | place: Denmark | collected 2008
TCAGCATCTGTTTTTCGGAACATCTAACTGAACACCCTACTAATTAATTGACATATAAACAAGTGCGTGTGACAATAAAGATTGCATTGTAATGTTTTATTATCAACCGTTGCTGTTCGGTGAAACAGAAGTGTTAAAATGAAAATGGTCGGTTAGCATTGCGCCAACCGACCATTATGTCTTGATTTATCGGAAATCAAATCCTTACTCGCCAAGGCTGATAGCCTCCTGCGGGCAAACGCTTGCGCATGTGCCACACTCTGTGCAGAGGTCAGGGTTGATTGAATACTTTTCGCCTTCTGAGATAGCCTCTACTGGGCACTCGCCAATACATGTACCGCATGCGATGCAGTCGTCACCAATTACGTAAGCCATAATCTTTAATGTTTAAATTATTATTGTTAAATGTTTATTGTTTCAGTTGATACCTACTTTTGTAGTAGTTGCAAAGGTACTACTTTTCCTTGATATACCTACAAATAGGTATTACATTTAACATTTATTTTCTCTCTACGCTGAGTCTTATTTTTCCCACGAATACGGCGTGCTTGCCGTTCTGGTCGTCTGGGATTGGCTTGCCGTCGGCGTTGGGCGCATACTTCAGTTCGGTGAAGTAGGAGTGGGAGTGTCCGCCGAGCACGATGTCGATGTCATGGTTTTGTGCGAGCATGTCGGCATCGTCCACGTCGTCCTGCATGTCCCAGCCGAGGTGGGAGAGGCATATCACCACGTCGCACTTCTTGTCGTGGCGCAGCTCGCGTGCCACCTTGTCGGCTGTGGCTACGGGGTCGAGGTACTTCACGCCGACGCACTTCGTCGCGTCGACCAGTCCGTCGAGCTTCGGCGATATGCCGAACACGCCGATGCGCAAGCCGTTGCGCTTCAGTATGATGTAGGGCTTGGTGAGTCCGTCGACGGCGGTGCCACGGAAGTCGTAGTTGGCGCAGACGATGGGGAACTTAGCTTCGCGGAAGATACGTGCCATGTTCTCCAGTCCGAAGTCGAACTCGTGGTTGCCTATCGCCACAGCGTCGTACTTCATCGCCGACATCAGCTCCGTTTCCACCGAGCCTTTGAAGAGGGTGTAGTAGGGCGAGCCTTGCGAGAAGTCGCCCGAGTCGAAGACGAGCACGTCGGGGTTGGCTTCACGCTCCTGGCGTATCATCTCCATGCGGCGTATGAAGCCGCCTCTGCCGGCTACGAGCGTGTCGGCGAGGTTGGGGTTGAGCGGCATGATGCAACTGTGCGTGTCGTTGGTGTGCAGTATCTCTATGGTCTTCTGCGCTGCCGCGCTGAGCGTGGTGGCAAGCGCAATGGCTATGGTAAGTATGTATCGTTTCATTTTTATATGCTTTTAGGCTGCGTGGTACGGGCAAGATGCCCATACCTCCTATTCTTTTTACTTTTTTACTCTTTTACTTTTTTACTTTTCAACGATTGTCATGCGTCCCTCCACGGTGCGGCTCACCGCTTCGCCTTTATCGTTGGCAGTCTTGAAGTACTGCTCTATGAGGAAGCGCACGTTGTTCTCTTCGCCCGTTGGCGACACCACGTTGGTCTTCTTGCGGAACGCCTCCATGTGGTCGTTGCCCTGTGCCAGGTAGTCGAGTGTAGCCACGCGATACTTAGCATTGGGGTCGACGGGGTTGCCGTTGACAGTGGCAGAGACGAGCTTGCCGTCAGCCGTGGCGGTGAGGCGCAGCGAATAGCTCAATCCCTCGCCGTGGCGCATGGCTATCTGCGCGAACAGCTCCAATACGTCGTTGCCGCTGAGCGTGAGGAAGCATATCTTGTTCTCGAACGGAGCCACGTCGAGTATGTTGCCGCGTGTCACGGCACCCTTGCTCAGCGCGGCACGTATTCCGCCTACGTTGTATATGGCGAAGTCGGGCTGCTCGTCGAACTTCGCGCTGCTCCATACGAGTATGTCGGCAAGCAGGTTCGACAGCGGACTCTCCGGGCGTTTCACCCACAGATCAGTGGCAGCGTAGCCCTGCACGGGGTTCATCTCCGCGTCCACCTGCTTCTTGTGTACGAGCAGGGCAGCGTTGGCTTTCTGCACCTCTGGGTCGGTACTGTTGTCGTAGCGCGAGTCGATGAGTATGCGTGTGCGCTCCACTGATGCTACCTGGTACTGCTTCGTAGAGCACGAGGCGAGGGCGAGCGCAAGGGCGGCAGCCGAAAGGCTTATGGTGTGTAATCGGTTCATTATATGTGAGTTTTGATTTTAATAGTGTTATGTTAAACTTTATATAAACTTAGTGCAAAGGTACTCATTATTTCTGATAAAATTTTGCCGAACGAATAAAAAGTCGTAACTTTGCAACCGCTTTTCGGCGTAACCGATGACGGGAAGATGAGTAGCCCGATTATGTTGCGCGAGAACGATAAACAAATTTAATTATCAAAAGAAATGGATTTAATTAAAGTTGCTGAAGAAGCATTTGCAACCGGCAAGAAGTTCCCTGAGTTCCGTTCAGGTGACACAATCACAGTCGCTTACAAAATTATCGAGGGTACAAAGGAGCGTATTCAGCTCTACCGTGGTGTAGTTATCAAGATCTCTGGTCACGGAGACAAGAAGCGTTTCACCGTTCGTAAGATGTCAGGCACAGTAGGTGTAGAGCGTATCTTCCCTATCGAGTCACCGAACATCGACAGCATCGAGGTGAACAAGCGCGGTAAGGTACGTCGCGCTAAGCTCTACTACCTCCGCAACCTTACTGGTAAGAAGGCACGTATCGCTGAGCGTCGCGTTGTTGCTCCTTCAGCTGAGTAATCACCCGTCAGACAACAAGAAAAACAAAGGCAGAAATACATTGCGTATTTCTGCCTTTTGTTGTTATTATACCTCTTGTTGATATGTTCTGCTTTGTTGTTTATAGGTTGCAGAACTGGTCGATGAGTTTCTTGCGGAAGAGCCGTCCCACCTTCACATCCTCAACCTTATCGAACGGCGGATAGAAGCGGCAGGTGTTGTTTGTCACCTCCATGAGGTAGCCGAGGTTGATGATGTGCTTCTGGCTCACGCGCACCAGTTGGTTGTTCAGCGAGAGCAATGCGTCGCTGCCAACGTTGCGCTTCAGGCGTATAGGTGCTTTCTGGTTGGAGAGTGTCATCTCCCACAGGCGTAGCTCGCGGTTGTAGGTGAGCACGCCAATCTCGCGTATGTCTACCAGTCGGAAGTCGACGGAGTTGGTGTAGACGATGAACTTGCCGTCGTTGCGGCAGGTGATGCCGTTGTCTGCATCAAGCGCGTTGTAGTTGCCAAAGTCGGCAGTTGGTGAGCTTGTGTCGGTAGGCTGATGAGCAGCAGAGGTGTAATCAGCATCGGGTACGCCAGCCATCTCGATGCATACGCGGCGTATGATGTTGCGCAGCTCGGTGTCGTCGATGGGTTTCATCAGATAGTCGAACGCCTTGTTGCGGAACGCCGACAGCATGAAGCGGTCGTGCGCGGTATACATCACCGTGCGGCACTTGTATTGTGGCAGAATGTTGGCACGTTCCAGAAACTCAATGCCCGAGATGTCGGGCAGCTCGATATCGAGGAACAGTACGTCGGGTCGCGTCTCGTTCACGAGGCGCAGTCCGTCCATGCCGTTGAGAGCTATGCCGCATAGCTGTGTCTCGTCGAAGGCGGATAACTTTTGGGCGAGTGCGTCAGCGGCAGCTCTGTCGTCGTCTACAATTACGATCTTCATCATAAGTCTTTTCTTTTTAGTTGTTATAGGAACCTCACTCCGTCGGGCACGCGCAGTGCGGCACGGCATCCGCAGACAGTTCCGTTGTTCTCTATGTTGGTAATCTCGAAGCGTATTTTGTTCTTGTTATGCATGTTGGTTATCGCTATGGTCTGCGATATGATGCCCATTCCGGTCTTCTTCTTGAACGTTCCGTTGGAGGCGTTGAAGCCCGGTCCGTTGTCGCTTACGCTGATGACGGTGATGCGTTGCTCGCGGTGTACGTCGATGGTCAGCTCTTTGTGTCCGTCCCATCCCTTCAGTCCGTGTATGATGGCGTTCTCGGTGAGTATCTGCAGGAACATCGACGGCACGTGCACCTGCTCACGGTCTACGTCGGGTGCAACGTTGATGTGCCACACGAAGTCGCTGCCTAACATGAAACGCTCCACGCGGATGTACTTCTCCACGAAGTCGAGTTCCTCGGCGAGCGTCACGGCAGGCTGTCGTGACATATCGAGGTTGGTGCGTATGAGGCGTGTCAGGTCCTGCAGCTCCGTTGCCTCGCTCTGTTCGGAGTTGATAATCTTGTTGTTCAGCACGTTGAACACGAAGTGGGGCGAGATGCGGTTGCGCACGATGTTGAGGCGCAGGTTCATAATATCCATCTGTGCCTTCAGCTGTTTGCGTTTGATGTACATGAACCACAGTATGAGTATCAACACGAGTATCAGCATGATAGCGATGGCGAGTGTCAGCTGGTTTTTCGTCTTTGCGATGGTTGCGTTCTTGTGTTCAATCATCAAGTCGTGGCGCAGCTGCAGCGTGTCGCTGGTGAAGCGTGCCATGATGTCGGCTGAGCGCATGTTGGAGTGGTTATGTTCGAGCGAGTCGTTGTACGCGTAGTTGCTCTGCAACAGTTCGTAGGCGCGGCGGAAGTTGCCCACCTGCTCGTAGTACTTCTGTAGGTAGCGGTTGCGCAAGTTCACGAGTGTGTACTGCACGGGGTGTTGTGTTTCGTCGTTGTCTGCAATCAGGCGTTGCGCGGTGGCGATGTTGCCCGTCTTTGTGGCTATGCCGATGCGTATTGTCTTGCAATAGTGGAGTGCCGTGAAGTCGTCGCGCTTGTGGAAGTAAGGCTCCACCTCGTCGAGGTAGCGTTGTGCTGTGCGGATGCTGTCGAGGTTGAGATAGACATCGGCGAGGTTCACCTTGCACAGGTACATGTCGAAATTGTTCTGCATACCATGGCGTTCGAGGTTCTGCTTCATACGCAGAAACTTGTCAAGAGCTTGTCGGTAGTTCTTTTTAAAGTAGTAGTAGTTGCCGAAGTTGTTTAGGAAGTAAGCCTGCATCGACGGCGACATCATGTTGAAATGCTCCTCTGTAGCTTTATAATAATGTAGTGCGGTGTCGAAGTCGTGCAGCGAGAGGTATATCTGCGCCAGTCCCATGTAGAGTGTGACGTTCTCCTTCGGGGGCAGTGCGAGCGAGTCGACGAGGAAGAGTGCACGTCGATACCATTGCGCTGCCATCGGCATGTTGTTGTCCTGTATGTAGGCGTCGGCAAGGTTGGCACACACCTTCGGCATGTTGTGTTCGGAGTCGCTGTTGGCAAGCAATGAGTAAGCTGCCTTATAAAGTTGTATGGCTTGATGCTGCTTGCGATGGAAGTTGTGGTAGTAAGCTGCGCGACAGTTGTATGCGCCGGCGATGAGCGTGTTGAGTCGTCGCTTCTCTGCGTTGTTCAGTTCCCGTTTTTGTTGCTGTTCGGCGAAGCGCAGTATGTTCTCGATGTTGTCTTTAAAGCGTTCGGGACGGTCGGTAAGCGTTAGGTAGCGTGCTTCGCGCAGGCGGTACTCGTAGGCGGTCATACTGTCGGGCGCGGTGCGTATGCCGTCGGCGATGAGTTGCTTGACAGAAGGTGCAAGGGTCATCACCGAGTCGTCAATCTGCTTGAGTTTGTTTATGCGTGTTGAGTCGCTATTGTTAGCGTCGGGTGCGCTTCTGTCGCCGCACCCGATGGTCAGTAGCGACACAGCGAGTGCGGCGAGAAGCGTTGCGCATATTCGTTTAGCGAATGCTTTTATGCAGTTTAGTAGATTGTTCGGCTCCATTGTGTTTTGTTTTAGTTTTCAAGAGTAGTTAGTTGAGTGTCAGTCCGTCGGGTGTTATGCTGATGAGTCGCTGGCGGTAGAGGTCGCCAACGGCTTTCTTGAATACCTTCTTGCTCACCTGGAAGCGTCGCTTGATGTCTTCTGCGTCGCTCTTGTCGCCCAGGTCGCACTTGCCGCCGTGCTCCTTGAGGTATTGTAGCAGCGTGTCGGCGAAGTCGAGTGTCTGCTGTCGTCCGGTAGGTTGCAGCGTAACGTCGATCTTTCCGTCGGGACGGACGGTGCCGATGTATCCCTTCACGCGGTCGCCGGTGTGCAGGTAGCGGAACACCTGTCCCTCGTAGACCAGACCCGGGTAGCAGTTGTCGATGATCACCTTGAAGCCCATCTCTGTCTTCTGCCATACCAGTAGGTCTACCTCCTGCCCGTGGTTGTAGAACGGGTGACGCTCTGCGAAGTACTTCTCCACCTTAGCCGATGCCACGATGCGGTAGCTCTCCTCGTCGATGTGTACATGTACGATGTAGCTCTCGCCCTTCTGCATACGCTTTTTCTGCTCGCGGAACGGGCAGAAGAGATCCTTCATCAAGCCCCAGTTGAGGAATGCGCCGTACTCGTTCACCCACGACACTTCGAGGTAGGCGAAGTCGCCCACCTTACACAGCGGTGTCTCTGTCGTTGCCACTGGTCGCTCGTCCTGGTCGAGGTAGATGAACACGTTGAGTTCGTCGCCCGGCTTTGTGCCTTCGGGCACATAGCGCTTCGGCATGAGTATTTCTCCTTCGTCGCCGCCGTCGAGGTAGATGCCGAAGTCCACCTCCTTCACGACGGTCATTTTATTGTAGTCGCCGAGTTTTATCATATTGTTTTGTTGTTCGTTTTGTTGCTTGTAGGAGGGTATGTGCATTCCTGCCATACCCTTGTTAATGATGTTCACTAATGTTACACCTTTATCTGTCCGTCCACAATGTGTATTGTGCGGTCGGTGATAGAGGCGAGGTGTTCGTCGTGTGTGACGATGACGAACGTCTGTCCGAACTTGTCGCGCAGGTCGAAGAAGAGCTGGTGCAGCTCTGCCTTGTTCTTCGAGTCGAGCGAGCCTGAAGGTTCGTCGGCGAACACCACTGCCGGGTTGTTCACCAGTGCACGTGCCACAGCCACGCGCTGCTTCTCGCCACCCGAGAGTTCATTGGGTTTGTGGTTGGCGCGGTCGGCAAGTCCCATGAAGTCGAGTAGTTCGAGGGCGCGTTTCTTCGCCTCCGCCGTGCCTTTGCCACCGATGTAGGCGGGTATCATGATGTTCTCGAGGGCGGTGAACTCCGGCAGCAGCTGGTGGAACTGGAAGACGAAGCCGATGTGCTGGTTGCGGAAGTCGCTCAGCTTGTTCGACGAGAGGCGCATCACGTCGACGCCGTCAACGCTGATAGCACCACTATCGGGTTTGTCGAGTGTACCCATTATCTGCAGCAGTGTTGTCTTGCCGGCACCGCTCGGGCCGACAATGCTCACTACTTCTCCTTTGTCTATATGCAAGTCGATGCCCTTGAGCACTTGCAGCGAGCCGAAGCTCTTGGTTATTCCTTTTATGTCGATCATATGATGTTGAGATGTTGTTATGGTGAGGGGTTGAGATTAGCCTTTTAATTCAAAATTCAAAACTTCTTCTTAATCCACTTTCCGATTGCCTCGTATGCACTCTGATCCTCGGTATGCTGCGGCTGAGCGAAGGTCATTTCGTCCATTGCGTCGCCATGCTGGTCGGGGAAGATGATCATGATGTTCGAGCCAGAGAAGTGGTGCTTTATCTCTTCGGGCAGATGCTCCAACGCATTCTTGAACGACACGGTACCCTTTCGTGCCGTAACCACTACGAAGAGGTGGTCCTTCTGTATGCTCTCCGCTATGCGTGGCATCTCGTTCCAGTGGGCCATCTCGGTGAACGAGCAGCGCATCGTGGGGTAGTGGTGCTTGATGTATTCGGCTATGAGCGGCAGTGTGTCGCCACGTCCGTGGAACTCCGTGTGGCACTCCATGTTGCACGCCAAGCGCGACAGGCGTTCGAGCCAACGATAGAAGCCAGGCTCGAACTGTGCTCTCGACGGTACTACCACCTTTATGCGGCGTATCGTGGGGAGCGGTTGGTTGAGACGAGCCATTATTATCTGCGAGTTGAGGCCGTTGAAGAGGCTCTGGTGGAACGCGCCCCAGAACTTCTGCGACACCTCTGGGTGCATGTGCATACCTATTATGATGTCCGTAGCGCGGAACTCCTTGAAGGCGTGGCGTATGCCGTTGGCAATGTTCGCTGCCACGCGCACCTGCGTCTGCATGGTCATATCTGCCGATGCAGCATACTGTGTCATGCGCTCGAGCAGTCGGCTGCCCTGCTCCAGGTTGCGCTGCATGTCGTCGTCGTCGTACACCACGTTCAAGCCCACGAGTTGTGTGGTGTTCTTCGGGTTGCGCATGAGCATCGCCATGTTGACGAGGCGTTGCGCGTATTCGGGGTATTTCAGCGGGATGAGTATCTTCTCCTCGGCTGTCGGCTTCTCGTCGCTCGGCATCTCACGGTCGCGCAGCGTAATCTGTTGCGCCGCACGCTCGGTCATCATTGTTGAGATTATGCACGTCACGAGAATCATCAGCACCACGCTGTTCAGCATGTCGTCGGTGACGAGTGGCTTGCCTGGTTCCAGCTCTACGCGCATACCAATCATAAGCATGGCGATGGCACCGGCTGCGTGTGCCGAGGTGAGTCCGAACATCATATTGCCCGACGACTTCGGCAGGCGGAACATGGAGGCTGCGCTATAGGCTGCGATGGCTTTGCCGAGCGTTCCGAAGCCTGCGATGACGAGCATGGCGATGATTATGGTGCTGCTCTCGAAGAGCAGCCGCACGTTGATGAGCATACCTACGCCGATGAGGAAGTAGGGTATGAAGAGCGCATTGCCGATGAACTCGATGCGGTTCATTAGTGGCGACACGTGCGGTATGTAGCGGTTCAGAATGATGCCGGCTACGAACGCACCGATAATGCCTTCCAACCCCACCGCCTCGCTTGCTGCCGCACTCATAAAGAGCATCGACATAACGAAGATGAACTGCATGACGGAGTCGCTATAACGTCGGAGAAAGCAGCGTGTGAGGCGCGGTATGAGCAGGAACATGGCTACGCAGTAGCCCACGAACTTGCCCACGAAGAGCAGCCAGAACCACACGCTCGTCTCGCCTCCATAAGAGGCGACGATGGCGGTGAGCGTCACGAGTGCCATGAGTAGCGAAATCATTGAGGAGCCTACCGATAGTGTGACGCTTGGCTTGCGTTGCAGACCGTAGCGGCCGACGATAGGGTAGGCGATGAGCGTGTTCGATGCCATAAGGCATCCTAACAGTAGCGAGGCGAACACCGGGTAGCCGAGCAGCTTGGTGCTGGCTAAGTAGGTGAGGATGAGCGGAAAGGCGAACGTGAGCACGCCGAAACCTAAGAACCGCCCTTTGTTGCGCTTTACGCCCTCCATATCCATCTCGAGTGAGGCGAGGAACATGATGTAGTAGAGTCCTACCTTGCCAAAGAGTTCAAACGAGTCGTCGCGCGCAAGGATGTTGAAGCCGTACTTGCCTATGGCTACTCCGGCGAGCACCATGCCAATGATATGCGGGATGCGCAGCTTGCCCATGATGATTGGGGCAAACAGAATGATGAGCATCACCACAAAGAATATCAAGGTGGGATCGGTTATGGGGAAATAGCTTGCAAGATCGGTCATAAACTGATTTGTGTATTTGTATTCTGCAAAGATAAGCATAAAAATCGGTAAATGCTTAATCGCTACAGACAAAATGAAAAAAAGGTGCAACAGGTGTTTGCCTGCTGCACCCCATTGGTATAGTGTGTCTTTAATAAAGTCGTTTAGAACTCTGCGCTCTTCGGAGTACGCGGGAACGGGATGACGTCGCGGATGTTCTGCATACCCGTTACGAAGAGGATGAGACGCTCGAAGCCGAGGCCGAAGCCTGCGTGCGGACATGAGCCGTACTTGCGTGTGTCGAGGTACCATGTCATATCCTTCATCGGGATGTTGCGCTCCTCAATTTCGTTCATCAGCTTGTCGTAGCTTTCCTCGCGTACAGAACCGCCGATGATCTCGCCAATCTGCGGGAAGAGTACGTCGGTGCCCTGAACGGTCTGACCGCTCTTGCCGCCGAAGCCGCTCTCCTCTGCGTCTATCTTCATGTAGAACGCCTTGATAGCCTTCGGATAGTTGGTCATGATAACCGGCTTCTTGAAGTGCTCCTCCACGAGGTAGCGCTCGTGCTCCGAAGCGAGGTCGTCGCCCCACTCGCATGGGAACTCGAACTTCTTGCCGTTCTGTATAGCCTCCTGCAGGATGCGGATGCCCTCGGTGTAAGGCAGACGAACGAACTCGGAGTTGAGTACGCCTTCGAGACGTGCGATGAGGCTCTTGTCGATCATCTTGTTGAGGAACTCGATGTCGTCCTTGCAGTTGGTGAGTGCCCAACGGATGCAGTACTTGATGAAGTCTTCCTCGAGATCCATGAGTCCGGCGAGGTCGAGGAATGCCACTTCCGGCTCTACCATCCAGAACTCAGCCAGATGGCGCGGAGTGTTCGAGTTCTCTGCGCGGAATGTCGGACCGAAGGTGTAGATGGCTCCGAGTGCTGTTGCTCCGAGCTCGCCCTCGAGCTGTCCTGACACGGTGAGCGATGTCTGCTTGCCGAAGAAGTCGTCAGAGTAGTCGATCTTGCCGTCCTCGGTCTTCTTCAGGTTGTAGAGGTTCTTGGTCGTAACCTGGAACATCTGACCGGCACCCTCGCAGTCGCTTGCGGTGATGAGCGGAGTGTTGAAGTAGAAGTAGCCGTGCTCGTGGAAGTAGGTGTGGATAGCCATAGCCATGTTGTGGCGTATGCGCATCACGGCACCGAATGTGTTGGTGCGCAGACGCAGGTGGGCGTACTGGCGCATGTACTCGAACGACTGGCCCTTCTTCTGCATCGGGTAGTCGCTGCCGCAGAGTCCGTACACCTCGAGGCTCTCGCACTGTATCTCAGATGTCTGACCTGCACCCTGGCTCTCTACGAGCGTACCTACGGCACTGATGCAGGCACCGGTGGTGATCTGCTTCAGCATCTCGGCGTCGAACTTGGTGGGGTCTACCACGATTTGTATGTTCTTGATAGTAGAACCGTCGTTGAGCGCGATGAAGTCTACAGCCTTCGAACTGCGGTGAGTGCGCACCCAACCCTTTACGTTGATTTGGCTTCCGAAGGCGGTGCTACGGAGAGCGTCAATAACTTTTGTTCTTTCCATTATATTGTTTAAATTGGAAAGTTGAAATGGTGCGATGTCAACATCTCAACACCTCACCATCTCAACCTGTTTATGTTTTACTCGAATGCTCCCATGCGCAGCATCTCCACTTCCTTCTCTGTGAGGAAGCGCCAGTCGCCGCGGCGGAGGTTCTTCTTGGTGAGTCCTGCGAACTGTACGCGGTCGAGCTTAACGACGCGGTAGCCGAGGTGCTCGAAGATACGACGCACGATGCGGTTCTTGCCGCTGTGGATCTCGATGCCTACCTGGCTCTTGTCGGTGTCGCTTGCGTACTCGATAGCGTCTGCATGTATCTCGCCGTCCTCCAGCTCGATGCCCTCAGCAATCTGCTGCATGTCGTGAGCTGTTACGTTCTTGTCGAGGAATACGTGGTACACCTTCTTCTTCAGGAACTTCGGGTGTGTGAGCTTGGAAGCGAGGTCGCCGTCGTTGGTGAGCAGGAGCACGCCCGTTGTGTTGCGGTCGAGTCTGCCTACGGGGTAGATGCGCTCCGGGCACACGTTCTTCACGAGGTCCATCACGGTCTTACGCTGCTGTGGGTCGTCGCTTGTTGTCACGCAGTCCTTTGGTTTGTTGAGCAGCACGTACACCTTCTTCTCGAGTGTTACGGGCTGGTCGTGGAATTTTATCTCGTCTGTGCGCTTAATCTTGGTGCCGAGCTCGGTCACTACCTCTCCGTTCACAGTCACCACGCCTGCCTGGATGAATTCGTCTGCCTCACGGCGCGAGCAGATACCTGCGTTGGCGAGGAACTTGTTCAGACGAAGCGGTTCGTTCGGATCGTAGTTCTCCTCCTTGTATTCAATGCGCTTTTTCATGCTGTACTTAGCGTTGGGGTCGTAGCCCGGTGTGCGCTGACGCTGCTGGTAGCCACCCTGCTGGTAGCCGCCCTGCTGTCCGTAGCCGCCGCGGTTGTAACCGCCGCGCTGCTGATATCCGCCCTGCTGACCGTAGCCACCGCGCTGCTGATATCCGCCCTGCTGACCGTAGCCGCCGCGCTGCTGATATCCGCCCTGCTGACGCTGACCGTAGCCGCCGCGCTGCTGATATCCGCCTTGCTGACGTGGCTGGTATCCGTTCTGCTGCTGTTCGCCGTCCTGGTTGTAGCGTGGGCGATAGCCCTGCTGACGTGGCTGGTATCCGCCCTGCTGCTGTTCGCCGTCCTGATTGTAGCGTGGGCGATAGCCCTGCTGACGCGGCTGGTATCCGTTCTGCTGCTGTTCGCCGTCCTGGTTGTAGCGTGGACGATAGCCGCCCTGAGGACGCTGCTGATAGCCGCCGCGGTTGTAACCGCCCTGCTGACGTGGCTGGTAACCGCCCTGCTGACGTGGCTGATAGCCGCCCTGCTGTTGCGAGCCGAGACCTGCGCCGAAGCCTTCCGGACGGAAGCCGCCGTCTTCGCTCTGTGATGAGGCTGAAGCCGAGTGCTGTGTGTGAATACGCGGGCGACGTCCCGTCACGCTGCGATACTCTTTCTGATAGTTTCCTGCGGCACGGCCGTAGCTCTCGCTATTGCCAGTAGTCTGATCCGCTGTGTTCTGTTCCTGATTCTTTACGTTTTCTGAATCCATAGTTACTTGTTGGTTTTATTGTTTATGTATATAGCCTCACGGCTATTGTCGAATTATATCGGGGGTTGGTTTAAATGCCTGTGTAGTTCATTGGTGTGATAGCCATCAATTCCGCCTTCACAGCGTCGCTCACGTTGAGTGTCTGTATGAACTCGTGGATGGTCTCCTCGGTCATGTGCTTGTTGGTGCGTGTGAGCGCCTTCAGAGCCTCGTACGGATGCGGGTATGCCTCACGACGGAGGATGGTCTGGATGGCCTCTGCCACTACTGCCCATGTGTTGTTGAGGTCTTCCTTGAGCTTCTCCTCGTTGAGTATGAGCTTGCGCAGACCCTTGAGTGTGCTCTCGATAGCGATTACGCCGTGGCCGAACGGTACGCCCACGTTGCGCAGCACGGTAGAGTCGGTGAGGTCGCGCTGCAGACGGCTCACGGGGAGCTTCTGTGCGAGGAACTGCAGCACGGCGTTTGCCATGCCGAGGTTGCCCTCCGAGTTCTCGAAGTCGATTGGGTTCACCTTGTGTGGCATTGCCGATGAGCCTACTTCGCCTGCCTTGATCTTCTGCTTGAAGTACTCCATTGAGATGTACATCCAGAAGTCGCGGTCGAGGTCGATGATGATTGTGTTGATGCGGCGCATTGCGTCGAACACCGAGCCGAGGCAGTCGTAGTTGGAAATCTGTGTGGTGAACTGCTCGCGCTCCAGACCGAGCTTCTCGCTCACGAAGCGGTTGCCGAACGCCTTCCAGTCGTACTCGGGGTAGGCTACGTGGTGGGCGTTGTAGTTGCCGGTGGCTCCACCGAACTTAGCGGTGAGGCGGCACTCCTTCAGCTGGCGCAGCTGCTCCTCCAGGCGATATACGAACACCATCACCTCCTTGCCCAAGCGTGTGGGCGATGCCGGCTGTCCGTGGGTCTTGGCGAGCATTGGCACTGCTGCCCACTCCTCTGCATACTGGCGGAGCTGTGCGATGAGCTCCTCGCAGAGCGGATAGTAGAACTGCTCCAACGCCTCCTTTATAGAGAGGGGTACTGATGTGTTGTTGATATCCTGTGAGGTGAGTCCGAAGTGGATAAACTCCTTGTAAGCGTCGAGTCCGCCGATACGGTCGAACTCCTCCTTTATGAAGTACTCTACAGCCTTCACGTCGTGGTTAGTCACTTTCTCGATGTCCTTCACGCGCTGGGCTTCTTCTTCGCCAAAGTTGCGGTAGATGTCGCGCAAACGCTCGAAGAGCTGATGGTCGAACGAAGCAAGCTGCGGCAATGGCAACTCGCAGAGCGTGATGAAGTATTCGATTTCCACACGTACGCGGTAGCGTATCAGTGCATACTCAGAGAAGTAGTCGGCAAGGCGCTCGGTCTTGCCACGATAACGGCCGTCAATCGGCGAGATGGCTGTCAGCAAATCAAGTTTCATAATTGCTATTATATATAATATGTGTAATTACGGGTGCAAAATTACAAATAAGTTTTTATTTGTGTGTAGTTTTTTTGTGAAATAATGTGATTTGTGGTGTTAATGCGTAGTAGGTAAACAAAAAAGCGAACAAGTTATATAACTTGTTCGCTTTGTGTGGGCGTTGACGGATTCGAACCGCCGACCCTCTGCTTGTAAGGCAGATGCTCTAAACCAGCTGAGCTAAACGCCCTTGCTTCACAATTGCTTTGTTCTTGAAAGCGAGTGCAAAGGTATAGCATTTTTTTGTAACCACCAAATGTTTGATGAAAAAACTTCTTGTTTTAACATCCTATAACTAAAAATGGTGTATTCGAGATTTTCGTTTTACGGCAGTTTTACATCCCTCAAATTACCGCGGCGTGGCAAGGTTGTTTGCCTGCTGCGGCAATGTCATTGTACATGCTAAGCAAACAATGTTGCCACGCCGTGGCAATTTGAGGGTTGTTTTTGGCAGATGTTCCGATGGCTTTGTCTGCCTGTTTTTTTAGTTGCGCTTCTGCGTTATACCGCCGTTCTTGGTGAGTATGAGTGTAGCCTTCTGCAGTCCGCGCGAGTTGTGCTCGAAGATGAGGTTGGGGTTGAAGCGGCGTCCTTTGAATATTGTTTCAAAGTGCAGGTGTTCGGTTGTGGCGCGTCCGGTGCGTCCGGTCAGACCGATAACCTGTCCGGCTTTCACCTTGTCGCCCACCTTCACGAGGTTCTTATGTTGGTGGGAGTAGAGCGTTTCGAGTCCGTTGGCGTGCTTGATAACGATGCACAGGCCGTAGCCGTAGTGGGTTGCAGAGCGTGTCACTACGCCGTCGAAGGCAGCCACGATTTCGTCCTTCGGCTTCGTCTTTAGGTCTACTCCGCTGTGTCGGCGTTTGCCTCCGTATGGGCTTATTACCTTTGCGCCAGGCAGCGGGTATGCCCATGTGCCCTTCTTCATCTCTTCGAGGTTCCACTTGTAGGTCGATTGTTTGGTGAAGACGTCCTCGGTGGTGAAGTTTTTGCTATCGTCGAAGTCTACCTTCTCGCCAATGGTCGACACGTTTATGTAGTTGTGCTGCTTCTCGCAGAGCAGTATGTGGCGGTGGAGTCGGTGACTGCCGAGGCCCACAACGGCGGTGGGGTTGATGCGTTTGCCGTCGATCATGATAGAGAAGTCGCAGTAGAACTTGCCACCGCGTTGTCCGACGATGGCTATGGTTTGTCCGGCACGCACGTGTTGTCCCACCTCTACCACGTTCTCGGCGTTGTTGGCGTAGACGGTTTCGAGTCCGTTGCGGTGGCGTATCACGATGACGTAACCGGTGTCGGGATGTTTGCGCGAGAGGCGCACTGTGCCTTCGAACATTGCCTTCACGGCATCGCCGTCCTTGGTGGTTATCTCCACTACGTTGTTCTTGCGCAGCGTCGCCTTGCCCACGGGCAGTGGGAAGGAGTATTCGTTCGGCTTCAGTGCATCGAGGTCGATGTTGAAGGCGTTGGAACGACTGAAGAGTCCGGGTGTGGATATGCTTATCTGCTGCTGTTCGGCAGCGGTGAACTGATGTTTGACGGGGGTTGCCGACACGAGTGTGAGTGTGGCTATGGCTAATAGTAGGTTCTTTATTCGCATTATAGTTATTTGGGTTTATAGTATGATGCCCGTGTAGATGCGTCCCGACTCGGTGCCAAGGCGGCGTGCCGAGAAGTAGTTGTCTACGTTGTCGTACGTGCAGATGTTGCTTTCGTTGATGTTCTCTGGGGCCACACCTGCAATTTCGAGCAGCTGTCGGTTAGCGAGTATTAGGTCGATGTGCCACTTCTTCTCAAACAATTTGGAGGGGTCGGTGGCATCTGCGTTGCGCTTCATCTCCTGCTTTGCGAGTGTTGTCATATCGAAGCCTGCAGCTTCAAAGGCGACGTACACCTCGTCGCCTACCTCGAAGTTCTTCTGCGAAATGCCCGGACCGATAACCGCCTTCAGCTTCTTCGCGTCGGTCTTGTAAGCCACGCCCATGTCAGCAATCGCCTTGCTCACGATGCGTGCCTGTGTGCCGCGCCATCCGGCGTGTATGGCTGCCGTAGCGCGGTGCTCCTCGTCGTAGAGCAGCACTGGGATACAGTCGGCTGTCGACACTCCGATGCACACGCCCTCCACGTTGGTGAGCAGCGCGTCGACACCTTCGAGCAGCATCTGGCGTATGCGTTCGGGCAGGGCGCAGAACTCCTCGCCGATTATGCGTGTCTCGGTGCCGTGCGTCTGGTGGGGCAGTATGAGGCGGTCGGTGCTGATGCCCAACTCTGCAGCTAAAAGGTTGCGGTTCGCAGCTACGTGCTCGGGCTTGTCGCCACAGTAGGGGTTGATGTTCAGCGAGGCGTGGTTGCCCTCGCTGGTTCCGCCGTGGCGTGTAGTAGAGAATGCACACACGCCATCGGCTATATTATAATATGTAAGGCGCAGCGCAGAGTTACTCATTGTCTGCCTCCTCTTCGTATTCAAAGTCGTCGAGGTCTTCCACGTCGTCAACGTACTCGATGTCGTCGTCGTCGACGTAGATAATCTCGTCCTCGCCCTCTGCTTCCAGCTCAGCCATGAAGCGTGTCATATCCTTGTCGCGGTGTACGAGAGTGTCCTCGGCGGTGATGGTCTGCAGCTTGTTGCTCTCCGAGTTGAGCTCCTTCCACAGGGTGTCCTTCAGCTCCTGTAAGCCTAAACCGCTTACAGAAGAGATGAACACCACGGGTAGGTCGTCGGGCAGCGTCTCGCGCAGCATGTCCATGAGCTCCTCGTCGAGCAGGTCGCACTTCGTCACGGCGAGTACGCGGTGCTTGTCGAGCATCTCCGGGTTGAACTTCTCAAGCTCGTTCTTCAGCAGTTCGTACTCGCGTTTGATGTCGTCGGTGTCGCCCGGCACCATGAAGAGCAGCAACGAGTTGCGCTCGATGTGGCGCAGGAAGCGCAGACCGAGTCCCTTGCCTTCGCTCGCTCCCTCGATGATGCCCGGGATGTCTGCCATCACGAACGACTTGTGATCGCGGTAGTCGACGATGCCGAGCGATGGTTCGAGCGTGGTGAACGGGTAGTTGGCAATCTTCGGGCGTGCGCTCGACACGGCTGAGAGCAATGTCGACTTGCCGGCGTTGGGCAGACCCACCAGACCTACGTCGGCGAGCAGCTTCAGCTCGAGAATGATTGTCATCTCCTCCATCGGTTCGCCCGGCTGTGCGTAGCGCGGACACTGGTTGGTAGCTGAGCGGAACTGGAAGTTGCCGAGTCCGCCTCTGCCACCCTTGAGCAGCAGCACCTCCTGTCCGTCGTGCATCACGTCGCACACGTACTTACCCGTCTCGGCGTTGTATACCACCGTACCGCAGGGCACATCGATGTATATGTCCTTGCCGTCTTTGCCGTGACATTTGTCGCGACCGCCGTTGCCGCCGTGCTCAGCGAAGACGTGGCGCTGAAACTTCAGGTGGAGCAGTGTCCAGTAGTTGTGGTTGCCACGCAGGTAGATGCTACCGCCGTGACCGCCGTCGCCACCGTCGGGTCCGCCGTTCGGGTTGTACTTCACGTGTCGGAGGTGCATGGAGCCTCTGCCGCCCTTGCCCGAGCGACAATATATCTTTACATAGTCTACGAAATTAGATTCTGCCATTGTCTGTATTTATGCTTTATTGATGAATAAAAGGACAACTATCAATCAATCAATCGATTGACAACTTGCAAAGTTACTGAAAATATCGCAGAATAAGGCATACCTACAGTAAGTTTTTTGCAGGTGAGGCTGTATATAAATGAAGTTTTTATGAGTATAGGGGTGTATTTGTAGCAACTTGTCAACTTGAATCAATGGCAAGCTGACAAGTTGCTGAATGTCTTAAGCCACACGCTTCATGGTATAGCGCAGCGCATACACGAGCACGAATGCGAAGCCTGTGAGCGGTATGAAGAACGGCAGCGTGAAGTTGTCGGTAGAGTCGGCGATGATGCCCATCAAGAGAAATCCGCAACCGCCTACCGGTGTCATCATCAGTATCGACGAAGCACTCTTGGTGAGTCCGCCGAGTCCGCGCAAGGTCATGGCAAAGATTGTGGGGAACATGATAGCCTCGAAGAAGTAGTTGGCGATGAGTGCCAACACCGATATGTCGCGACCGAGGTCGAGCAGCAGGATGGTTATGCACACCACAGTGCCGAGGGCACACACGGCGAGATACTTCTCGGCAGCGATGTTGCTCATCACAGCCGCGCCGATGAAGCGTGCCAGCATGAATACGCCCAAGCCGATGGTGAGGATAGTGGAGCCTGTAGAGGCTTTCATCCAGTTCTGACCCGTCACGAAGTTGATGAAGTAGGAGTTGATGGATATCTCTGCCACCTCGTAGGCAAGCAGTGCGAGCAGTCCGAACACGAACCAACGGTTGTGGAAGAGCATCTTCAGGTTGTGCGCGCCCTGCTTGGTGTCGCTGTCGTTCTCGTGCACTATCTCAGGCAGTTGTACGCGTGCGAAGACCACGGCTATGAGCAGCACGAACGCGCCCATGATGGTGTAAGGTATCACGGCATCGCCGCCTGCGCTGCCGTCGGCACCCTGAAAGAGGAAGCTGCCTACGACGAGTGTGGCGAACATTGAGCCTACGCCGTTGAACGACTGCGAGAAGTTGAGTCGTGATGTGGCTGTTTCTTTGGGGCCAAGCTCTGTAACATATGGGTTGGCAGATGTCTCAAGGAATACCAGTCCGCAACCGATGATGAACAGTGCCACAAGATAGGCGTAGAACGTGCCCAACATCGAGCAGGGGATGAACGCCAATGAGCCCAATCCGAACAGGAGGAGTCCGCTTACCACGCCACGGCGGTAGCCCTGGCGGTTAATGAACAGTCCGGCGGGGATAGCCATGAGGAAGTAACCCAGATAGGTGGTCACCTGTATGAGAGCCGACTGTGTGATACTGATGTCGAGCGCATTCTGGAAATGCTTGTTGAGCACATCGAGAATAGCGCGTGCGAAACCCCACATGAAGAAGAGTGAGGTGATGAGGATGAACGGCACAGCATACTGCTTGCTGCTCAAAGATGCTTGATTTTGTTTCATGCGTGCAAAGTTACTGCAAACCGAAGACAATACAAAATATGCTCGCATATTTTATTGTTGAGGTGCAGCGTAACTTATTTAAAGTTACTGCAAACCGAAGACAATACAAAAAAATATGCTTGCAGTTTTTTTATGTGCAAGACTTTCAGTAACTTTGCACCTAATTATAAATATTGTACCCTATGAGCGTGATAAAAATAAAGGACAAGACCTTCAAGGTGTCAATCCCAGAAGCAGAAATTCTTCAAAAGGTAAAGGCGGTAGCCGATCGTATCAACAAGGACATGGCAGGCAAGAACCCATTGCTGCTCGCCATGCTTAACGGCTCGTTCGTGTTCGCTGCCGACCTCATGCGTATGATTAATGTGCCGTGCGAGATATCGTTCGTCAAGATGTCATCGTACGAGGGCACTGCGTCTACCGGAAAGGTGAAGCAGCTCATCGGTTTGAACGATGATATCAAGGGCCGCACCGTGATCATCGTTGAGGACATCATCGAGTCGGGACTCACTATGCAGACTCTTCTCGAGCAACTCAAGGAGAAGGAGCCGGAGTCGGTGCACATTTGCACTCTGCTGCTCAAGCCGGAGTGTCTGAAGGTGCCTCTCGACACAGAGTATGTAGCCATCGAGATACCAAACGACTTCATCCTCGGCTACGGACTCGACTACGACCAGCAGGGACGCAACCTGCGCGATATCTATACAGTGGTGGAGTAGGAGTAAACAATAACATTACATAATAAAGAATTCAGATGAAAAACATCGTAATTTTCGGTGCTCCTGGTTCAGGCAAGGGCACTCAGAGCGACCTGATGATTGAGAAGTATGGTTTCAACCACATCTCTACAGGCGACGTTCTCCGCAACGAGATCAAGAACGGAACAGAACTTGGCAAGACAGCCAAGGGCTTCATTGACAACGGACAGCTCATCCCCGACGAGCTGATGGTCAACATCCTCGCAAGTGTGTATGATAGCTTCGGCAAGGAGCACAAGGGCGTAATCTTCGACGGCTTCCCACGTACTATCCCGCAGGCTGAGGCCCTGAAGAAGATGCTCGCAGAGCGCGGACACAAGGTGGCTGCTATGATTGAGCTCGACGTTCCGGAGGACGAGCTGATGACTCGTCTCGTGAAGCGCGGTCAGGAGAGCGGTCGCTCTGACGACAACGCAGAGACAATAAAGAAACGCCTCGACGTTTATCACAACCAGACCGCTCCGCTCATCGAGTGGTACAAGGCTGAAGGCATTCACCACCACATCAACGGACTCGGCGAGTTGCCACGCATCTTCGGTGATATCTGCAGCGTGATTGACGCACTCTAATACATAGAGTTGAGAGTTGAGAGTTGAGAGTTTAGAGTTGAGAGTTTAGAGTTATGATTACCTTTTAATATTGTATGAGCAAGCATGAGCTTCTATACATATCATAACTATCAACTCTAAACTCTCAACTCTCAATTATAAAAATGTCCTCGAAAGTTGCAACCAACTTTCGAGGACATTTTTTATTCGTTGCTTTCGATGAACACAGTATTGTCCATTTCGTCGAGCGACTTCTTCTTCTTGTTCTCCTTCGCTCCGGCTTTTAGCAGACTTTTTGCAGCGGTGATGATGCTTCTGCCGCTTTCCGCTGTCGACACCTTCAGCTTCGTCATCTTCTCCATTGTGTTGTTCATGCTCGTTTCCACGTCGATGAAGCGCATACCGAAGTCCTGCACGCGCTCTATGACGACGTTCGCTGCGTCCATCATCGCCTGCTGATTGCTCAGCTGTCGCACCTGTGTCCACATCATCTCTAATACACGCAGGTTCATGTACATGGTCTGCGGACCGAGAATCATCACGCCCTCGTCGTAAGCCTCGCGCCAGAGCGTGCTGTCGTTGAGCAGCGCAAGGTTCAATGCGCCCTCTATAGGCACGTACATGATGGCGAAGTTGAGGCGGTTGTATCCGTCGGGCAGATATTTCGTGTACTCCTTGCGTGCCAGTCGCTTCACCTGCGCACGCACGCTTGCCACGTGTGCTTTCAGATACTCCGACTTCTCGGGTGTGCCGTCCTCGGCGTTCATGTATCGCTCGTAGTCGGTGAGCGACATTTTCGAGTCGACCACCACGTGGCGGTTGTTCGGGAAGTGGAGGATGAAGTCGGGCACGAGTCCACGACCGTCGTCGCCCTTTGCCTGCTTGCCCGCCTTGTCGCGCAGCGTCTCCTGCGTGTCAAACTGCTCGCCCTCCTTCAGTTCGAGGTCTTCAAGCAGCTGCTTCAGCTTCAGCTCGCCGAAGTTGCCCTGCACCTTCACCTCGCCCGTTAGCGCACGTGTCAGTCTGTCGGCAGTCTCGCCTAAGGCTGCGCTCTTCTCCATGTTCACCTTTATCGTGGCATCAAGGCGTGTGAGTGCTTCGCTCTGCTGCTCCTTCGACTTGTCGAAAGCCTCCTTCATACTCTTCAGACTCTGCGTCAACGGATCGATTATCTTTGACACCTGCTCCTTGTTGCGTTCGCCCAACTCCTCCTGACGTCGCTTCAGAATTTCCTCCGATGTGGTCTGCATCTGCTCGCGGATGAGCTTCATCTGGCTTTGCATCTGCTCGCGGTTCATCTCGCGGAGTGCTTCTATCTGCTTCTCCTGCGCCTCCTTTGCTTGCTGTAGCTGCTTCTCCTGTGTCTCCTTTACCTGTTTGAGCTGCTTCTCCTGTGTCTCCTTTACCTGTTTGAGCTGCGCCTCGTGCGTCTCCTTTGCCTGTTTGAACTGCGCCTCGTGCGCCTCTTTTAGTTCGGCAATTTGCTTGCTGTGCGCTTCTTTCAGCTCTTCTGTTTGTTGGTTGTGCACGTCTTTCAGCTCCGATATTCTCTTACTGTAAGAGTACACTACTACGCCAATTATGATGGCTGCTACTATTGCTATTATTATGCTTTCTATCATTGTTAAAAGTGTTGTTTTTATTAATTGTCAAATATTCAACAGCCAATTGATAGCTGATACAATCTTTATTTGTTTGCTGTCAATCTCTATGTTTCGTGTCTGTGTGAATGCTATAAGCGTAAGGTTATCGCAATGCAATGCTTTTGAGGCTTTCACGAGCGAACTTGTCTCTCTATTGAATGTCTTATCGCTGTCTATGTCGTATGCCACCTGAATAAGCTCCACTGCTTTGTCCTGATTGCATACTACGAAGTCAACCTCTTTTGATCGTGGAGAGGCTTTATAGTAGTATATGTCGAGGAAGTCGTTGCTGCATCTGCGTAGTAGTTCTGTATATACCACGTTTTCCAATCGCCAACCGATGTTCTCGGCTGCAAACGAGTTCTCTCTGTTGTTCTGAAGTCCCGGGTCGACGATGTATGCTTTTGCGTTTCTTGTCCTTTCCTTACTCTTGAACGAGTGTTTGCAGAGTAGTTGTATAAGGAATGCCTGTCGTAGGTAGTCGACATACTTCTTTATCGTCATATCTGTTGTGCCCAGGAGTATTGCAATATTACCATAGTTCACCTCCTGGCAGGCGTTGTTTATCAGATGATTGGCTATCTTACGTAGCACGTCCACATTGCGTATCTTGAAACGCTGCTGTATGTCTTTCGTCACAATAGCCTCCAGAAGACTCTGTACATATCCGCGTTTGTTGCGTATGTTCTGTAGTTCGGGAAAACCGCCATTCGTTATATACTCCATGAAGGCACGCTTCGTCTCTGCCTCCACTTTAGTAGTCAAGCCGTTTGTCTGTATATTATGGTATTCGCAGTATTCGCGGAACGAGAAAGGGAAGAGGTGTATTTCGTTGTATCTGCCAGTGAGATGCGTCGCCAATTCGCCGCTCAAGAGTTTTGCGTTGCTACCCGTAACAACAACGTGCAGATTGGTGCGAAGTAGTCGGTTTACAAACAGATGCCAGCCGTCTACATCTTGTATTTCGTCGAGGAATATATATTTTATGTCAACACCATATATCTGATAGATGCACGAGAGCACCGTGTTCAAGTCCTCCACTTGCATATTAGCCAAGCGGTCGTCGTCGAAGTTGGCGTAGCCATACTTTACGTTGTGCTCCAACAGTATCTTGTGGCAAAGTGTAGACTTTCCGCTTCGTCTTACTCCGATAACCACTTGGGCAAGTGGACTGTCAAACTCGAATAGCTGTTCTTCTCGGCGCTTCACCCACTTCTCGGGATGATAGCCTTCAACATATTCCTTTTGCTCAGCCAACACCTGTATTATAGTTTTCTCTTCTATCATATGTACAGCTTTTTATAATCGATTTATAGATTGTGCTGCAAATATACATAATTTAATTGATTTATAGCATTTTACGCTGTCTTTATTTTGCTAAAATGCACAAAACGAGTACTTTTACTTTGCTAAAATGCACAAAATAAATACTTTTACTTTGCTAAAATGTACAAAGCGAGTACTTGTACTTTGCTAAAATGCATAGTATTTTCGGTTCTGTGGACTTGCTGTCGGGGAAAGAAAAGCCCGAAGTCTCAGTTCTACGGGGCTTCGGGCTGGTTGTTGAGGTGTTGAGGTGTTGGCGAGTCGCCTCTAAGGGGGTGCACTTGTCTCAAGTGCACCAACGTATTATATGGTGTTGAGATGTTGAGGTGTTGAGGTGTTGAGGTGTTGTTACAGGAAGGCGATAGTCAGACCTGCCATCACGATGCTCACCATCGACATGAGTTTGATGAGGATGTTCAGCGAAGGTCCTGAGGTGTCCTTGAACGGGTCGCCCACGGTGTCGCCCACGATAGTCGCTTTGTGGTTTTCGCTGCCCTTGCCTTCGAAGTGGCCTTCCTCTATCATCTTCTTCGCGTTGTCCCATGCTCCGCCCGAGTTGGACATGAACACGGCGAGGGTGAAGCCTGCTGCCAAGCCTCCCGTGAGCAGACCGAGCACACCGGCTACGCCGAGCACCAAGCCTACGACGATAGGTATGATGATGGCAAGCAGCGACGGGATGAGCATCTCGCGCTGTGCGCTGCGTGTGCTTATCTCCACGCAACGGCCGTAGTCGGGTGTCGCTTTGCCTTCGAGTATGCCCTTTATCTCGCGGAACTGACGGCGCACTTCCTGCACCATCGACTCAGCAGCACGTCCTACTGCGTCCATCGTTAGTCCGCAGAACAGGAAGGCAGCCATGGCTCCGAGGAATGCTCCTACGAGCACCTTCGGATTGATGAGGTTCACCTGGAAGAACTCGATGAAGTCGATAGTTGTGGCGTTGGTCGGGTCGAAGAGGTTGCCGGCTGCGTCAAAGTATTGCTTGCCGTTATCCACGGCGCGTACCATAGCTATTTTTATCTCCTCAATGTAAGAGGCGAGGAGGGCTAAAGCCGTGAGAGCAGCCGAGCCGATGGCGAAGCCTTTGCCCGTAGCTGCGGTGGTGTTGCCTAAGGCGTCGAGCGCATCTGTGCGTTCGCGTATCTCCTTGCCCAGTCCGCTCATCTCTGCATTGCCGCCGGCGTTGTCGGCGATTGGTCCATAGGCATCGGTGGCGAGAGTGATGCCGAGCGTCGAGAGCATACCCACGGCAGCGATGCCGATGCCGTAAAGACCGGTGCTGATCGACTTCGCTGAGAGCGACATATCGAAGCCGTTGGCGCAGAGGTAGCTGAGCATGATGGCTACGGAGATGGTCACGACGGGTATCATCGTCGATATCATGCCCGTTCCGATGCCCTTTATGATAACCGTTGCAGGACCAGTCTGCGAAGCCTCCGCAATCTTCTGCGTCGGTGCGTAGCTGTGCGATGTGTAGTATTCGGTGGCTTGACCGATGACCACGCCTGCCACTAAGCCGCTGATAACGGAGAACGAGAGTCCGAGCCAGTTCTCGATGCCGAGCAGATATAATATAATAAAGGTGGCAACGGCGATGAGTGCTGCGCTGACGTTGGTGCCGAGGCCGAGCGAGTGGAGCAGTTCCTTCATCGTTGCGCCCTCCTTGGTGCGCACGAGGAAGATGCCGATGAGCGAGAGGAAGATGCCGATAGCCGCAATCACCATTGGTGCGATGACGGCACGCAGCTGCATGTCTGCGTTCATGGCGAACGCCGTTGCGCCGAGGGCAGCCGTTGAGAGTATCGATCCGCAGTAGCTCTCGTAGAGGTCGGCGCCCATGCCAGCCACGTCGCCCACGTTGTCGCCCACGTTGTCGGCGATGGTGGCAGGGTTGCGTGGGTCGTCCTCGGGTATGTTCGCCTCTACCTTACCCACAAGGTCGGCTCCCACGTCGGCAGCCTTTGTGTATATGCCACCGCCTACGCGAGCGAAGAGAGCCTGCGTCGAAGCACCCATGCCGAAGGTGAGCATAGTGGTGGTGATGGTGACGAGGGCTGTAGCCTCTCCGTCGTAGAAGGCGTTGAGAGCGACGAACCAGATGGCGATGTCGAGCAGTCCGAGACCCACGACGACGAGTCCCATCACCGCACCGCTACGGAAGGCTATCTTCAAGCCCTTGTCGAGTCCGGTGCGTGCGCCGTTGGCAGTGCGTGCGGAAGCGTAGGTGGCGGTCTTCATGCCGAAGAAGCCTGCCAAGCCGGAGAACAGACCGCCGGTGAGGAAAGCGAACGGCACCCACGGGTTCTGCACCTTCAGCACGTAAGCCATGAACGAGAAGACGATGGCGAGCACTACGAACACCATTGTCACAACCTTATATTGCTGCTTGAGGTAAGCCATTGCGCCTTTGCGTACATGCTCGGCAATCTCTTTCATTCGGTCTGTTCCTTCGTCCTCCTTCATCATCGAACGGAAGAAGAACCATGCCATTCCCAATGCTACAACACTGGCTATCGGGATCAGCCAAAATACTGAGGGGATGTTGTTCATAACGTTTTATTTATTAGGTTGATAATAGATATTAGTGGTTGGTCGTTGCCGATAGATTTTGCAAATATATGAAATAAAACAACACGAAAAGGAAAAACGTAAAATTATTTGCGTAAAATATTTTGATACATATATATAAAAAGGCTACGGCACGAATGCCGTAGCCTCCTATGATTAGCATTAAGAGCTATTTGATTTGCTATAGTCTTAGAGAATGAATTTGTAGACATGTGTCTGCTTGCCTGTTTCTATGCGCAGCACGTACACGCCGGGCTTGAGTGTTGGGATGTTGAGACGGTGAGATGGTGAGGTGGTGATTAGCTCGCCGCTCACGTTGTAGAGGCTTACGCTCTTGATGCCTTCGCCGGTGACAACAATCTGCGAGCCCTCGCGACTCACGCTTACGGTAGGAGCCGCAGCCGACTCAATGTTGGTTGGTATGTCGTTGGTGAGTGTGAGCAGGTCGCCCTCGCGCTTGATGTATGTTGCTGGTGCGTCGGCTACCTTCAGCTCCATGTCTTCGCCGTTCTTTGTGCCCATCATCATCACCTTATATATATGTCCGTCCTCGAACGGCACGTTGCCCTTGCGCAGCCAGTAGCTGTAGAGCGGAATGTCGAAGGCAGAAGACACTGTAACGTCGTCGTCGATGCCGTTGACAGCCACCTGCTCGCAGCACTCCACGTCCTCGCACATCATCTTCACGTGACCCTCGTATGAGAGTTTCTCGTTAGTGCGCAGCAGAACGCCGATTTTGAACAGTCCGCTCTGCGACATGTCGAGTACGCCCGACTCCACCTTCTGCTCCGAGTTGTCGCTGAAGAACACCTCCACCTTTGCCATGAGCGGTTTCTCCTCAGCCTTTACTACTTCGATGTAAGCTGCATCCTTGTCGTGTATGTTGTTGATAGGGTAGGAGTCGGTCTCCTCCTGGTCGCGTGTAGCCTCGAGCTTCACCTCGTAGCGTGCAGGGGCGAGGTCGGTGGGTATCGAGAGTTTAACGGGTATCTCCATCTCGGTGAAGCCCTCAATCTCCGTCAGCTGGTCGACACGTGTGTTGAGCACCACCTGCTTAGCCTCGTCGAGCAGCTGCACGCGCAGATAGCAGTCGCGTGGCACGCCGTTGAGGTTCTTCAGGTTGAAGTAGGCGTATACGCTTTCGCCCTGCTCCGCGTTGGCAGAGAGGCGTGGCTGGTTCATAAGCTGGAACACCACATCCTCCGCAGAGCAGGTCTCGGAGATGCGTCCCTTGCCGTCGGTGAGCTCCACTTCGATTGTCGGAGCCTTCTTCATGCGCAGAAAGTCGCCCCATGTTCCGTCTTCGCCCATAGCTGCGCATACGGGCACGAGGCGGTAGTAGCCGTCTGCAAGTCCGTCGAAGCTAACCTTTGTAGAGAGTGTGTGCACCATGAGGTTGTCGGTGCCCATGCTGCCACCGTAGTCGCCGAAGATGCGCTGCGTAAATCCGCCCGTGGCGTGGTCGTCCGAGTAAGCCACGCTCTTGAAGTTGCCCTCAGCGTCGTATATAGCCACGCCCACGTCGCCCTTGAACGCCTTGCCCTTGTTCACGAACGAGGTCATCTCTATGGTCTGCTCCTTGTGTGCGTCGAACGCCTTGTCTGCGGCATTCTTCATCGTGAACGTGCCGCCCTCGTTGAACATCAGCTGCGGCATATTCTCCATCAGTCCGGGGGCTATTGCGGGATACTTTCCGTTGTTCGGGTGGGCGAGTATGGCGGTGATGGCGCGGTTGAACGCGAGCGGTTTGTTGCCGAACTCGTCGCCCGTCTCCTGCAGGCTGAGGTTGGTGAGCGAGAAGTAGGCGTCGCCTCCGCCGTCCCATCCGAAGTTCATGTGGAAGAGTCCGTTCTCGTCGAAGCCGTCGGTAACCCAGGCGTGGCCTGAGCTTGAGCCGGCAGGGCGGCCCTCCAGGTAGACGGGGCAGCCGTTGAGAAGCTCCTCGCGTAGTATCTCGGAGAAGCGTGTTGCGCCCTCCATGGCCTTCGTCACGTAAGCCGACGTATAGTCGAAGTGCTTCTGCAGCGCGTTGTATGCGTTCACGCCCTGTGTGCCGCTGAGTGCCGGAGTGTACTGCATGAACGATGCCACGCCGAAGTCTCTCATGAGCAGAGCCACAGCTGCTCGCTGCTCCTTCGTGGGCTGCACCGGATAGCGGTAGTCGTCGAGCATGTTGTCCCAGTCGTAGTGCGACTTAGAGAAGTCGACGTACACGTCGTCGTCATAGGCAGCCACCTTGTAGCCGTTTTCGCCCTTGCCATGTGCTGGCCAGCGGTGGTAGTACATTATCTGCGCCATAGCTGTAGCCACGCAGCCTGTGTAGGGATAGCCGCAGAGCTCGTTGTATGGCTCCGACTGTCCCCACTTGCTCTTGAGCAGCGGTTCTACGGTCTTGGTGAATAGTCCGGTGCGTGCAGGAGCGTGTGCTACAACTGTTCCCTCCTTCAGTGCCTGGTAGCCCTGCTTGTAGCCTTCGAGCAACAAACTAACGCAAGGATTAGCGTTGAGCGTGTCGAGGGTGTGCTCTTTGCTGTATGCGAGCACTTCGCCCATAGCGTCGTCGCCCGCAACGAGCACGAAGCCGCGACCGTCGGCTGCGTTGAAGAGATGGTAGGGTGAGGGGGTGAGATGTTGAGATGTTGAGGTGTTAGCTGGGGCTTTCAGAGCGTTGTCGTGTGGGAGTGTGATGTACTTTTTTGCGATCTGCGCCGCCTTCTGCGGATTGATGTTCTTACCTTGCGCAGTTTGCGTGAGGGCAGCAAACAGGCATACGATTACCGATAATACGGTGCTGATTTGTTTCGGATTATGTTTCCTTTTCATTAGTAATGTTATTGTTGTTGTATGAGGGTGCAAAGTTACTCACTCTTTTTCAAACAGATATGCGTTTGAGCAGTAATAATTGTTAAACACCATATACGGATACGTTTTTTTTGTGTATCTTTGCAATAAGATAGGCTGCACCTCAGCATAACACTCAAGCAAGCTTGGTGTTCTGCTTTCGGTTTGCACTATCTTTGCAACGTGTATCTTTGTTGATACGTACATACAAAAATTATATACTATGCTATATTTGTTACAGTTTGCATGTCTGATATTAATGCTTATCAGCGCATTCTTCATTGCCGTCACGCGTATTCACGTAAGATGGACAAATCGGCGGTACGAGTATTCGCGCTGGATGATATCCTCGGCGTTGCTTTTGATGGCAGCACACTTCTTCCTGCAGATGCACTATGGCTTCCGCGCCACGAGCACATACTTAGGTGCTGTTATCAACATAATGGTTTATCAGCCTTGCTTCACGCTTTTCGCGATGGCTATCTACAACGTTGAGGCTACCCACACCAAGCGCCGTAAGATGAACCTTATCTGCGCCGCCATATACGCCGCCATGCTTGCCGCCTTCGCTGTGGGCTACAGCTTTAGCGGTTCCCTGAACATTGGCGCATGGCTTTACGTGATGCTTGCTCTCTTTTTGGGCAATATTGTCTACTGCATATACATGATAATAATAGAGATGAACAAGCGGAAGAAGCTCCTTGAGACGATGACAGCCACCGACATGCGCCCTTTCACGCGATATGCTTATGCCTGCCTTACGCTGCTCTTTATCACAGCCACCATCATCCCGTTTGCCACCCTTTCCACTAAGTCGCTATATATAATAGGTCCCTTCGGACTCGTAGCCACGCTCTTCTTCATCGTCAATTTTGTGGCGCTCGGCTTCAATTATGTTCCAACTGAAGAACTGTTGGATAAGGAAAGAGGCAACAATCTGACCGCCGATGCTGTCAACGCTGAAAGCGAGGAAGAGTCTGTCAAGTGTGACGTGCAGCAGTCTGCGCCTGAGACCGGCAGTGAGCAAACCTCCAAACAGCTACCTACCTCACGAATTGCCTTCATCCGGTCTGCCCTCGACCATTGGTGTGCCGACTTAGGCTATAAGGACTGCACAGTCAATATGCTGACATTGTCAAATTTGCTCGAAATCAACAAAACCGAGCTGTCGCAATACTTCAGCCAGTGTCAGAACACAACGTTCCGAATCTGGCTTAGCGAGATACGCTTCAATGCTGCCAAAAAGATGATGATGGAAAATCCTGACTTCAGCAACGACATCATCTCCTCCGAATGTGGCTTCTCCTCACGCTCCTATCTCTACAGAGTGTTTAAGGAGAAAGAGGGATGCACGCCTATCGCCTGGCGAGACAAGCAAGCATGATAGCCCGTTAAGATACACACTGTTAAGGTGTCTACTTCATACGAAGTGGACACCTTTTTTGTTGGAAGTAGACATAGCGACGCAGCAATCAGACACTTAATTTTAATAAAAAAGTCTAATTTTGTAATGTGAAACGAAATCACATAATATAAATTAATCAATAACTCTAAAACATCATTAAAATGAAAAGAAGAAGACTTCAGCAACCTCCTCCTTATCTGGACAGGCGGTTTGCAGGCAATTCTGTTTCTACGCGGCGTTCCATGCGAACGTCTGCAGGAAGATTCATGCAGTTCTTCCTTTGTGTCGTGATGCTGATGGCGTTCTCAGTGCAGAAGGCGTCGGCAGACGATTGGAACAATGCTTGGATTAAGCAACGGTTCAATCCGGTTAATGCTACTCTTGAACTTGATATCCGCGTATATCAAGATTGGGGTGCCAGCGGTGATGGTCATTGCGGATTCTGCCGCGAAGATGGTTATCTCACTGTGAATGTAGCAGGTAAGGAAATCAAACTTAGAGGACCCGAAGATGAATGGACGAGTCTTGATGTCGGTGGCGACCAAGTTACCGGAATCGATTACAAGTATGTTCAATGGCTGGGCAAATCGACAGATCCGACCAATGGTAAGAAAGCATATTATTTAAGACTTATCATTCCTTTGAAGCAAGTCAATTCGAGCGAGAGCGTTACATACACTGGTAAATGGTGGCGTAGAGGACGCAGCGATAATAATGTTACCCATACGGTTAACATAAAAACAGATTATGGTTGTACGAAAACCGTGATAACCGGTGGCAGATATTACGTGTTGAACAGTACTCCTGGATATATCATCTTTTTTAAGAAAGACGGAAAGGCTTCCGACTATTCCATTGATAGCTACGGTTCTTTCGTCTTATGTAACTCGGCGGGAGAGGAAATAAGCGGAATAGGTTCGGTCAGTGCAAGCAATACAAGCGGTTCGTTCTTCGTTCCGACTGACAAGATGAGCCTTGACAACTTCTCCGACTATAAGGTGAAGCAGAAGTATACGCCAAGCTATAACAAACAGGTGACATACTCTACGCTCAGTGACAGCCACACGCGCCCTGCCTATCCGCAGGTGAAGGAAATCAGCGCCGACTATAATCAGGTGACGCGCAAGGCGAAGGTGAACTGGAATCTCAGTGCGGCTCCGACGCAGAACTGCATTGAGGACAATATGGTGCTCACAATCAAGAGTACAGACAAGGCTACAAATGCTGTGGAGACAACCACACAGAATATCCAGTATATGGCTGGTAAGACAGCATACAGCTATGAGTTTGACGTGCCTTTAGGCAAGAGCCTGAATTATGAATTCAGCATTAAGCGTTCGCATACAGGCAACTCTGACGTGTGGAACAACGCTTTCAGTAAGCATACTTCTCTATCGGCTTCTGCAAAGCACAGCAATGTTACAGCAGGTTCTGTACATGCCGTACTGGACGAGGAAGCCAAGACTGCCACTATCACTTGGCAGACAGAGGGCGACATCTGGAGTTCGGGCACCAAAGCGGTGATTACACGTATCAACGTAACAACCAATACTACCGACAACATCGAGCTGTCGAAGGAAGAATTCCTCAGCGGCAAGTATGTTGACAACATGATAATGATATGCAACGAATATCGTTACCGCCTTACGGTGAAGCCTACCGAGGCTTACGGCACTCTGCCTACGGTGGCTGCTCCGGAGTCAATCATGCCCACAAGCATAGGCAATCTTGTTGCGTTTACAGCCGGCAAGGGCTACTACTCAGACCGTGTAGAACTGGCGTGGAGCAGCAAAGGCAACTTTGAGCGCTTTGTAATCAACCGCAAGGAGCATGGCGCTCCCGATACAGACTATAAGCAGATAGCCGTTACCGAGGGCAACGAGGCTCAGAACGACTACTACTACAACGACGTTAATGCTATACCTGGCATCGTATACGATTATAGCATACGCGGACAGGTGATGTGTTCGGGCAAACTGATTGAGAGCGATGAGAAACTTACTGACGTTGGTTTCCGCACACCTACGGGCGACATCTACGGACGCGTGACGTTCGAGAGCGGCCAGGCTGTGTCGGGCGCAAAGGTTAGCGCTGAGCCAACGGAAGGTTCGGGCGTTCCGGGCAAGTCGTACGTGTTCACCGGTGCGTCTAATCTTACCGTCGACAACGACCAGCTTCTGAATGACGCCACGCAAGCAGTTACGCTTCAGGCATGGGTGAGAGCAGCCAAGGAAGGCACCATCATCGAGAAGCCGGGCATGTACAAGTTGGCGTATAACGGCAAGAAGATTGAGTTCACAGCTGGCACTCAGACGCTGAAGACTCCGAAGAAGCTCAGCGAATACGTTTCTTCTGACCAGTTCGTGCATCTCTCAGCCGTGGCAAGCGCTACACACCTTATTATATATATAAACGGTGAGGCTGTGGCAGAAGCCGAGCGTACGGCTCAGATTACGGGCAATAACAATAAGGTGGTGATGGGCGAAGGCTTCGAAGGAGCCATCGACGAGGTGCGTCTGTGGAACAAGGCGCTCAATGCTGACACCATCGCAAGCGACTACAACCGCTACCTCGTAGGTAATGAGGACGGTCTGCAGGCTTACTACACCTTCGACTATTCGGTTGACGACGCCTTCTACGACATCTCGTACAAGGGCACCAAGTACAACATGAACCATGGTGTGGCTACGAATGTTACGACCAGTTCGAAAGACATTCCTACTTCCGCACAGCTCGGCTACAGCAGCTACACAGCTACAGACGGTTCTTATCAGATTCGTTCGCTGCCCTACACCGGCAACGGAACTACGTATATGATTGTGCCGACACTCGGCATACATCAGTTTGCATCGGCAAAGGAGCTGCGCCTCATCAATTCGCAGGCACAGAGCCACACCGTGAACTTCACGGACAAGTCGTCGTTCAAAATCTCGGGTAAGGTGATGTACAAGGGTGGCAACGTGCCCGTAGAGGGAGTGTCGTTCGCCGTGGACGGAGTCACCGTTATGGACGGCAAGAGCAACATCGTGAAGACCGACGCTCACGGACAGTTCACCATAAGCGTACCCGTAGGACAGCACGAGGTGAAGGCAGTGCTCGCCAACCATACGTTTGAGAACGGCGGCAAGCTGACCAACAGCGACGGCACCGACCGCAACTATCAGGACGACGACAACGGATTCGAAATCTTTGACGTTACAACCGTACGTTACATCGGACGTGTTGCCGGCGGCACCAAGCAGGAAGCGTTCCCCGTGGGCCACTCGCTTTCGAAGAACAACCTCGCTGACGACGTACGCATCGAGCTTACATATCAGAACGATGCCTACCAAATGACCGCCACTAAGCACGAGGAAACCCTCAACCACTTCAAGGGTGTATATGCCAAGAAGCAGTACGACAACCGCGTGGTGTACGAGGGCAACAAGATTACGATTTATCCTAATGCCGAGACGGGTGAGTTCTTTGCCGACCTCATTCCTGAGAAGTATAAGATTAATGTAGTGGTGCCTGGCCATGACAACATCCCGGGCAGTGGCGAAGACCTCAACCTGAGCAACGAGTTTGCAAAGCAGAGCGAGGTGAATGCTTATGTCGACTCTATCTCTACGCAGGGCAAGTTTGTCAATTGCAGCGACACCGTATATTACAACAAGAAGCAGCAGTTCATCAAGCGCTACACTCCGTCAATCATCGTGAAGGAGAAGGTGAAGGGTAAGCTTCAGGACTTCTTCGGAAAGGAAGAACTCGGCATCTCTACACTCGATCAGACAAAGACCATAAAGGTGAAGACCTACAATCCTGACAATGCTGCACAGCCTTACACACTCGGCGTGCCGGTGTATGAGCAGGGACAATACGTCACTTATCACATCACCACAGCGGAGGTGTACGAATATAAGGATAAGGACGGCAGACGTAAGGATGGCGTTAAGGAAGACATCGTGCCAACGCCTGAGGCTAAGCTGTCATTCAGTAGAGGCGACATTGCGTACGGAACGCAAGAAGACATCACTACCGACGAGAAGGGTGAGGCAGAATGGACATTCCAGGTGAACAATCCGGAAATGACCTCGGCCCTGCGCTCTGCCGCTATGGATATGACCTACAGCGAAAACAGCGAAAGCACATCTTCTACAACAATCAACTGGAAGGGTGGCTTTGACGGCAAGGGCAACACTAAGGCTATCGTAATTGGTGCAAAGACTTTAGGTTCGGACTTTGTTACGAATGGACCGGACAAGGTGCTCTTCGTGCTGCGCGACCCGCCGGGAAGCAACTCGTATGCTTATCTTGAGAAGGGCGTGACAGTTACTTCTACAAGTACGTATGAGGGAAATGTCACTAACGAGGGAGTATTGAACAACGAGGCAAAGGTTGGTGCCAAGGTCATCACCTTCACCGGTCTTGGTGCCGGAGTGGTGAACGAGAACGATGTGAAGAACGAATTCTCATTCGGCGCTTCTCACAGTGAGACAATCGGTGGTACTGACTCTGACACTAAGACGATGACCACTACCACACGCTTCGAGACAAGTAGCGACCCGCAGTATGTGGGAAGCGACGGCGACCTCTTCGTAGGCTATTCTACTAATATCGGCGTGGGCAAGACCGAAAACATCGCCGTTACTACACGTGAGATGTATCTCGCCAATCCTTCAGAATACGAACTGTTCGGCAGTGTTACTCCTGAAAGCAACGAGTATCTGCTTGTGAAGACTACTGGTCTGGGACTTTCGCAGAAGTATGGCACTATGTTCACCTATCCGCAGGTACACATTGAGCAGGTGCTGCTGCCTAAACTTGAGGATGTACGCAACAAGTTGCTGCATCAGCAGGCTGAAGGTGTCGACTTCCAGGCTATGGCTAACAACACCAAGAAGCCTGTTTACGTTTCTAAGCTTGCTGTAGACGATCCTAACTTCGGCAAGAGCAACAACGACAAGGTGTTTAAGGGTGCCAATGCCAACACCCCGACAGACGGACCGAGCTACAAGATTTACGCTCCTGCAGGACAGCCGTTGAAGGAGGATACTATCATGTTCCTCAATCAGTCGATTGACAACTGGAAGATGCAGCTTCGCAACAACGAGGAGCAGAAGGTGAAGGCAGAGCTCATGCAGAACCATTCGTTCCAGGGTGGTGCTTCTTATGAATACTCTGAGGAGTATGAGGTTGGACGTTCGGAGACTCAACGCTTCTCTATCTTGATTGGCGCACAGTTCACCAACAACTTCGGATGGACACTCAATGGCACTGGTATGGTGCTCACTGTAGACGAGAGCTTTACCACTGAACACGGCGGCGAGTTCTCAACCGAGGAGACGGCACGCCACTGTAAGGGTTATGTGCTTGCGGAGGAGGGCTCTGACTACCTCTCTGTAGACGTTTGCCGCGAGGCTGGATATAAGGATGGCGACCAGTACATCAAGTACAAGGATATGAAGAATGAGGAGGGACAGACTTTCTCTACGTTCATCTTCAAGACCCGTGGCGGTGCGACGTCTTGTCCTTACGAGGGCGAATACAAGACCAAGTATTACGAGCCGGGACAGCACGTGATCAATGAGGCTACTGTTCAGATGGAGGTGCCGGAGATAACCGTGGAGAAGGACTTCATAGAGAATGTTCCTTCGGGCAAGTCGGCTTACTTCACGCTGTATCTGCGCAACAACTCGGAGTCGCAGGACGACAACTGGTATAACCTCGTAATCGATGACAGCAGCAATCCGAACGGAGCACAACTGCTCATCGACGGTGCACCGATCGGCAACGGCAGAGCATTGCTCGTGCCGGCAGGCGGTACGCTTACGAAGACGTTAGAGGTGCGCAAGGGTTCGGTGATGAACTATGACAACCTCAGACTGATGTTGCAGTCGCAGTGTCAGTGTGACCCGACTGACTTCCAGGGCGACATCTATGACGACGTGACGTTCAGCGTACACTTCACGCCCTCGGCTACGGACGTGAGCCTGAAGAAGCCGACGGACAACTGGACGTATAACACGAAGTTGCCTACGACGGAGGTGAACGGTGTGCAGAAGCATTATATGGACGTGGTGATTGACGGCTTCGACGTGAACTATGACAACTTCCATCGCATCATGCTTCAGTATAAGCCGTCGTCGGGCAGCGACAACGACTGGACGACGCTCATGAGCTACTATAACGACGAGACTCTCTATGATCAGGCGGTGAAGAACGGCATGAACGCGGAGATGATAAAGGCGGCAGACGCGGGCTGCATCAAGTATCGCTGGTTTATGGACGACCAGCAGGATCAGCGTTACGACTTGCGCACAGTGGGTACGAGCATGATCAACAATGAGGAGGTATATAACTATTCTGCCGTACACAGCGGCATCAAGGATATGTATAACCCGCGTCTCTTCGGTAGTGCACAGCCGGCGAACGGCGTGCTCACCGTGAACGACGAGGTGATGCTGACGTTCAACGAGCCGATAGCGGACGGTCTGCTCACTGACAACAACTTCTCGGTAACGGGCATACGCAACGGCGCACAGACTGACCATAGCGTAAGCGTGCGTCTGGACGGCAAGAACGACGAACTCGTGTCAGAATTCCAGCGCAACTGGAGCGGCAAGAACCTCACCATCGAGATGTGGACACTTGCAGACAAGGCACAGGACGCTGTGCTCTTCAGTCAGGGCAACGCCAACAGCTCAATAGAACTTGCAACGACGAGCGACAACCGCTTGAAGGTGAAGGTGGCTGACAAGACTATCGTCAGCGACAAGGCGTTCGACTACGAGCAGGGCACATGGGCACACGTGGCTCTCGTATATAATAATGAGGGTAACGTGTCGGCTTACTATAACTACGAGCAGCTTATCAGCGCAGCTGAGGTGGGCGAGTATAATGGCGAGGGCGCTTATGTGTTCGGAGCCAGCGTGGACGGAAGCGGACACTTCGCAGGCAAGATGCACGGCGCACGTATCTGGGACAAGGTGTTGACACCGGCACGTCTGCAGACCAACTCGCTGACAATGCTCTCTGGAGCCGAAAGCAATCTCATCGCTTACTATCCGATGTCGGAGGCTAAGGGCAGTGTTCTTGCCGACAAGGCACACGGCGCTAACCTTGAGATGCGAGGCGGCGAATGGGCTAATCCCGAAGGACGCGCAGCAGCGTTCAACGGTAAGGACCAGTATCTGAAGCTATCTTCGGGCAGTTCATGTGTCGTAGACAACAGCATGGACTACACCATCGAGACTTGGTTCAAGGCTGACGAGGCTCAGCAGACAGCCACCATCATCTCCAACGGACGTGGCGACGGTGAGGAAATGGGCGGTTCGCTCAATCTCTTCGCACTCAATCTGGAGGAGGGTAGACTGGTATTCCATAACAATGGAGTGCGTGTGGCATGTGACGGCAGCTTCGCAGACAACGACTGGCACCACGTGGCAGTGGCTGTAAACCGCACGAGCGGACGCGGTCAGATCTATGTGGACGGCAAGCTGAACACTTACTTCGAGGCGGCTGACCTCGGTGGTATAGCAGCGGCTTACATCCATCTCGGCGCACGTGTATGGACACCGGCGGACAACCTACAGCAGGAGAAGGCAGACAACTTCTTCAAGGGCGAGATTGACGAGGTGCGTGTATGGAATCTCTACAAGAGCGAGGCGCTCGTGGAGAACGGCAACAGCAACCGACTCGACGGCACCGAGAAGGGACTCTTGGCTTACTATCCGTTCGAGACATACATCGAGTGGCAGGGTGTGAAGGAGCTCCAGTTCTCTCTTATGGACCAGAAGCAGCAGGCTGACCCGACACAGAAGGTGCCTGACGCTGTGGCTGTAGGAGGCGACGTAGAGACCAAGGCTTCTGCTCCTGTCAAGGCAAAGGGACCTGAGAGCAAGCTGCTCTACGACTTCGTGGTGAACAACGACGCGCTCATCATCAACCTGAAGGAGCCTTACGAGCGTATCGAGAAGACTATCGTGAAGTTCACGGTGGACGGCGTGCGCGACAAGAACGGCAACGAGATTCTCTCGCCGATAACGTGGAGCGCATACATCGACCGCAACCAGCTGAAGTGGAGCGACAACGCTCTCACCGTAGTGAAGAAGCTCAACGAGGAGAAGACGATCAAGGTGAAGGCACTCAACAAGGGCGGCTCGATAGAGCACTTCACCATCGAGAACCTTCCTTCATGGCTGGAGGCAGAACCCGCAAGCGGCACTATCGACCCGACTTCGTCTGCCGACATCGTTCTGACCATCGACCCGAGTCTGAACATCGGTACGTACGACGAGACTCTTTATCTGCGTGGCGACAACAACGTGGTGGAGGCTCTGCAGCTCACCGTTAAGGTGGAAGGCGAGAAACCAGAGTGGACGGTCAATCCGGCTGACTTCAAGTATAATATGTCTGTCTTCGGCAAGCTGTATATTAATAAGGTATACTCTTCCGACGACGAGGATATGCTCGCTGCGTTCAGCGGCGGAAAGTGCGTAGGCGTTTGCAATAACCGCTACTACAAGCAGAACGATATGTATTACGCCATGCTCACGGTATACTCTAACGATGTCAATGGCTCCGACCTTGAGTTCCGCATCTGGGACGCAAGCACAGGACAGACTTACATCGCACAGAGCGAGAAGCCTATAAGCTTCGAGAACAACGCCGTAGTGGGCAGCCCGTCACAGCCAGTGCTGTTCACAGCTAAGGACTATCGAGTGCAGAACATCACGCTGAACGAGGGATGGACGTGGATATCGACGAACATCGCATCTGACAAGCTCTCTGACCTCAACAAGCTGCTTGCCGATGGCAAGTGGACCTCTGACGACCAGGTGAAGAGCGAGCAGTACGGCTTCGCATCATGGACAAAGCGCAACGGATGGGTGGGACAGCTCACCGAAATTGACAATGACCAGATGTATCTCGTACACAGTTCGGCACCTCAGAACCTGCATATCTCAGGACCGGCGGTTGACCCGACATCGCACAAGCTCACCATCCGTGGAGCCAAGGAGGACGGCACACCGCGCTGGAACTACATCTCGTATCTGCCTTCGGACAACTTCACGCTGAAGGAGGCTCTCGCCGGCTACGACGCTAAGGAGGGCGACATTGTGAAGTCGCAGACACAGATGGCGATGTACAGCGGCAATCTGGGATGGATCGGTAGTCTTACATACATGGAGAACGGCAAGGGTTATATGCTCCAGCGCCAGTCGCAGGACGATGCTCAGCTGCAGTATCCGTCGAAGACTTCCGTAGGACGCAAGGCTAAGGCTGCGATGGCAGCTGCCAAGAACGCTGACGGCACAAACGCTTACTTCCCGTATTCAGCCAATATGACGGCGGTAGTGGAGGTGGAAGGCGTAAGTCTGCAGCAGGGCGACCGCCTCGTAAGCTACGTAGCAGGCGAGCCGCGCGGCTATGCTGAGGCTATAGAGTTGCCCGACGGCAGAACCATCTTCATGCTCGCCGTGGGTGGCGACAAGCCAGAGGCTGTGGACGTGACGATAGAGCGCGGCGGCAACATCATCGCCAAGGCACCGAGCGTCATCAGCTATGCTGCCAACAGCAATGTCGGCACCATCAACGAGCCGATGCACATCAGCTTCCTCGGCACAGAAGGCGGACTCTATGTCTATCCGTCGCCGTTCTACTCGCAGCTGAAGATACGCGCCATGGTAGACCGCGATGCCTACGCCGATGTCTACGTGACAGATATGAGCGGTAAGCGTGTCGTGGCATGGAACGACTGCAACGCTGGCGGCAATGTGGACATCACATGGAACGCCGGCAACACAGTTCCTTCAGGAGTTTATATCGTTAGCATCTCTGTAGACGGCAACGTATACTCTATGAAAGCTATCAAGAAATAATATTAACAGAAAATCTATATGAAGTATATAAAGTATTCATTGATTGCCGCATTGGGTTTCCTCTTCGTGCAATGCACGGAGGAAGACGACAAGACTTATCCCCAGCAACCCGCTCCCCAGTGGAGCGTGGTTGAGGAGGACTTCGTAAGCGAGGCTCCGGCGTGGCAGGTGGCGGACAACGCCCCTGCCTCCGCCCCGGGGTGGAGAGCCGACTTCACTGGCAATGCCTCGGTGCCGTCGTGGACCGATCCTGACAAGAGTGTCTATCCTATGAGCATGACCGCCGTGGTGCGTCTCAGCCCTGTCCTCGAAACCCTTGCCGCCGACGGCGACATGATGGCAGCCTTCATTGGCGGCGAGTGTCGCGGTGTGGCTAAGAAGGTGATGAACGACGGTGTGCGCCTCTTCTTCCTTCATGTCAAGGCACCGTCCAGTGAGAGCGGCGATGTGGAGTTCCGCTATTACAGTGCAGCTGCGAAGCGCGTCTACGTTTCCGTGGCATCAGACGTAAAGTATGAGGTGGATAAGATTTACGGCACAGCCGAGAATCCTACTTTCCCCGACTTCGAGCAGTCAGGTCCCTTCCCCGTACCTACCAAGGCATGGGTGAAGGTGGACAAGGCACAGCTGCCGTTCACAGTAGCCGCTGGCGATGAGCTTCAGGCTTTCGTCGGCGACGAGTGCCGCGGCATCAAGCACGTAGAGAGTGAGGCGGATATGCTCTACTGCTATGACATCCTCGGACGTGCCGAGGGCGAGCAGGTGACGTATCGCTATTACAGCGCAGAGAAGAAGCAGGTGTTCGTTTCCGAGCAGTCCTTCGTTATCGGCAAGCGCGGTTCGGTGGTTGGTTCTGAGGACCAGCCGCAGACTCTCAGCTTCGTGCCGCAAGGCAGCATGACCGCTTACCTCACCCTTGACGCCGTTACAGGCAGCTATGCCGACAAGAGCGGCGACAAACTGGCGGCGTTCATAGGCAATGTCTGCGCCGGTATGGGCGAAGTAGTGGGCGAGCAGGATGGCAGACCCGTATATAAGATGGTGGTGAATGGTGTCAGCTCACAGTCAGCGGCTGTGGACATCCGCTATTACAGCCATCGCAACAACTACGTGTTCACGGCACCTGCATGCCTCATGTTTGCCGACGGCAAGGTGGAAGCATCGCCCGAGCAGCCGCTCACCGTACCTCTCGTTGTCGAAGGCAAGCATCCGCTCAAGATGACGGCTTGCGTGGCATTGCCTCAGAACATTGTACGTCAGGCAACGGCGGACGACGTGATGGCTGCTTTCGTGGGCACTGAGTGTCGCGGCATGGCAAAGGCGGAGCAGGCAGAGAACGGCGAGTATGTCTTCCGCATGGAGATAAACGGCAGCATGGGAGCGGAGGAACCTGTGACGCTGAAGTATTACTCAACACGCAACAAGTATCTCTATCAGGCTCCCTCGGTGTTCACCTTTGCCAGTGGCGCAAGCTATGGCACAATGAGCGAGCCTCGCGTTCCTTCTTTCGTCATTGTTGAATAAGCTAAAAACTGTCTGTATATATGAATAAGAAAACTATAATAAGCTTGGTGCTGGGGTGCATATCTGTGCTCCCGGCATCAGCACAGAACGGATGGTTTGTTGAGGCAGGCGGAGGTGTGCAGACTATCTTCTCGAGCGATGCCAGCAAGCTGGATTTCGGTAAGCGCCTCACTCCGTCATACACTATTGGCTTGGGAAAGTGGATCACTCCGGCTTACGCCCTTCGTCTGCAGATTGGCGGATATTCGCTCAACGGCATGTCCACATCGGAAGGACTCTATCTGCGTGACCCTCAGACCGACGGTTCCGTATATGGTCCTCACGACCCTGTAATAGATAATGTGACGGTCCGCCCTGACGGCACCTATCGTCATTATCTGCGTTACGTCAACGCTCATGCCGACTTCATGGTGAGCCTCTCGCGTCTGCTCTTTCACAATCAAAGCAAGTTTGACGTGCTTCCTGCTGTAGGATTTGGCTACGCTCACGCCTTCGCCTATCGCGGCACGGCGAACACCAACTCGCTCACAGCTAACTTCTCTGTCGCTGCCAAGTACAGCGTGCTGAAGTGTATGGATGTCAACCTTGAGATTGCTTCGGCTCTCATGCCCGACCATTTCGACGGTCGCATCGCAGGCAAGAAGTATGAGCCGACGTTGGGTGCAACACTCGGACTCACTTATCGCTTCAATGCTTCTAAGCCATACGTCAGGAAGGAGCGCAGTAAGAAGCATCGTCGTGAAGCCGTGGTCGACACGGTGTATATGGTGGAGAGGGTAGTGGAGCGTCCCGTCTATAAGGACCGCATCGTGGAGAAACCGGTGGTGAAGAAGCAGGAAGCGTTCCGTCTTGCCTCTATTAGCTTTGCTTACGCTTCTGCCAAGCCAGCGAAGAAGCAGGACATAGTGTTTGAGAACATCGTCGAATATCTCAAGCAGCACCCTTCTGCTCGCATCCGTTTGGACGGTTATGCCGACAAAGCCACAGGCAAGGCACGAACAAATCTGATGCTATCTATTCGCCGCACCGACAGCGTGCGTAATATCCTCATAGAGCGTTACGGCATTGCTCCCTCACGCATCGATGCCCAAGGTATCGGCTGCAATGCGCAGCCGTATGAGAAGAACGAGCATAATCGTGTGGTGATTGTTACGGCACTGCCCGAGTGATGCGTGTTTTGTAAAAAGAAAAAGTTTCTTCAGCCCCAAATACATTACCGCAGCGTGGTACTTCTGTTTCCGCAATGCGGTAATGATATTTTCGCTACGCGGTAATCGTGTTTCCTGTCTGCGTTAATCGCATTGACAGGCTGGGGATAGCTTGTTGAGGCTGGCAGATAGGCTGGTAGATAACGAGTTATGCAGACGCTGGGAGATATGACAGCTTTTTTCACGTACTGTGTTATTATATGAGACGATGAGCATTGGCGGCTGAGGTGCATTGCTGTGTCGGCTGCGATGATGCGACCAGCGAAGTATCGGCTGCGACGTGGCAGATGATATAAACAAGTGACTCTTCAGATAAAATGTCATTACAATTTTATCTGAAGAGTCACTTGTAAAGAACGACCGAAAATAGCCGAGAACGACCGCAAAAATGACCGCAAAAATGACCGCAATGACCGCAATGACCGCAAAAACGACCGCAACGACTGCAAAAACGACCGCAACGACTGCAAAAACGACCGCAACGACCGCAAGACTTATATTATGAGTAAAGTTCTTTTTCGCCTATCTCTGTTATCAGCCATTTTTTGCCATTCGAAGATTTTTAGTTATGTATTTATAACCATAGAACAACCAAAACTAATCAGAAATAT
>UMGZ01052176.1_pt1 | contig 43091 bp, 37 predicted proteins | sample 1965421 | NCBI WGS metagenome assembly UMGZ01 (sample SAMEA4836087, study PRJEB28245) | human gut metagenome | biome: gut microbiome; material: fecal sample | place: Denmark | collected 2008
CCCGCGTCTGAAGACGCGGGTTTCCTCGCGGAATTTCTATGAAACTCGCTGTTTTTGACCTCGACCACACCCTGATGCCGATGGACACAAGCGGCTCCTGGGTGATCTGGATGACGGCTGCCTCAGGCTTAAGGCTTGAACCGGTCCTTGCCGCCGTTCGTAAGTTTGACGCCGATTACGACGCCGGGTGCCTTGATATCGACGAATTTATGGCAACCCAGATGCAGTGGCTCGCCAGGTTTCGCCGGGCGCATCTGGAGCGCGTGCGGGAAGCCTTCACGAAGTACTGGCTCGCGCCCAACGTGCCGCAGGCCTCCCTCGACCTCGTTGAAAGCCACCGCGCCGTGGGCGACGTGACCGCCGTCTGTACGGCCACGTACTCTTTTGCTAGCGCCCCTTCCGCCAGGCTTTTCGGCGTCGAGCATCTTTTGGCGTGCCGGGCGGAAACGGATGAGCGGGGTGAATTTACGGGGCGGCTTGCCGGCAGAAACAGTTTCGGCCCCTCAAAGATTGCGTACGTAAAGGATTTTCTCGCAACCGACACATGCCGGGGACTTACCGCAGCCGACGTTGTTTTTTATTCCGACTCGATGGTCGATATGCCGCTTTTTAACTTTGTGGACGCCGCGGGCGGCACGTGTGTGGCGGTGAACGCGTCGCCGGAACTTGCGGCCGAAGCCGACCGCCGCGGCTGGAAGAAAATCGCGACTTATACCGAGGAGATGCTCGCGCGGGCTATGATTCCCGCCATGGGCGCACAGTTTTATCCGGAGGTTTTCCGTCATGTTTGATCGTATCCGTCGTATGGTGACCGACTTTCTGAGCGGGCCGGACAGAACGCTCAGCAAGACCCCGCGCGTGATTCCCGCCTCCGAGCACGGCATTGACCCGAAACTTGTGCCCTTCAGCGCGAAGCGCACCTGTGAACTCCTGCAAAACCGGGGCTTTAAGGCGTATATCGTGGGCGGAGCCGTCCGTGACCTCCTGTTGGGCGCAACTCCCAAAGATTTTGACGTGGCAACCGACGCCACACCGCAGCAGGTAAAGCGCATTCAGCGGCGCGCCTTCATCATCGGTAAGCGCTTTCGCCTTGTGCACGTTGTTTTCGGTCAGGAAATCATTGAGTGCTCGACTTTCAGAGCCCTGGACGCCGACGGCGTCCGAAAAGATGCTCAGGGGCGGGTGGTAAGTGACAACGTTTTCGGCGAAATGTGGGAAGACGCTGCGCGCCGCGACTTTACGGTAAACGCCCTTTACTACGATCCCATGAAGGGCGACGTGTTTGACTACCACCACGGCTGGGAAGATCTGCAGCGAAAGCGCCTCAGAATGATCGGGGACCCCGAAGAGCGCTACCGTGAAGACCCCGTGCGCATGATGCGTGCGGTGCGTATTGCCGCAAAGTTGGGCTTTACGATGGAAGCCGCGACCGAAAAGGCGATTCCGAAGATGGCGGGGCTTTTGGCAAACGTCCCGGCCGCACGCCTTTTTGACGAGATGATGAAGCTTTTTACGAGCGGGCACGCCGAAGAGTGTCTGATCGGTTTGCGAAAAGAGGGCCTGCACCGGTCGCTGCTGCCGATGCTTGACGTGATCCTCTCTGAGCCCGACGGCGAAAAGTTTCTGATGCTCGCGTTAAAGCGCACGGATGAGCGCATCGCCTCCGGCAAAAAGATTTCCCCGGCCTTTATGTTCTGCACACTTTTGTGGCCCCAGGTTGTGAAGCGCTGGGAAGCCTACGAAGTGAAGCAAGGCATGAAGCGTGCCGAAGCCCTTTTTGCCGCCAGTAACGACGTGATTGCGACGCAGTGCAGCCGCCTTGCGATTCACAACCGCTTCGTGGAAGACATGAAGCTCATCTGGATGATGCAGCTTCGCTTTGAACGCCGCACCGGCAAGAACCCCTTTACGCTTGTTAAGCACCTCAAATACCGGGCTGCGTACGACTTTTTGCTGCTCAGATCGCTTTTGGGGCACGTGCCCGCGGACCTCGTGCAGTGGTGGGACACCTTTGCCTACACGACGCCCGATGAGCAGGTGCGGATGGTAAGAGCCGTGGAGCAGCAGGCGCGCCAGACCGCGGAGGCCGCACGCGAAGGCAGCCGCCGCAAGAAAAACGGCCGACGCTGCCGCGGCTCAGAGCGCTTTGAAGAAGCGCCGAAGACGTCTGAAGTGCCGGCAGTGACGTCTCCTGCGGCAAAGACGGAAGAGCCGCTTCTCATTGCCAAAAAGCCCGAACCCGAAAAGATTACGCATGAAGCGCACGCGATGCTGCCGCATGAACGCACGGTAGTAACTTCTGAGGGCGAAACGCTTGTGCAGGTGGAAACGCGGCGGGATGCGGCCGAGACAGATGAAGTAAAGCCCGCGCGCCGGCGCCGTATGAAGAAGGCGGCGGATGTGAAAGCGGCGGTGCCCGAGAAGGGACCCGAACTTTCCGAAAAAGCGCCGGTTGCTGAAACCCCTGCCGCCGCACCGGAAGCTGCGGCGCCTGAAGCGCCGGCAGAAAAACCGGCTGCGCCGAAAAAGCGTGTGGTGCGCCGTAAGAAGGCTGTTGAGGCGGCGGCGGACACTGTGGCAGAAAAGCCCGCCGGAACGCCGGCAGAACCTGCTCCGGAAGCACCTGTTAAAAAGCGCGCTGTGCGCCGTAAAACCGTAAAGACCGAAGGCGAAGCGGCAGGTGCGGCGCCGGCTTCTGAGGAAGCGGCACCGGAAGCCGCTGTGAAAAAGACGGTGCGCCGCCGTAAAAAGACCGAACCGGAAACTTCGGACACTGTTGCCGAAGAAAAGCCCAAGCGTCGCCGTACGGTGAAAAAGGCGGAGACGCCTGAAGCTCAGCCTGAAGCAACAGCTGCCGAAGAGGCCCCCGCAAAGACCGTGCGCAAACGCCGCACGAAGACTGCGGACGATGCGGAAAAAACCGGTGAAGCCGCACCCAAAAAGCGTGTTGTGCGCCGCAAAAAACCGGTTGAGGCTGAGGCATAAATGACAACGGCTTATGTGGCTTTGGGCGCTAATCTCGGTGAGGCGCCCGCGACACTGCGTGCGGCGCTTGCGGACATCAATGCCGTGCCCGGTATCCGCGTGGTAAAGACCTCGTCCTTTTACCGCACGGCGCCCGTTGACTCAAGCGGCCCGGACTACACCAACGCGGTCTGCAAAGTGGAGACGACGCTTTCAGCTGACGCGCTTTTGAGCGCTTTGCAGACGATTGAAAACCGGCACGGGCGTGTGCGGCCCGCGGGTGTGCACAATGCCCCGAGAACGCTTGACCTCGATGTTCTTCTGTACGGGGATACGGTGATTCACACGTCTCGCCTTACCGTGCCGCACCCGAGAATGCACGGGCGGGCGTTTGTGCTTTTTCCGCTTTGTGAAATTGCCCCTGAGATTGAGATCCCTGGCGTGGGGAAGGCGAAGGACTTTCTTGCGTCCGTAGCTGACCAGGGAATCGAAAAACTTGCATAATGAGCGGCCCGCTGATTTCCGGCGGGCTTTTTTCTGAGATACGTTTCGATGCTGAATTTTTTTACGCAGCTGCCTGTAGCAGTACAGGCAGCGGGCCTTTTGGTGCTTTCCAACTGCTTCATGACCTTTGCCTGGTACGGCCACTTAAAGTACCTCTCGGGAAGCGCCTGGTATGTGGCAGCCGTGGTGAGCTGGAGCATTGCGCTGTTTGAGTACCTTCTGCAGGTGCCCGCAAACCGCATCGGGTTTTCGGAGCTCTCTTTGGCGCAGCTCAAGATCATGCAGGAGGTGATCACGCTCACGGTCTTTATCCCCTTTGCGCTTTTCGTGATGAAGGAGCCTTTCCGGATGGATTACGTCTGGGCGGCGCTTTGCATGGTGGGGGCGGTCTATTTCATCTTCCGGTCGGCTTAAGTGCTTGGGCTGCCGGCAGTGTGTTGACCGCCGGCATCAGCCTGCAGGCTCTTTATTAAGTCAGGTGCGTTTTGATCCTGTGGCGGGAAGCGGGGCCCTTGCCGACCTGCTCGATAAGTCCATGGGTGTCCAGCTCCCGGATACGGGACCGGGCTGCACCTTTCTTTTGAAGTACTTCAAGTACTGTACCGGCATCGGCATTGTCCGGGAGCGCCGCAGCAGAGCGGCTCATCAGCAGTTTGATTGTAAAGCGCCTGGGAGCGATCTCCAGAAGGTCATCTGCGAGCATGCCTGGAAAAGCAGAACGAATCAGCCGAAAATCGCTGCCGTCACCCGCCGTTACTGAGCGCTTCCAGATGCTCGTTTCGTCTTGTCATCATGCCGGCCAATACCAAGTCTTGATCGAGCCCGGGAAGGGTTTCGTAATGTTGAAAATCTCGAGGCAATGGTGCTTTTGTGCTGCTCAAATTTGGTGATCCCTTTGCCAAACCATGCTGTCTCCGGAAAGCCCGCTAAACAACAACCTTCCGGTGAGTTGCTTGATTTTTTTACCCACAACTATGCGCGAAGAGCCTTAAAAATCGAACCTTTGATTTTTAAAGTCCTGACTACCGTGTGCATCGCATCGTCAGCGAACTCCGTAAGGATGAGCTCTGTTGAGCTCTGATCGGAGCAAAGTAGGGCTAGATTGGTCCAGCAGCCGAGAGTCCCGCTCCAAAGTCCGTACCGCAGCTCTCTTTTCGGGGGAATGATGACGCCGGCTTGCGCACAGAAAGCGTTCATGGCATTAAAGCTCAGTGTCTGGACGGCGGACGGTTGCGCTTCAAACGGAGTGATAGGTGTGTCTCTTACGATCCGGGCGATATCGGCCAAGGATGCGGGGACGCTGGCTGATTCCGTGCGGACGTAGACGCCCTCAGGTCGATCGGGGATCATTGAGTAAGGACGCAGATTTCCCGCCGTGACATGTACATGCACTACAGCGATTTCGTTTTCTCTCAGCACCTCTGCGGAGATACACCCGATCATAGAGGGGCAGATGCGGCGGGCAGCGGTGGCGATGTTTCTGATGATTCGCTCAGGGCAGTCCACGCCGACCGGACGGCCGTCATTATCCACTCCGATGTAGAGATCGCCTCCGGCGGTGTTGGCAAAGGCGACCAGCGTTTCAGTGACCGGCGCTTTGTCCCAGGTTTTCCGGACAGCGGTTGTGAGTGTGTCAAATTTCGGCAGGACGAGAGTTATGCAATTGAGTGTTTGTCAATCGATCGCATCGATCTGATCGATTAACTTATTGAAAATAAACGGTAAAACAAGATGCCTGCTGATGATTTAAAACATGTATGATCGATTTTATATCAATTGGGGTATGGATAATCGGATGACTTTTGAAGTGCCGTTTTTTTCCCAACCTGTTGCAATTGCCCGCGAAAATCGGGATAATTCACGACCTGTCGTTTCCCGGCGGTTTCTTCGCCGGCCGACAAAGTGCCCGAGTGGCGGAATGGTAGACGCAGAGGACTCAAAATCCTCCGCCTAATAAGCGTAAGAGTTCGAGTCTCTTCTCGGGCACCATCCGCAAGTTCTCTTGTTTCCTTTCCTTGTAGTTAAGTCATATTTTTTTCTGACTGTCCTGCCAAAGCATCGGGATGTGAGCCGTTCTCTTGGTGCATAAACAAGACAAATTGTCAGAACAGTGAAAGCTACTCAACTGAGGTCTTGTGTTCGACCACTTTTCTGATATCCCACAGCGTCTGAATTTTGCGGTCCTTCAGAACCTGTATCGTTTCGAGTTCGACTACGAGAACGTCACCTTTGCCGAATCGCTCTTTGCCACTGTCAACGGCCTGCAGAAACTGTTGATCTGAGATTGATGCAAAAACAGAAGTTTGTTCACTCGCGGGTAGGTGACAGAAGGACATTGCAAAACATCGGCTTTCTCTTGGTCAAATTTAAGACGTGCCTGAAAATTGAGCTTCTGCAATGAAAATGCTTGTATCCAAGATGCCTCTTGTCATCGGCGAGTTCTACGAGACGGTGCTTAAACCGATGGCACTTGAAAAGGGCGGCATTACGGCCATGACCATTGTGCCCCTGGGGGCACTTGCGGTGAAGACTTCGCCGCTTCTCATCCGCTCTTATATCCCGGAACTGCAGGACGCGGGCGTTGTGAACGGATCAGGTGACATTATCGATCTTGACCGCCTGCAGGTTTTTGCGCTTGACTACCTGAAAAAGCAGCCCTTTGAGCTTGCGGGGTACAAAGCGATGCCTGAAGACGTACAAAAGCTCTACGACCTTTCGGTAAAGTACGCACTGTAACGGATAAATTTCTGTAGGTTCCTCCACGAGTTGTGGAGGTGTATGGCTTGGAGAATTGACTGCGAACAGGTTCGACCGCAAGCTATATCAGCTTTTGCTGAACCGTTGCCAGGTCATCCGCTTCCTTGAGATTTTCAAGGAAGGCCGCAATCTCCCGCGGTGTTTTTCCTCCGGCAACCAGGATCTGTGTATCTGTGATCGTCGCAGTCACGCCTGATTGCCACTCCGGGCAAAGCCCGTTCTGAAGCAGAACTTTGAGTTCTGCTTCAGAGAGTTTCCCGAATTGTGCCCAGATGCTGTCAGCCGTTCAATGTCCGCGGCGGAAAGGTGATCAAAACTTGGTTTGCAGGTTGTCGCAAGTCTCAGCCCGTGGGGGCCTCGGGCAAAGCCGTCCGCGGCCGGTGATGCTTCGCCGGAGAAAAGAGCCGCAACGTCGGTAAGCATTGGTCCGTCGGGCAGGGCTTCTGCGGAGCTGCCGGTAAATCGCTCGGCATACCGAAGTAAAAAGGCTCTTTCAGCGAGGTAAAGGAGCAGCAAGAGTCTGAAGGCCGAAACACTCGTACCGGCGAGCCAAAGGAGACGGGCTGCAAGCTCAATGGCTTTTTCTCGATGGAAGACAGGCATGGCAGGAAATAAAAACAGGGAGACAACTAAAAAGTTATCTCCCTGTCGAAATTCTGGTCGGGGTGAGAGGATTCGAACCTCCGACTCCTACGTCCCGAACGTAGTACTCTACCAGGCTGAGCTACACCCCGAAACTTCGTACGGCGTCAGGACTTTTTATCGGTCCCGCTCCGCTGCGAAGGACAGAAACTTTATCAGAGATTCGCGGAATTGTCCAGCCGGAAGAGAATTTAATGCTTCCACGCCTTTTTTTGCCTCTTCAAGCGCCCGTGCGTGGCACTTTTCGATGGCTCCGGTTTCCACAACGATGCGGCTGATTGCCTCAAAGTCACCGTCTCCGGCGCGGATGGCTGCGCGGATCATTTCCTTGTCCGCGTCAGAAGTCGCCTGCAGTGCGTAGATCACGGGAAGCGTCACCTTGCCTTCGCGAAGGTCAGCTCCGAGGTTTTTGCCGATGTCGGCGGCCACGCCCTTGTAGTCAAGGATGTCGTCAGCGATCTGGAAAGCGTTACCAAGGCAGAGGGCATACTGTGCACAGGCGTCTTCGTAGGCCTTGGGGGCATCAGCTAAAGCCGCTGCCATGTGCGCCGCAGCTTCAAAAAGGCACGCGGTCTTGCGTTCGATCACGGCAAAGTAGCGCTTTTCATCGACATCCGGATCGTGGGCATTGGCCATCTGCAGGACTTCGCCCTCGCTTAAGCGGTTGGCGGCATCGGCCAGCGCCTGCATCACCCGAAGGTTCCCGGCTCTCACCATCATCTGAAATGAGCGCGTGTAGAGGAAGTCCCCGACGAGCACCGCAGGGCCGTTACCCCAGCAGGCGTTGGCGGTTTCCCGTCCCCGGCGCATCATGCCTTCATCGACCACATCGTCGTGCATGAGCGTTGCGGTGTGAAGAATCTCAATCACAGCACCGAGAAAGGGTGCCGCCTTTGTCTTTTCTCCCATGGCGCGCGCCATCAGGATGAGAAGCGCCGGGCGCATGCGTTTGCCGCCCGCCTGCGTGATGTAGTGCCCGATTTCCTGCACGCGGGCAACGGAACTTGACATCTCTTCGGCGATGACGCGTTCGACTTCAGCCATATCGGCGGCAATGGGAGCAAGCGCCGCACGGACGGCTTCTTTGGTGGCGGTAGTGGTGGCCATGGTGAAAAACAGAAAGTTGATTAAGGAGGCTGTACGGCAGAAAAACCATCTGAAGCACAGAACCATGGACGCAATGATAGCCGCGGCGGGTGCCCTTGACTGCGCGGCCGTCCTAAAACGCTTTTTGGTTTATTGAATCAGGTGCAGCTGCCGCGCTTCGTAAACGGCTTCGCCGCGCGAGTGGACGTTAAGCTTTTTGTAGATCTTCTTGACGTGCGTGGTGACGGTGTGTTCGCTGATCGAAAGAATCTCAGCAATTGCCGTCAACGTGAGGCCCTTAGCGAGGAGCCCCATGATGTCAAGCTCCCGGCGCGAGAGGATGTCGCTTGCGGGCGCAGGCACCGCGGTGTTTCTTGAGTGCAGGGCGCGCAAAACCGAACGGGCGATGAGGGGGCTCACGGGCGATCCGCCCGCAGCCATCACCTTAAGGCTGTCAGCAATACGCGGCGCATCGTCCGTGACGAGAATGTAGCCGTCGGCTCCGGCTTCCACGCTTTGCATGACGGTGTTTTCTTCGCTCACGTCCGTGGCAATGAGGATATGGGCATCCGGATTTTTTTTAAGTACCGCGCGCGTGATTTCCGCGCCGCACCCGTCCGGTAGCCGGGCGTTTACGACCGCCAGATCCACGGGCGTGCGGTCAATCAGGGGCATCGCACGACGTTTGTTGGGGGCCGTTGCCGCCAGATGAAACGCCGAGTCCTGCATGAGCTCAAGCATGTAGTGCCGCATCCGGATTTCGTCCGGTTCGACAATGAGAACCCGCCATGCCGCCGTTGTCATCGACCTGTTTCCTTAATGCAGCAGGCCTTCGAGTTTTTCGGTGTCCGCGGCAAAGCTGCGGATCCCCTGGGCAAGTTTGCCGTTAGCCAGGGGCGAAGCGTTTAACGCATACCGAAAGTCGCATTCTGAGATCGTGAGGGACTCAACGGACTTGAGTTTCTCAGCGTCCAAAACGCGGGGCAGAGGGGCAAAGGTTGTGTTGAGTTCGTCGATAAATTTCGGCGCAATCGTGAGGAGGTCGCAGCCGGCAAGCGCCGTGATTTCCCCTTTGTTGCGGAAACTCGCTCCCATCACCTGGGTTTTGCTGCCGCTTGCTTTAAGTGCCTTCCAGATCCGTGTGACGGACTGTACGCCCGGGTCGTTCACGCCCGCCATCGCGGTTTCGTCCCAGAGGGCGCCTTCCTTGGCTTTGTACCAGTCGTAGATGCGGCCCACAAACGGGCTGATGAGCGTTGCCCTGGCCTGCGAGGCGGCTATGGCCTGCGGCAGGTCAAAGATAAGCGTCATGTTGCAGTGAATGCCTTCAAGCTCCAGCACGCGCGCAGCCTGTGTGCCTTCCCACGTGCAGGCAATCTTGATGAGAATCCGTTCGCGTGAAATGCCGAGCGCTTCATAAAGCGCAATGATGCGGCGGGCTTTTTCCACCGTGGCGCGCGGATTAAAGGAGAGGCGGGCGTCGACTTCGGTACTTACGCGCCCAGGAATGAGCCGCAGGATTTCAGCGCCGAAGGCGGTCAAAACCCGGTCAATGCGGTCAGAGGCCGATTCCGGGGCCCGGCGGGCTTCGCGCAAAACCGCTTCGCCCCGCGGCGTCATGGCGGCTTTGAGAATGAGCGAGGGGTTGGTGGTGGCTTCCGTGGGCCGCACGCGCGCAATTTCATCAATGTCGCCGGTATCGGCCACAACCGTGGTCCAGGTCTTTAGCTGCGAGAGCTCGCTCTTGGTGTCTGTCATTTTTATCTTTTGTAAAAGATGTATCGGACCCTGCCGGGCAGGGCCTCTCCCTGTTTTCGCTTTATCCTACCGAAATCCTGCAGAGACGGTATCGGGAAAAAGCTGCAGAACTGTTGCGGGATAGCGGCTGTGAGCTACTTAAATCGGCCTAGAAAATTCGGCTTATCCCGAAGAGTGGAAAGCGCGGCTGAAAGCTATAATTTGTCGATTTTACCGACGCTCGGGGAAGTGACCGTTTTACCGGGCGCCGCTGACGACTGACAGTTAAGATTTTTTCGTGCGGGAGACTATCTTGAGATCCATTCAAACCGATACACGCCCTCAGGCAGCGCTGGTGCTTGCCGACGGTACGGTATTTCGCGGCCGCAGCCTGGGTGCCGCGGGCACCGTGACGGCCGAAGTGGTGTTTAACACCTCGATGACGGGGTATCAGGAAATACTCACGGATCCGAGCTACACCGGCCAGATTGTGACGCTTACCTATCCGCATATCGGTAACGTGGGCGTGAACCCCTCTGACGAAGAAAGCGCCCGTGTGGCCGCCGCGGGCCTTATCGTGCGCTGCGCTTCCCCCGTTGTGAGTAACTTCCGTGCGACCGACGACTTGTCTTCCTACCTCAAAAAGGCCGGGACGGTTGCGGTAAGCGACATCGACACCCGCGCTCTGGTGCGGCGCCTGAGAACGTTCGGCGCACAGGCGGGCTGCCTTGTGGCCGCAAAGGAAGGAGCTTTAACCGACGCCGACATTGAGGCGGCCAAAAAGGCGGCTGCCTCCTGGGGCTCGATGGTGGGGCGCGATCTCGCGGCAGAAGTCTCCACGAAGACGACGTACGAATGGAAGGAAGGCCTCTGGGGCCTTAAGGCTGCTGACGGCGAGCCCGGCTTTAATAAGCCTGAAATCTTTAAGTACAAGGTTGTTGCCTACGACTTCGGCATCAAGCGCAACATTTTGCGCGAGATGGCCGAGCGCGGCATGGAAGTGACCGTGGTGCCCGCGACCACGCCCGTGTCTGAGGTTCTCGCGATGAATCCGGACGGCGTCTTCCTCTCCAACGGGCCCGGTGACCCCGAGCCCTGCACCTACGCCATCGAAACGGCGCGCGTGTGCCTTGAAAAGAAGATCCCCCTCTTCGGTATCTGCCTCGGGCATCAGATCATGGGCCTTGCCTGCGGCGGTAAGACCCTCAAGATGAAATTCGGCCACCACGGCGGCAACCACCCGGTGGTGGATCTCAAGACTAAGCGCGTCTACATCACGAGCCAGAACCACGGGTTTGCGGTGGATGCGGCGACGCTTCCGGAAGGGGTTGAGGCAAGCCACAAGAGCCTTTTTGACGGGTCGCTGCAGGGGCTGCGGTTTGTCGACGCCCAGGCAATCAGCTTTCAGGGGCACCCTGAAGCAAGCCCCGGTCCGCACGATATTGCCCCCTTGTTTGACCGCTTTGCCGAACTCATGCGGAGCCGCCGCTGATGACGGGCGCTGACGTAGTCCTTGCGGACTTGACTGAAGCCAGACAGGCCCTTGACGCCCTGATCGCCGACAAAGCGATGCTGGAGGCGGTGGCTGCGGCCGGACACCTGATTGCTCAAAGCCAGAAGGCGGGCGGCACGGTGATGAGCTGCGGCAACGGCGGAAGTCTCTGCGACGCCATGCACTTTGCCGAGGAGATGACGGGGCGCTACCGCCAAAACCGCCGTCCCTACCGCGCGCAGGCGATCGCAGACGCCTCGCACCTTGCGTGTGTCGCAAACGACTTCGGCTACGAAGACGTCTTTTCCCGCTGGGTTGAGGCTTTCGGCAGGCCCGGCGATGTGCTTTTGGCGATCACGACCTCAGGCACGAGCAAAAACGTCGTCAAGGCCGCGCGTACGGCGCGCGAAAAGGGTGTCAAGGTGATTGCCCTTACAGGGAAAGCCGGCTCAGAAATCACGAAACTGGCCGACATCGCGGTCGTCACCCCGGGCGGCGCCTGGGCCGACCGCGTGCAGGAACTGCACATTAAAGTTATTCATATTCTGATTGAGCTCGTTGAGCGTGAGCTTGATCCCAAAAATTATCAGACGGGTAGTGAACATGCCTAAACGTACCGACATTAAATCCATCATGATTCTCGGGGCCGGTCCGATTGTGATCGGCCAAGCCTGCGAATTTGACTATTCCGGCGCACAGGCGTGTAAGGCGCTCCGGGGAGAGGGTTACCGCGTGATTCTGGTGAACTCCAACCCCGCCACCATCATGACCGACCCGGATACGGCGGACGCCACTTATATCGAACCCTTAAACGTGAAGGTGGTGGAGCGCATCATCGCGCGCGAAAAACCGGACGCCATTCTCCCCACGATGGGCGGGCAGACGGCCTTAAACCTCGCGATGGAATTGGACGAAAAGGGCATTCTTAAAAAGTACGATGTGGAACTCATCGGCGCTTCGCCCGAAGCGATCGATAAGGCCGAAGACCGTCAGCGCTTTAAGGAAGCGATGACCCGCATCGGGCTTGAGTCCGCGCGCTCGGGGATTGCCTACAACATGTCGGAGGCGCTGGCTGTTCAGCAGCGCGTGGGCTTTCCCGCGGTGATCCGCCCGTCCTTTACGCTCGGCGGCTCCGGCGGCGGCATTGCCTACAACATGCAGGAATTCGTGGAAATCTGCGAGCGTGGTCTCGCGCTTTCCCCGACGCACGAACTTCTCATTGAAGAGTCGCTTCTCGGGTGGAAAGAGTACGAGATGGAAGTCGTGCGCGATAAGGCGGATAACTGCATCATCGTCTGCTCCATCGAAAACTTCGACCCCATGGGTATTCATACGGGTGACTCGATTACGGTGGCTCCGGCGCAGACCCTCACGGACCGCGAGTACCAGATCATGCGTGACGCGTCGATTGCGGTGCTGCGTGAAATCGGTGTGGATACGGGCGGCAGCAACGTGCAGTTTGCCGTGAACCCCAAAAACGGGCGTCTGATTGTCATCGAAATGAATCCGCGTGTCTCGCGCTCCTCGGCCCTGGCCTCCAAGGCAACGGGGTTCCCGATTGCCAAGGTCGCCGCCAAACTTGCGGTGGGCTACACGCTTGACGAACTCAAAAACGACATCACCGGGGGCGCTACGCCCGCGTCCTTTGAGCCGACGATTGACTACGTTGTCACCAAGGTCCCGCGTTTTGCCTTTGAGAAGTTCCCGCAGGCCGATGACCGTCTCACCACGCAGATGAAGTCCGTGGGTGAAGTGATGGCGATCGGCTCGTCCTTCCAGGAGTCGCTCCAGAAGGCGTTGCGCGGTCTTGAAACCGGTAAGGACGGTTTGACGCCCTTGTCCACGGACCGCGAAGAAATTATTCACGAAATCAGCGAAGCCGGTCCGGAACGCATTTTCTATGTGGCTGACGCCATGCGTCTGGGGCTTACCAACGACGAAATCCATGAGATGACGTCGATTGATCCCTGGTTCCTCGCGCAGATGAGAGAGCTTATTGACATCGAAAAGCGCGTGGAAGGTGTAAATCTTGCCGATATCAGCCGCGAAGATCTGTTCTTTTTAAAGCAGAAGGGCTTTTCCGACAAGCGCCTTGCCAAACTCACGGGGTGCCATGAAGACGACGTCCGTAACCGCCGTCATGCCCTCAATATCCGCCCGGTTTACAAGCGCGTGGATACCTGCGCCGCGGAATTTGAAACGAAGACCGCGTACATGTATTCGACCTACCAGACGGAAGACGAATCGCAGCCCTCGGATAAAAAGAAGATCGTCGTTTTGGGCGGCGGCCCCAACCGAATCGGTCAGGGTATCGAATTTGACTACTGCTGCGTGCATGCGGCGCTTGCGATGCGCGAAGACGGTTACGAAACGATTATGGTGAACTGCAATCCCGAGACCGTTTCGACCGACTACGACACCTCCGACCGCCTCTACTTTGAACCGGTCACGCTTGAAGACGTTCTGGAAATCTGCCACAGCGAAAAACCCGCGGGCGTGATTGTTCAGTACGGCGGCCAGACGCCCTTGAAAATCTGCCGGGCTCTGGAAAAAGAGGGGGTGCCCATCATCGGTACGTCAACGGATGCGATTGACTGCGCCGAAGACCGTGAACGCTTCCAGAAGCTCATCAATGAATTGGGCCTTCGTCAGCCGCCCAACCGCACGGCGCACACCGAAGAAGCGGCTCTGAAACTTGCCGAAGAAATCGGCTACCCGATCGTGGTGCGTCCGAGCTACGTTCTGGGCGGCCGCGCCATGGATATCGTGCATAACAGTAAGGAACTGATGCGCTACATGCACGAAGCCATTGTGGTGAGCGAAGACAGCCCGGTGCTTTTGGATCACTTCTTGGACGACGCCGTTGAAATGGACGTTGATGCGGTAAGTGACGGCAAGGAAGTGAAAATCGGCGGCCTCATGCAGCACGTGGAAGCCGCGGGTGTGCATTCCGGTGACTCGGCCTGCTCGCTACCCCCGTACAGCCTTCGTGAAGACATCCTTCAGGAAGTGCGCCGCCAGACGGTGGTGATGGCAAAGGCTCTGGGTGTTGTGGGCCTTATGAACGTGCAGTTTGCGGTGAAAAATGCCGTCACTGAAAATCCCTTGATTTACGTTTTGGAAGTCAATCCCCGCGCCAGCCGCACGGTGCCCTTTGTCTCGAAGGCCACGGGCGTGCCGCTTGCAAAGATCGCCGCGCGCTGCATGGTGGGGGATTCCCTTGAAAAGCAGGGCGTGAAGGTTGAGGTCAAACCCAGCTACGTCTGCGTGAAGGAAGCCGTCTTCCCCTTTGCGAAGTTCCTGGGTGTTGACCCGGTTCTCGGACCGGAAATGCGCTCCACGGGCGAAGTGATGGGCGTGGGCCGCACCTTCGGCGAAGCGCTCTTTAAGAGCCAGTTGGGGGCGGGCAACATGCTGCCTCCGGCAGGCGCCACGGTCTTTATTTCCGTGCGTGACGAAGATAAGCCGCGCGCGATTGTCGTGGCCGCGGAATTGGCGGACGCAGGCTACAAGCTCGTTGCCACCCGCGGCACCGGTGCTGCGCTTGCCAAAGCCGGCATCGACTGCAAGGTTGTGAATAAGGTGAGCGACGGCCGTCCGAACGTTTTGGACAAGATCAAGAACCACGAGATTCAGCTTGTGATCACCACGAGCAACGAATCGCGCGGCGAGATCAGCGACGCGCGCGCAATCCGCATGGCGGCGCTTGCAAACCGCGTCACGTACTTTACGACGATCGCCGGGGGCCGCGCAGCCGTTGAGGGCATCAAGCACCTTGAGGACGCGCAGGTCTATTCGCTGCAGGAGATGCATGCCGCGGCCGAGTAAAATGGCGGACTTGCTGTTGGGAATTTATTGGAAGTAAGTAGCAATGGATAAACGTATTCCGATTACCGTGGCCGGGGCCGAGAAGCTTCGCCGCGAGCTCGATGAGTTAAAGCGCGTCAAGCGCCCCGCCGTCGTGCAGGCAATTGCCGAAGCACGCGAAAAGGGCGACTTGTCTGAAAACGCCGAATACGATGCGGCCAAGGAAATGCAGGGCCACATCGAAGGGCGTATTGCCGAACTCGAAGGGAAGATCCCGATGCTGCAGATCATCGATCCGAAGACGCTGCAGGCCGGGGAGCGCATCGTCTTTGGTGCGACCGTGGAGCTGGAAGACGAGGATTCCGGCAACACGAAGTCCTACCAGATCGTGGGAGACGATGAGGCTGACATCAAGGAAAACCGCATTTCGATCTCAAGTCCCCTCGCGCGCAGCCTTATCGGCAAGTTCGAGGGCGATGAGGTGACGTGCCCGGCCCCCAAGGGTCTCATTCACTACGCGATTATTTCCGTGAAGTACGTCTGACGTTTCTGAGCGGATTAACGCCAAAGGAGCCTGTACCGGGATGCGCATTTAAGGCAGTTTCCGGGCAGGCTTTTTTATTGGCTGGGTCTTTGTCATTTTTCTGTCATATTCGGTGCGCACGATGCGCTTAACTTAAATTTGTAGTTTGAGCTATGCCGGAACGCGTTTTGGTTGTGGAAGATGAGCCCGCCATTCGGGAACTCATCGGATTTGCCTGTGAAACCGCAGGCTTTCAGGTTTTTCGTGCGGGAACCGTAAAGGAAGCACAGTCTTTGCTTGCCGCGGATCACGCCGACCTTATCCTGCTTGACTGGATGCTGCCGGACCTCTCGGGCCTGCAGTGGCTTGAGCAACTGCGGCGCGATGAGAAAACCCAGGGGCTACCTGTCATCATGCTCACCGCGCGCGGCACGGAAAGCGACAAGGTGGCGGGGCTGGAGGCCGGCGCAGACGACTATATCGTCAAACCCTTCTCTCCGCGCGAATTGATTGCCCGCATGCGGGCGGTTCTGCGCCGCGGGCACAGTGAAGCCGAAAAGAACATCGTCTGCGGGCCGCTCACGATGAATGAAGCGCGCTTCAGCTGTAAGGTTAACGGCAATGAAGTGCGCTTGGGCGTGATTGAATTCAAGATGCTGTTGGTGCTCGCCGCCAACCCCGGGCGCGTTTACTCCCGCGCGCAGCTTTTGGAGCGTGTGTGGGACGATGCCGACGGCTTTGATGAGCGCACGGTGGACGTGCATATTCTGAGACTCAGAAAGCAGCTTGCGGCAACGGACGCCAAAAACATTGTGGAAACGGTGCGCGGGCTCGGGTACCGCGCGGTGGAATCGGCGGCGTAAAAACCTTCGGGGACTTTGGCGATGAAACGGATCCAACTCATGGGGCCGGTCTTTTTCCGGCTCATTCTCATCATTGTGCTGGGCCTTGGGTGTGCGGGGCTTACCAACCCCTACTGGGGCATGGGCGTGGTGATTCTGGGATTTTTTGCCGAAATCCTGATGCACTTAAATTACATCGCGCGGCTGGCGCACTGGCTCGATGACTCGGTGTCGGTGACGCGCGCGGACGCGGCCGAAGTGCCCGATGCCGCAATGGGCCTTTGGGCCGACATTTTTGCGCGGGTTTATAAAACCCGCCGGGCCTTTGATAAAAACGCACGGCGCCTGGAAGAGCGTGAAGCGCGCTACAAAAAAACGCTCGGAGCGCTTCCGGAAGGCATCCTTCTTTTAAAGCGCGACTGGGTGCTTTCCTGGTGTAACGCCAACGCCGAAGCGATTTTCGGCGTGAGCGGCGAAAACGATGTGGGGCGGCACGTTTTTGCGCTTGTGCCTGATGAGACACTCGTAGCTTACCTTAAGGCCGGACACTATGAGACGCCCTTGATCTGGCCCAAGGCGGGGACGGATAAAACCTACGAAATCCGCGTGGTCGTTGCCGACCGCAAAAACGCCCTTTTAATTGCGCGGGATGTGACGGAACAGGAAAAGCTCGATGCCATGCGGCGCGACTTTGTCGCGAACGTCTCGCACGAATTGAGAACCCCTCTCACGGTCCTTAACGGCTTTCTTGATATGGCGGTAAGCGGCGTCTCGGGTAAAGCCGAACTGCAGCCGCAGCACTTGGAACTCATGCGTGAGCAGGCGCTCAGGATGCAGCGCTTAATCGACGATCTTCTGACGCTTTCGCGCCTTGAGAGCGGCTCTACGGACAAAAAGAGCGAAACCGTGGCCCTGCATGAGTTGGTCTCAACGGTCACGGAAGAGATGCAGGTCGTCGCGAAAAACCGCCATACGGTGGATTGCTCGGTGGTGCCGGTGTGGCTTAACGGGTATTCCGATGAAATCCGCAGCGTGGTCGTCAACCTCATGACAAACGCCGTGCGCTATACGCCGCCGGGCGGCCATATCCACGCAACGGTTGCCGTAACGCCCGAAGGGCAAGCTGTGGTGAGCGTCTCAGATAACGGTATTGGCATTGACAAGAAGGACCTGCCGCGTCTTACGGAACGCTTTTACCGTGTGGATAAGTCGCGCTCGCGAAACACCGGGGGTACGGGCCTCGGACTTGCGATCGTAAAGCACGTGCTCCTTCACCACAACGCACAGATGAAAATTGAAAGTGAGCTTGGGAAGGGCTCCACCTTTACCGTGGTGTTTCCCGCTGAGCGCGTAAGCACCAAGGCGGCAGCCAACGTGATCGACGTGGCGGCTAAAGAAAAAGCGCCGGCCGCAGCTTCCAGCGCTTCGTGACTAGATCCTGTTGTAGCGGCAGAAGGTCAACATCGGGGTCGTGTCCGTTGCGGGAACTTCCCGTAAAACCGTTTTTTTCCATTCGGACGCGGGCAGTTCCGGAAAGGTCGTGTCACCCGCACATTCCGCCGCAATTTCGGTGACCCAGCAGGTCTGCGCGAGGGGGAGCGCTGCGCGGTAAATCTGACCGCCCCCGATCACAAAGACTTTGGCTTCGTTTTGAGCGGCCTTTAAGGCGTCAGCAAGCGACGGTACGGTAAGGGCTCCGTCGTAGTGCGTTGCTGCATTGCGGCTTATCACAATGTTGGTGCGCCCCGGGAGGTTGCGCCCGATGCTTTCGCGCGTTTTACGGCCCATGATGACCGCAGCGCCCATCGTCACCGTCTTAAAGTGCCTGAGGTCTTCCGGAATATGCCAAGGTATGGTGCCGGCGTTTCCGATGACGCCGTTTGCGGCACGGGCCACAATCATTTCCAAGGGTGCGGACATTCGGACGTCTCCTTAAACGGCAATCGGGGCTTTAATCGTCGGGTACGGGTCGTAGCCCACGATCTCAAAGTCATCAAACTTGTAGTCAAAAAGCGAGGCAGGCCGGCGCTTAATCACTAGCTTCGGATAGGGGCGCGGCGTGCGGGAAAGCTGTTCTTTGACCTGCTCAAAGTGGTTGTTGTAGATGTGGCAGTCCCCGCCCGTCCAGATGAATTCCCCTGGCGTGAGGTCACACTGCTGCGCCATCATGCAGGTCAGAAGTGCGTAACTCGCGATGTTAAAGGGAACGCCTAGAAAAATGTCGCAGCTTCGCTGATAGAGTTGGCAGGAGAGTTTGCCGTCAGCCACATAAAACTGAAAGAGACAGTGACACGGCGGCAGCGCCATTTTGTCGATGTCTGCGACATTCCAGGCGCACACAATGATGCGTCGGCTGTCGGGGTGGTGCTGAATGAGATCCAGGGCCTGCGAGATCTGGTCGATCTTCTCTCCGTCCGGAGCGGGCCAGCTTCGCCACTGCACGCCGTAGATGGGCCCGAGGTTGCCGTCTTTGTCGGCCCATTCGTCCCAGATCGTCACTTTGTTGTCGTGGAGGTACTTGACGTTGCTGTCACCGTTTAAAAACCACAAAAGCTCGTGAATGATCGAGCGCAGGTGAAGTTTTTTGGTGGTCACCAGCGGAAAACTCTCGGTCAGGTCAAACCGCATCTGGTAGCCGAAGACCGAGCGGGTGCCCACGCCTGTGCGGTCGGTCTTTTGCGTGCCCGTTTCGAAAACGTGCCGTAAAAGGGTTTCGTACTGATTGCTTACAGGCGTCATCTTCGGGCTCCAAACAGGTTGAAAAAACGACCGGTACGCTTGGGGCGTACCGGAGGGAAATCTTGAAGGAGAGTCTAACAGCTCTCGGCGGTCACAAAATCAGAGGTTCAGAATCTTAAAGAAGAGGATCGTGAGGTGATAGAAAGCGGGCGCGGCAAAAGTGAGCGGCGCAAAGCGCTCGAGAATCCCGCGGCCGATGTAGAGTTCCCCTTCCCAGCTGCGTGAGCCGAGACTACGCTTCACCGAATTGATGACGATGTCGCCCATGGCGCCAGCTAAAACAATCGCAAGCGAATAAAGCGCCGCCTGCCAGAGACGGAAGGGGGTGAGCCAGTAAAGCGCAACGCCCACCAAAAGCCCCAAAAAGCACCCGAGCGACATGCCCTTCACCGTCTTATTGGGGTTCATTCTCAGGGGCTTGCCGCCCAGTGCGGAACTCGCAATCACCGAGAAAAGATCCGCTGAGAAGATGACCAGCAGGAAAAAGAGAAGCATCAGGGGTCCGGAAGACCCGTAGCGCGTCATGTCAAGCGTCGCAATCGCGGGCGCATGGCTCACGCAGAACACGCAGATCATCACGCCCCACTGGACCTTGGCGACACGCTCAAGATACCGGTCCATGTCGTGGCTTAAGGCTGCAATCACCGGCAACAGCAAGAAGAGATAGACCGGAATAAAAAGCGTAAAGACCGCCGAGAGGTCTAAGTACACAAGGAGGTACTGAATGGGGATCGCGAGATAAAACGCCACCACTAGCACCCAGTGGTCCGTGTGCTTAATGGGGGTGAGCGCAATAAATTCGCGCAACAGGAAAAAGGAAAAGACCGCAAAGAGAATCGTGAGCGTTCCCTGTCCGAACCACCAGGCAATCGCAAAAATCGCGATAAGCCACCAGCCCATGCGGGTGCGGGCGTTCACAACCGCCAGGCGCTGTACGGCCTCGGGGCTCTTTGCGCGTCCCTGTGCCCAGAGACCGTAAATGGTGCCTGCGCCCATCAGAATGATGAGCGAGGCGAGAATGATGAGGTAGCCTGACTGCAGGCTGATTCCGAGTCGCATCATGATGATTGGGCCAGATCGATAACGGCCTGACGGGCCTTGGTTAAAAACTCTTCCTTGGGTTCGTCCGGGGAGTGTTCCAGCGGCGCCCCGAACCGGATCGAGCAGATCGTCGGAACCGGGATCAAAACCCCCTTGGGCATCGCGCGGTAGAGGTTTTCGATATAAACCGGGATGAGTTCCACGTCCGGAAAGTCGCGCATCAGACGCCACAGGCCGCTTTTAAATTCACTCGGCAGCGGCTGCGGACGACGGGTGCCTTCCGGGAAAATGATGAGGGAGTCGCCCGCGGCCAGGGCTTCCTTCAGAGGCTTTAACGGATCGCTGCGGTCAGCACCCTTGCGGTCAATCAAAACGACGTTTAATTCCTTCATCGCAAGGCGTTTACGGAAGAGCCCATGATCCCAGTAGTCCTTTGCAGCGACCGGGCGCGTGACGCGCCGCAGTAACCCGGGCAGTGCTGTCCAGATGACAACCGTGTCGAGGTGGCTTGTGTGGTTGGCAAAGTAAATCCTCTGCTTGTGCGAGGGGTTGCAGCCCATCCACTGCGGGTAGGCGCCGACCAAAAGCCGCGTGAGCCAGACAATCGGCGTCATCAACTGAAATTTGAACAAAACGTCACCCTGGTCTTAAAAGAAATACAGTACCCGCCATTTTAAATCGGGAATGTGACAAAGCCTTGTGCTGTCGGTTAGGCGGTGTTGCACAAGGTCGACACAAAAGGGGAGGGCGCAGGCGGACCGGTTTCGGCGGTTTTTTGAGAAACCATGCAGTGAAGACACTGCTGCGGGATAATCGAAAGTGCCGGAATACAGTGGCTTTTGAAGCGCAGCTTCGACCGTCCGGCAATGGTTAACGGGCAACTTGTTCCATTTTGGAACAAGTTCGGATGGAGGCGACAGATGAATGTTTGGCTGGCTACGCTTTGGGTTGGGATGTTGGCGCCTTCGGTCCTCATCTGCGTTCGTGAGAAGCCGGGGTTCGGTGTTCGGGCACAGGTCTGCTGCCCGTGAGTCGGGGACTGTCATTTCTCCGCCGCTTCAAGCGTTTTCGAGGCCGCCGACTTCTTTTCAATCGTTGGGTTGTCAAAAGAGCCCTGCACCTTGTATTCGGTCGAAAAGATTTTGCTCAAGGGGTTTCTCAGTAAAAGCTGTGCCACGAGCGACCCGATCCCCGCGACGGGATTCACAACCGCAAGCGCAATCGAAGCGCCCGCGGCATTGATGTCGGGGAGCACCAGCACGTCGTAGTCAATCGTACGCGTGTTGAAGTCAGCCTTGCCCGAGGAAATGATTGAGGCGTGACTGCCGATCACCTTGGTGCCGTCGGTGTAGGCAACACCTTTAACGACCTTGGATTCACTTGTCAGGGTGTCAAAGGAAAAGCCGTTTTGCACGAGGTCGCTGAAATCAAGCTGCAGGCGCTTTAATAGGGACTGCATGGAAAGAAGCGACAGCACCGCACCCCCGACGCCCGTGTTGACCTGCTGGAAAGAGCCGTTTGCAAGCGACACCTTCACCGGGCCCTCAATGGTGGAGACAACCGGCGACCAGGGCGTGCCGTCCCAGGTAAGCGAGACGCTCGCTTCCCCGTTCCCCTTCTGCAGCACGTTGGGGTAGCCGAGTTCGGTAAGAAGCACGCCCGCGTCATGGACCTTGAGGTCGGCGTGCAGCGAATGCGTGTTCTTGCCGCCTTTTTCGTGCCATTCGCCTTGCCCCGTGAGGGTGCCGCCGCTGTTGGCGATTGTGAGTGACGACAGCCTCCAGACGCGCTCACCGTCGGCTTTTTTCTCAATGTTGGCCTTTACTGAGGCTTTCCCCAGAATCATCTCGCCGTAACGGAGGTCTTCAACGTCGATGTCGGCTTCCGGCATCAGGCGGCGTCCGTTACCGGTGAGAATGGTCTGAATACCTGACCTGTCATAGGCGGGCAGGTGCAGCTTTTTAAAGTCGGCATGAAGCCGGCCGGCCCCTTCGGTGTCAATCGTGACGGTGCCGTCGGCGTTCGTGCCACCCACGCGGACACGCCATTCACTCCCGCTCATAAGGTCGGCGCGCGCTTCAACAGCGCCGAGATTCATGCCGGAATATTTCAGTTCCTCAAGGTCAACGGACACGCGCTCAAGCGTTGCGCTGCCCTCGGTGTCGCCGGTCACGGCGAGTTTCTTCGCCGCAGCAATCAAGGCTTCACCCGCAGTCTGCCAGTGGTCGGCATCGAGCGTCTTCCCGGTAATTTCCAGCGCAAAGCCCGAGCGGGGCAGATAGGTTCTACGGCCCACGGCAAAACTGCCCCGGGGGCTCACGCGAGAGCCCTCAGCCGGGACTTCAACAATGCCTGAGAAGCGGTTTCTCGCAACGTTGACGGCAATTCGGTGGCGGGCCGTTTTGCCGCTTCCGGCGTTGGAAAACGCAAAGGTCAGGGGCCAGACGCTCCCAGCGCTTTTATTTAAGGGCGAGGGGAGGTCGGTTGAAATGCCTTTTAAGTCCGACTGCACGGACACGGAGAGGCCGGTTGCGGGAGAGATACTGACCGCACCCACGTAACTTGTTTCGCCTTTTACGTGGGTGAGCGCCTCAGCAAGAATCGGGTTATTGTTGAAGTAGCTGACGGACCGGGGTTGAGCAAGCCCTGAAAACGCCAGGGAAATGGTGCCGTCTTCTTCGGTGTGCATGTTGAGCGTTGCATCGCGCGAGAAGGCCTTCGCGGTCACGCGTTCAGCCCAGGCGCCTTTTTCGGTAAAGGTGACGCGTCCGGTGAGGTCAGTCACCGGCGGCACGGGCCAGGGCATGGCAAGAACGTTTTCTTCCAGCGTCACGATTCCCTTCACCTTGGTGTCGCGGGCGTGCAGAAGCGGAATGTCGAGGGTGAGTTCAAGGGCAGCCGTGCCGCTGCCCTGACTGCCCTCAAAGCTGTCCTTCAAGTAACCGCGGACGGGGCTGGCGGACACATAACCCAACATGGCGCCGAGATCGGCTTTGGCACGGCCCCGCACTTCAAGAAGGACATCGTTTCCCGCTGCGAGATCCGGAATGCGGGCCGTGGCGTGTTCAATCGGCACGCCCATTGTGCGGGAGGCCTCCGCCACAACCGTCATCGAAGCGCCCTCAAAGCGGATGGTGCCCTGAATGTCCGACAAAATCGGCCACTCCGATCCCGTTTCAAACCGGCCGTCGGCGGTCTTCACGTAATTGGGCACGTAGTCAACGGCCCCGTTTTCCACGTTGCCTTCAATGAGAAACTTTCCCTTGGTTCCGGGCGCTGTCCACGGGTAGTCGTTTAAGGCACCGGTGAGTTCCCATTTCCCGTTTTTCGCGGTCCCCCCCACAAGGCCTGCCTGTAGCCACTTCGCGGTAGCCTCTCCCACCGCCAGCGGCATATAACGCCAGGCGCGCTCAGCCTTCATGCGCTCAATCGTCCCTGAAAGCGCCGCGGTGCCCGCTTCCCCTGTGTCGTGCCAGGTGCCCGAAGCCGTGACCGCGAGGTCCGCGTTTTCTGCCCGCACGTCTTTAAGCGTGAGTTCAAAGGGCAAGGGCGTGCCCGAGGTCCCCGCGGTGTCGGCGCCCCGCCAGCTCACGGTCCCCGTGAGTTTGTCAAACTCAAAGACCGGATCGGCGTAAACGCCCGGCAGAACCAGACGGGGGTTGGTGCTCGTAAGCCGCATCTCTCCCCCTTTCTGCGAAATGTCGGCCTGCCCTGAGATGCGGGAAAACCCGAAGCCCACCCCCTCTTTTTTCTTGCCGCCGGGGCCGTAAAGGCCCGAGGCAATCCGCAGGTTTTCAAAGTGCGTGGAAAAGCGCCAGTCGTGGGGATTATCCAAGGGCCCGTCCCAGGCAATGACGGACTGCGTCAGGTGCCCCGAGGGGCGGTGCTTGATAATAAGTTGCGCCAGGGGACGCGGTACCGGCAGGCGCGGCAGCATCTGCAGCAGGGGTTCAAGCTCAATGACGGACGCCGCCACCGTGACGCGTTCGGTATTGATGCCGTCCGCGGTAAGGGCAATCGTGGCCTCAAGGTCCGTGGGACCGATGCGGCGCCTGAAGGCGTTGGTGTAGGTAAGGTTTGCGGCCTTTACCGTGAGGTCTTTGCCGTCGTAGGACTGCGTAAGGCGCGCTGAGAGGTCATCAATCACCATGGGTTGAAGCTGCGGCGCAAATTTAAGCCGCGCGCGGGAGACGCCGACGTCAGCGGTGGCGGAGGTGAGTTTGCCTTCATCAAGCCCCACCCAAAGCCGCAGGCTTCCCGTGCCTTCCTCCACGACGGGCGCTAAAAGCGTACCGCGCGCAAAACGCGCAAAGTCAAAGTTGGGGGTGGCGGCGTAGGCCTCGCTCTTCCACGTTCGCCAGTCGGCCGACGGACTGAAAAGTGACGTTTCAAACCGGGCACGGATGTCCACCGGATTTTTGGCGTTGGTTTCCTGCACGGCCTGCGCGCCGAAAATCCATTCGGTAAGCCTTCGCTCAAAGGTGAGGTTTAAGTCCGTGAAGCGGCTCTCCGCCGGCGTGTCGTTTGTGAGGTCAATAAGCCGCAGGGTGGAGTCGGAAATATTGATGCGCCGCTGCTTTAAAAGCCAGGCAATGACGGGGTTCTCACGGTCCTTTTCGGTCTTCTCACCCGCGGCAAGGTCAAAGCCGAAGCCTCCGACCTCGTAGGCGGATTTTCCGGTGCGCCGTACCGTGAGATCGACGTTTTTTACCGACAGGTTGTAAAAAGCAGGGGTTCCGAAAACGCTGTACCAGTAAAGCGTGGCGTTGACTTCCCCGATTTCAAGCACTTCGTCTTTGTCATGCCGGGCGTCGGCCTTCTTTAAAAGGACGTCCTCAAGGTGCAGCTGCGGCCAGAATTTTTCCCAGCTCGGCTCCACCACGCCGATCGTGACTTCAGTGCCCGTGGCGTCACCGATTGCGCGCGCAATGTCGTCCTTAAAGTCCGCCACATGCGGCAGCAGATACCAGCGGGTGGTGAGAATAAGGGCCGCGAGAAGAAAGTACGCAGCCACCAGCGACCAAACCGTGAGCACAACAATGCCGCGGATGCGCGGGTGCCTTAACCAGGCCCTCAGGCGCAAAGGCAGCAGTTTTCCGATCGATGGCATAGGGGTGGCGTCAGTATGTGCGGGCCCGCAAAAATCAGAAGAAGACGGCCTGCGGGCTGTAAAATCAGCGGCAAAACCGGTTCCCTGCCGGGCTCTCTCGGGGCTTCAATTCCTTAAAAAAGGACTCTAGCATAAGGCGCCCCGGGGCACGGCAGGAATCTTTTTCCGAATCTTTCAGTTTCTCTGCGGGTGAGACCGTTTATGGAACGCATCACACTCTCTCAGGTTCCCAGGTACTCCTTTTACGTGAAAAGGAGCCTTCAGGCGATTGACTACGGCGCAGACGACGCCCGGATGCTTGCGATGCTTGAAGAACGCACAAAAGCGCCGGTGACGCGCGAAATGATGGTCGAGCGCCTTGCCGGGTGCGAAACCGGTGAGGTTTTAGCCGACGCCATGCGCCGCTTACGGCGCGACGTGATGATTGCGCTCATTGCGCGCGATACGACGGGGCTCGCGGACTTCGAAGAAGTCGTGCGCACGATGTCAGACTTAGCTGAGGTGACGGTAAGCGCCGCCGTGCGGGTGCACAGCCGGGATCTGGCCCGCCGCTACGGGGTGCCCACAAGCACTGAGGGCGTGCCCCAGGACCTCTTGGTGGTCGGCATGGGAAAACTTGGCGGTCGGGAACTTAATGTGAGTTCTGATATTGACCTCATCTTTGTTTACGATGAGGCGGGCGACACCAAACCCACGGCCGAATTTCCCGATGCCCGCAAAAGCGTGAGCAACCACGAGTTTTTCGAGCGCCTCGCCAAACGCGTGATTCCGGCAATTAACGATGTGGAGGGCGTGGGTTTTGTGTTTCGCGTCGACATGCGCTTAAGGCCCTTCGGTGACGGCGGCCCCATTGTCGTAAGCCGTGACATGCTCGAAGAGTACCTCTATGCCGAAGGGCGCGACTGGGAGCGCTTTGCGTGGCTTAAGGGCCGCGTTGTAAACGACCCCGTCTTTATGACGGCGGAGGCCTTTGACGAAGCCACGAAGGGCTTAAGAAGCCTCGTGCGTCCTTTCGTTTTCCGTAAGTACGTCGACTTTTCGGCCTTAAGTTCGTTGACGCGCATGCACGAGATGATCCGTGCGGAAACTGCGCGGCGCGAAGCCGGAAAAGAGCCCGGGATCAACGTCAAGCTTGGCCGCGGCGGGATCCGCGAAATTGAATTCATCACGCAGACCTTTCAGATCATGCGGGGCGGCCGCGAGCCGCAGTTAAGAGGCCGCTCGACGCTTCCGATGCTCGCAGCCCTTGCCGAAGACGGCGCCGTTACGAAAGAAACGGCGGAAAAACTCTCGCGCGACTATGTGTTTTTGCGAAACCTCGAGCACGCGCTGCAGTATGTAGATGACCGCCAGACGCAGATGCTGATGGATGACGCCGAAACGCATGAAAAAATCGCGGCGATGCTCGGGATGACGCGTGAAGCGCTGGATACAAGGCTTGACGACGTGCGGCACTTCACCGCGCAGACCTTTGACGGGATTTTCCATATTGAAAGCGGAATAAAAACCCGAAGCGGCTGGCCCGTGGGTTGGGAAGCCGGGGACGATGAAGCGCAGAAAAGTGTCGCTGAGAAACTGACGGGCCTGGGGTATAAGGACGCGGACGCACTTGCCGCTCGGATGATGAAGCTTCTTAATTCCCGGTGGCTTGCGTCGCGCACGCCGCAGCAGCGCGAGCAGTTTGCAAATTTCATGGCGGCAACGGCTGAAAAGTGTCCGGAGTGGGCGACAAGTCAGCGCGCCGCGGTCGCCGCCGACGAAGTCTTTCAGCGCTATCTGAGTTTATTGGAAGTCATTCTCGGACGTCCCACCTACATTGCGCTTTTAAACCAGTATCCGAGCGCGGCGGCGCGCGTCGGAAAATTGCTTGCCGTGAGCCGCTGGGCCGCAGACTACCTCACGGTGCATCCGCTTCTTCTGGATGAGCTCGTGGACGGCCGTGGGCAGAGTATCGACAACTACACGCCGGTTGACTGGTCGCAGTGGAGTGAGACGTTAAGAAGCGGGCTCCTTGAACTCGGAGACGACCGTGAGCAGCAGATGAACCTCCTGCGTGACACGCATCACGGGGCGCTTTTTCACCTGCTCCTTGCGGACCTCGCGGGGCGCCTCACGATTGAGCGGCTCGCAGACCACCTCTCGGCGCTTGCGGACGCCGTCATTGAGCTCGTCCTTGAATTTGCTTGGGAGTCGGTTCCCAACCACCACTGTGAGCAGCCGCATTTTGCGGTGATTGCTTACGGGAAACTCGGCGGCAAGGAACTCGGGTACGCCTCCGACCTTGACCTCATCTTTCTTTACGACGACGCGGATCCCGCGGCGGACGCCGACTACTCAAAGCTCGTGCGCAGGATGTTGAGTTGGCTTACCGTACAGACAAGTTCCGGCATTCTTTTTGACATCGATATGCGCCTGCGCCCCAACGGCCAGAACGGCCTCACGGTCTCATCCCTTGAAATGTTTAAGCGCTACCAGCGTAACGACGACGGTAACGGCGCGTGGTTTTGGGAACATCAGGCTTTAACGCGTGCGCGCTTTTGCGCCGGGGACCCGGACGTGGGCCGCGCTTTTGAAGAAGAACGCCGCCACATACTGATGCTCGAGCGCGATCCCGCGGTGGTCGCAAAAGAAGTGGCCGCGATGCGCGCCAAAATGCTTGAAGGCCACCCCAACACCACGGAGCTTTTTGACATCAAGCATGACAGGGGTGGCATGGTCGACGTGGAATTCATCGTGCAGATGCTGGTGCTTACCTACGCGCACCGCTATCCCCAGCTTGTAAACAATTTCGGGAATATTCTCTTACTTGAAATGGCGGCGGACCTGGGGCTTGTAGCGAAAGACACAGCCTTGGCTGCCGTTGCCGCCTACCGGCGCTATCGTTCGATTCAGCGCGAGGTGAGACTCACTCTCGGAGCTGAAGGCGGCCCCGTGCGCGTGCCCTTTGAGGAGCTTAAGCCTGAGCGCACTGCGGTGCTTACGCTCTGGAAGAGCCTCTTTGGTGAATAAATTTCGGGTTGTTGTTTAGGGAGAAACAAATATGAAATTAGACACCGTTGCGGTCTGGAATGACCTGCACAAAACTCCGGAACTGGGTTTTCAGGAATTTAAAACGAGCGCCTACATTGCGGCGGCGCTGGAAAAGATGGGCTACGCCGTCACGCGCGGCATTGCGGGTACCGGTGTGCTTGCTGTGAAAAAGGGGACGGAGCCGGGCCCGGTGATGCTGCTGCGTGCCGACATGGATGCGCTGCCCTTTAAGGATGAGGCCGGCAACCCCATCTGCCTTCATGCCTGCGGGCACGACGGGCACTGTGCGATGCTTCTCACAGCTGCCGCGGAACTTTTTGACAAGGTGAAAAAGGGAACACTCAAAATCTTCTTTCAGCCCGCGGAAGAAACCCTGAAAGGCGCGGTGGAATCCTATAAGAGCGGGATTATCGATGACGTTGAAATTGCGCTCGGGCTTCATATCCGCCCGGTGCAGGACTTAAAGGCCGGGGACATGTGTGCGGCTGTGCGCCACACCTCAAGCTCCGTTGTCTGCATCCGCATTAAGGGGCGCGGAGCGCACGCCTCGCGCCCGCATCTCGGCGTGAACTGCGCTGAGGCTGCGGCTTTGGTCACAAACGCTGTCTGCGCCATTAAGCTTGATCCCACAAAGACCTGGTCGGTGAAGGTGACGGGGATTAACGCCATGGCAAGCGCGCACAACATCATTCCGGACCATGCGGAAGTCTGGCTCGACTGCCGTGCGCAAACCAATCCCCTGATGACGGAGCTGCAGGCCAAATTAAAGGACGCCGGCATTTATGCCGCCAAGGCCGTGGGCGCCGAAGCCGAAATCGACTGCCAGGGAATTTTGCCCGCCGCTGAGTACGATGACGAACTGACGGCCCAGGTTGCTGAAGAAATCAAGAAGGTTGTGGGCAAGGAGCATCTCGATAAGGACTGCGGTGGCGGCGGTGAGGACTTCCACTTCTACAAACAGATGAAGCCTGAACTGCGCTGCGCTTACTTCGGTGTGGGCGTCGGGTGTGAGCCGGGCCTTCATGACCGCAACATGCACTTTGATCCGAAGTATCTTGTTAACGGCGCAAAGGTTCTGGAAGCGATGGCACTGCGCTACGTCGGCTGATTGCCGCCTGACTATTTGAGTCCTTAAAAATCTGCCCGCACGGTGTTGATGCCTGCGGGCAGAACCGTTTTCAGCCAAGCAGTGCGTTAAGTTCCGGTATCGCTGAGTGACATCCCGATTCCTCAGCCTCACTGTGGCCAAACGCCGAAAAAGATGAGCGTAATCACCCCGTAGCGCAGGAATTTCCCGAGCGCCGTCCAAAAAAGCGCCGCCCAGACGTTAAGTTTCAGCCACCCCGCGGCAAGCGATAAAGCGTCGCCAACCACCGGAAGCCAGGAAAGAATCAGAAGCAGGGAACCGTAGTGCTGAAGGCGCGTGAGCGCCTTTTGAGGAAGATTCTTTTGCGGAATGAGGCGTCCGACGGCGTAGGTCGTCATGGCGCCCAGGGTATTGGCGGCAGCGGCAGTAAGAAGCGCCGCGGGCCAGGCCTCGCGAAAGTTCGCGAGCACTGCCGTGAGTACCGCTTCGCTTGCTCCGGGAAAAAGCGTTGCCGAAATAAAGGCTGACGCAGCAAGCGAGGCAAGTGACGCTGTAAGACCCACGGCAGGTACCGTTTGTTTAAGCGGGTGTGCCCTGCATGCCGCTGTGACGCATCAGTGCGTCAAGCGTGGGCTTGCGGCCGCGGAAGGCAATGAAGTTTTCCATGGCGCTGCGGCTTGCGCCGCGGCTGATCACTTCATCGAGCCACCGTTTACCCACGGCCGGATTAAAGAGCCCTTCCTCTTCAAAGGCGCTGAAGGCGTCAGCGGAAAGCACTTCAGCCCACTTGTAGCTGTAGTAGCCCGCGGCGTAGCCCCCGGCAAAGATATGCGAGAAGCTCTGGGGGAACCGGTTAAAGGGAACGGAAGGGGTGACGGCAACTTCCTTTCGGACGTCAGAAAGAACCTTCATGAAGTCGGCTTTGCCGTCCCCGCAGCCGTGCAGCAGCATGTCAAACAAAGCAAACTCAAGCTGGCGCACGCAGAAAAGCCCCGCGTGGAAGTTTTTCGCGGCAAGCATCTTGTCAAAAAGCGCCTTCGGCAGGGGCTCTCCGGTTTCAGCCTTCGCGCTGATCGTTTTGATCACGTCGTACTGCCAGGCCCAGTTTTCCATGAACTGGCTCGGCATCTCAACCGCGTCCCACTCAACGCCGTTAATCCCCGAAAGTCCCGCGGTTTCAACGCGGCTCAACATGTGGTGCAGGCCGTGGCCGAACTCATGAAAAAGCGTCTGCACATCGTCGTGCGTCAACAGAGACGGTTTGTCCCCGACGGGCTCGGCGAAGTTACAGACCAGGTAAGCGGTGGGCGTGCGGTGCGTGCCGTCAGGAAGCGTGCAGGCCGTAAGGTCGTTGTCCATCCAGGCGCCGCCCCGCTTGCTCGCACGGGCAAAAAGGTCGGTGTAAAACTGCGCGATGAGGTTGCCCTTAGCGTCACTGATGCGCCAAAAGCGCACGTCCTTGTGCCAGACGGGCGCAGTGTCCGGCGTAATGCGGATGTCAAAAAGCCGCTCAACGAGCCCGAAAAGGCCCTTAAAGACCGCAGGCAGCGTGAAGTACTGCTTCACCTCTTCGTCAGAAAAACTGTAGCGCTCCTCACGGAGTTTTTCCGAGGCCCAGGCCTGATCCCAGGGCTGCATGTCGGTGAGCGCGAGTTTCTCGCTCGCGTAGGCTTCAAGTTCCGTTTCGTCTTTTTGTGCCCAGGGTTTGGCGCGGGCCGCGAGGTCACGGAGAAAATGAATGACTTCGGCGGGCGTCTCCGCCATCTTGGTGGCAAGCGACACTTCGGCAAAATTCTTAAACCCGAGGAGTTCGGCTTCTTTCTGACGCAGCTCGAGCAACTGCTGAATCACAGGGCCGTTGTCTTTTTCCTTGGGACCGAATTCAGAGGCCCGCGTCACAAAGGCGCGGTAGACCGTTTCGCGGAGCGTGCGGTTTGCGGCATATTTCATCACCGGCAGATAAATCGGGTACTGCAGCGTGATGCGCCAGCCGTCGACGCCCGCGGCCTTGGCGGTCTGTGCCATCAGGGCCTTGTCACCCGAGGGGATTCCTTCGAGTTCCTTTTCGTCGGTGATGTCAAGCGTCCAGGCGTTTGTGGCATCAAGAAGGTTCTCACTGAATTTCTGCGAGAGCGCTGCCGCCTTTTCGCCGCAGGCCTTCAGTTCTGTCTTTTTGTCTGCGGGAAGGTCGGCGCCCGACAAACGGAAGTCCCGCATCTCGTGCTCAAGCAGGCGCTTTTTCTGTGCGGATAACGCTGCGTAGCCCGCGCCCGCAGCAATCGCCTTGTACTTGCCGTAGAGCGCTTCGTTTTGCGAGAGATCGATGTAAAACTGCGTCATGCGGGGAAGGTTCCCGTTAAACGCATCGCGCAGCTCAGGCGAATCCATCACGCCCATTAAGTGGCCGACGGCACCCCAGGCGCGCGACAGTTTTTCAAGGGCCGCGTCAAGCGGATCAATCACGTGCTGCCAGTCTGCGGCCGTTGCCGGGTCCGTGGCCTTTTTTAAAGCGTCAGCTGCGTCCTTTAAAAGGACGTCCAAAGCCGGTGACACGTGCTCGGCGCGGATTGCTGCGAAGTCAAGCAGATGCGCCTGGTGAATCAAAGGATTGGTTTCAGTCATATTCGTTACTTGTTCATTCGCCGTTCAACGGCTTCCACGGTATTGGTCATGAGCATGGCAATCGTCATGGGGCCCACGCCGCCCGGAACGGGCGAAACCCAGCCGGCAATCCCCATCACGGACGCGGTATCAACGTCCCCGCAGAGTTTCCCGTTTTCATCGCGGTTCATACCGACGTCAATCACAAGGGCCCCGGGTTTGACCATGCCGCCCGTGATCATCTTCGCGCGCCCCACGGCGGCGATCAAAACGTCGGCGCGGCGGGTGACGTCCGCGAGATCAGCCGTGCGGCTGTGCGCGACCGTCACGGTGGCGTTTTTGGCCAAAAGCATCAGTGCCTGGGGTTTACCCACGATGTTGCTTCGGCCTACCACCACGGCCTCTTTGCCGGTTAAGTCGTAGCCCACGCTTTCGATCATCTTCATGACACCGTAGGGCGTGCAGGGCATAAAGCCCCCGGTCCCGGTGAGAAGCTTCCCGGCATTCATCACGTGAAAGCCGTCCACGTCCTTTTCCGGGGCAATGGCGGCAATTACCTTTTCCGGAGCAATCTGCTCGGGTAAAGGGAGCTGCACGAGAATGCCGTCGACTCGCTTATCGTTATTGAGTTCCCCGATGAGCTTTAAAAGCTCTTCTTCGCGGGTGTCTTTGGCAAGCCGGTATTCAATGCTTTCGATACCGGTGTCGGCACAGGCGCGGATTTTGTTTCTGACATAGACCTGGCTTGCCGGGTCGTCCCCAACGATGACAACCGCAAGGCCCGGCCGGTGGCCTTTTTCGGTGAGTACCGTCGTGCGCTTGGCAAGATCGGCGCGAATCGAGGCGGCAAGCGCCTTTCCGTCAATAATCTGAGTCACGTTGATTCCTTACTTCAAAATGACTTTTTTGGATGAAGCTTCCCAATACTGCTTGGCTTCGAGGGCCTTGTCCGAGGCCGCCTTTACCGCAGCGGCCGCCGTGTCGTTGTAGCGCAGCCGGAAATCCGTGATCGGCTGGTTGCTCTTCAAAATCCGCACCGGCACCACGCGCATCGTGCGGCGCACGGTTTTGCTCTGGCGCGCGAATTCGGCGGGGTCGGTGGCGGCTACTTCAGCAAAGCCCACGGCCATGGAGCCCGCGTTAACCGGCTGAATCCCGATGTCGGCGGCTGCCACCGCGTCGTTCGGAATCAATTCCATCACGCGGTTACCGCGGATAGTGCGTACCTTCCATTTGCCGCCTTCGGCGGGCACAGTGCGTTCGGCCGCGTCATCGCGCTCACAAAAGACGCTTCGTTTGGCGGGGTGCACCTGAAAGACGCCTTCAGCGGCCCTGCGGCCGCGTTTGACGGGGTCAAAGGTCACACCCCAGGGATTGGCACCCTGGTGGTTGACGTAGGGAAGGCAAAAGAGGTTGCCGCGGGTAAAGGTCGTGGTGAGGCGCTCAAGTGACGAGGCCCCTGTGAAGGCGGCCTTTGCGGGCATCACGATCTCATCGTCTCCGAGCCACCAGGTTGTCTGGTAAACGAGGCTCCCCTCAGGGAAGACGGCATTTTTATCGGTGTACCAGGCAAGCGCTGTCGGGAGGTTATTGCCGTCCCGCATGTACTGGCGCACGGGGTTGCCGGAGACGTCGTAGGCGCGCACGGCGACCGCGAGGAAGTAGTTGGCGTCACCCTTAAAGCGGATAAGCGCGCGGCCGTCCTCCAAAAACCGGATTTCTTCGGCGCCGGTGTTCGCTACCGGTTTACTGTTGCGGAAAAGCGTATGCGCACCCGCGCCCCAGGAGAGAAACGGCTCTTTGTCTGCCGTCTGGCTTTCGGTGACGCGCAGGCGGTTACCTTCCGCGTTTAAGGCAAAGCGCGTGTCATGCGGCCCGTAGAAAACGTGAATCCCGTTTTTAAGCGCTTCTTCGGTGGTCACGGCCGCTTCTTTGGCATCCTTCGGGGCGCGCACCGCGGTTTCCGGCAGCCACCGGGCATCCGTGAATTCCTTGTAGTCGGCTTTGGCCGTGGGGGGCTGCGGCGCTGTGGCGCAGCCCGCTAAAAACAAAACGGCAGCGGCTGCGGCGGCTGTCGTGCGAATCGTGGTAAACGTCATGAGTGAAGTCTCAGCAACATGGAGTGTCTGAGCATCATAGACGAGAACGGCGGATTTTCTGCTTAAGAATCGAAAAGTACACCGGGATTTAACCGGTTTTCGGGGTCAAAGAGGGTTTTGACGGATCGCATTGCCTTGTATTCTTCGGGACTGCGCATGACGCGCAGCCAGCCGGTCTTGATGCGTCCCACGCCGTGCTCGGCAGCGACCGACCCGCGGAACCTTTGAACATACGCGTAGACAACGGCGTGAATTGCCTCTTCGTGTGTAAAGCAGAGTCTGGGATCAAGCCCTGGTTTGACGCCCATGTTGTAGTGAAGGTTGCCGTCGCCGAAGTGCCCGAAAATGCTCGGGGCGATCCAGGAAAAGCGATTTCCAAGCTCTGCCGTGCATTCGGTGATGAAGGCAACAAGGGAGGATCGGGGCACACTGATGTCGTGTTTCACGTTACCCCCGGCCTTTTTGTGCGCTGAAGGAATGGATTCCCTCACGCGCCAGAGGGCTTCGTTCTGGGTTTCGCTCTGACCGATGACGGCGTCAGCCACCGTATCCGACTCAAAAAGGGCGGCAAGCAGGTTTTCAATCTGAGGGCGCGTGGCCTCAGACTCTTCGGTGGTGTCGTAACGGATTTCCGCGAGGACGTACCAGGGATGATTGAGCTCAAAACCCACGGGGATGTCAGGCAATTGCTCTCGGACCTTGGCAATCGTTGCGGCGTGCATGAGTTCAAAGGCTGAGAGCCTTGCCGAAAAGTTTTTCGAAAGCGTCTCAAAAAGCTTTTCGGCAGCCTGCAGTGAATCAACGGCCGCCACAAACACGGCGCGTGCGGCAGGAAGTGCGGCAAACGCCAGCGCTGCCCGCGTGATGATGCCGAGCGTTCCTTCTGCGCCGATAAAAAGGTGCTTGAGGTCGTACCCGGTATTGTCTTTTCTGAGGCTTCTTAACATGGAAAGCACCCGCCCGTCAGGAAGCACGACTTCAAGACCGAGGCACTGCGCGCGCATGCTGCCGTAGCGCAGCACGTGCACGCCTCCGGCGTTCGTGGAAAGGGTTCCCCCCACCGTGCAGGTGCCTTCGGCGGCAAGGCTCACAGGAAAAAGAAGTCCCTCTTCGGCCGCCGCATCCTGAAGGTTTTTGAGAATCACGCCGCTTTGAACAACCGCGGTGGCGTTGACGCGGTCAATGGCCTCGATCCGGTTCATGCGGGCGGTATTGACAAGCACCGTGCGGCCGACATCGGCATCAGCAACCACAGGGGTGGCGGCTGCGGCGTTACCGGTGTTGCCCCCTTGCGTAAAAACGAGGGCCTTATGTTTGGTGCAGACCGCCATCAGGCGTGAGACCTCATCGGTTGAGGCGGGCAGTGCGCAGCAGGCTGCTTGTCCGTGCCAGCGGCGGCGGTTGTCGGTGAGCATCGGCGCAAACTGCGCCGGATCGGTTAAAACGGCTGCGTCGCCAATCGCCGCGCGAAGGTCCTCAATGAGTGTCACGACAGAGTTTCTCCAAAAAGTGCAGGCAGCCGCCTCAGGCAAATTCATAGCGGCTGAATATACCTTAAGCGAAAACTATGTGCATGGTTTGGCTGCGTTTGGGCCAAGATTAAAAAAAATCGAAAGCCCGCATTCCTCCCGGGGCTCAAGCCCCGGGCTTCCTGCGGGAAATTCGGTGAAACGGTGGTTGACGGTCGCTGAGAGGATGGGCCTCATTTATCTGCTGCCGCCCTTTGACGGCAGGATCGGACGGCAGCTTGTTAAAAGCCCGAAAATTTACCTCATCGACACGGGGCTTCTTGCGCACCTTCTGCGCATCGATTCGCCGCAGTCAATGGCCGAGCATCCTTTGGCCGAAAAGTTTTTTGAGACGTTTGTGGTTACCGAAATTCTCAAGAGCTGGGTGAATAACGGCCGCACGCCTGACTTTTGCTTTTTCAAAGAAAGCCGCGGGATGGAAATTGCTCTTTTGATCCGAAGCGGCGGAAAGTACTTTCCGGTGGCCGTGACGACAAAACGGCATCCGCTGCCCGCAGACTCCAAATGGATTCTGAAGCTCGCGCGGCTGGGCGTAAAGACGGGACCGGCTGCCGTCATTAGCACGGCACCGGGAGCTTACGCAGTGGCGCCTGACGTCGTCGTACAAAACGTTTGGTCGATCTGGTCAATGGTTTGAGACGGCAACGAAAAAGCCCCGGCATCCGTAAGACGTCTGGGGCTTTTAACTTACTCAGTCAGTTCCGGTTAGAGCAGCGGAACGATGAGAAGTGCCACGATGTTGATGATCTTAATCAACGGGTTCACGGCGGGACCAGCCGTATCCTTGTACGGATCGCCCACGGTGTCGCCCGTGACGGCAGCCTTGTGGGCATCGCTGCCCTTGCCGCCGAAGTGACCGTCTTCGATGTACTTCTTGGCGTTATCCCATGCACCGCCGCCGGTGGTCATGGAGATTGCGACGAAGATACCGGTAACGATCGTGCCCATCAGCACACCGCCCAGAGCCTGCGGGCCCAGAGCCAGGCCCACCACGATCGGAACGATCACCGGCAGAATCGACGGAATGATCATTTCCTTAATGGCGGCGCCGGTGAGCATTCCGACAGCCTTGGAGTAGTCGGGCTTGGCCTTACCTTCCATGATGCCCGCGATTTCCTTGAACTGACGGCGCACTTCAATCACCACGCTCCCTGCGGCACGGCCCACGGCTTCCATCGCCATTGCACCGAAGAGGTAGGGAATCAGACCGCCGATGATAAGCCCGGCGATCACGTAGGGGTTGGAGAGGTCAAACGTGAAGTCGACGTTAAAGGACTGCTTCAGAGCGTGCGTGTAGTCGGCAAACAAGACGAGTGCCGCAAGACCGGCGGAACCGATGGCGTAACCCTTCGTGACGGCCTTGGTGGTATTACCGACGGCATCCAGGGGATCGGTGACGGCGCGGACCTTTTCGTCCAATTCGCTCATTTCAGCAATACCGCCCGCGTTATCGGTGATCGGACCGTAGGCGTCAAGCGCCACAACGATACCGGCCATCGTCAGCATCGAGGTCGCGGCAACGGCAATACCGTAGAGGCCTGCGAGCCAGTAGCTCACAATAATGGCGATCACAACGCAGATCACGGGCATGGCGGTGGCCTTCATGGAAACCGCAAGACCCGCGATGATGTTCGTGCCGTGGCCGGTCGTGGAGGCTTTGGCCACATCCTGTACGGGCTTATATTCGGTACCCGTGTAGTACTCGGTGATGACAACCATCAGCCCCGTGAGAACCAGACCCACAATGGCGGTACCGAAAAGCGCACCCGTTGTCACGCCTTCAGGGAGCATTGCCGGATCGGAGAAGACAAAGTCGCCCACAAACCAGAAGGCAACGGCGGCGATCACGCCCGCGACAATCAAGCCGCGGTAGAGAGCCGTCATGATCTTCTTACCCGGGATGTAGTTCACAAAGAACGTGCCGATGATGCTTGCGATGATGGAAACGGCCCCGAGAATGAGGGGGTATTCCACGAGACGCATGGCGTCGCCCGTTGTGGCGAGCGCACCGATCATCATCGTCGCGATAAGGGTCACCGCGTACGTTTCAAAAAGGTCAGCGGCCATACCGGCGCAGTCACCGACGTTGTCGCCCACGTTATCGGCGATCACGGCGGGGTTACGCGGGTCGTCTTCGGGAATGCCGGCTTCCACCTTACCCACAAGGTCAGCGCCGACGTCGGCGCCCTTCGTGAAGATGCCGCCGCCAAGACGCGCAAAGATTGAAATCAGAGACGAACCGAAGGCAAGACCGATCAAGGGCTTGATCGTGGCGTAGAGGTTGGCGTCAGCCGGAGCGGTCTGGGTGAGAAACGCCATGTAGCCTGCAACGCCCAAAAGGCCCAGACCCACCACGAGCATACCCGTGATGGCGCCGCCTTTAAAGGCGACGTTAAGGGCTTCCTTCATGCCGATGCTCGCGGCCTGGGCGGTACGGACGTTGGCTTTAACCGAAACGTTCATGCCGATAAAGCCGCAGGCGCCGGAGAGAACGGCACCCAAAGCAAAACCAACGGCGGTCTTCCAGCCAAGAGCCGGAACAAAGGCGATCACAACGAAAAGAATGACGCCCACGACCGCAATGGTCGAATACTGTTTGGTGAGATAAGCCTGAGCGCCCTGCTGAATAGCGGACGAAATTTCCTGCATGCGGGCATTGCCGGGGTCTTTGGCAAGCACCCAGCTGCGGGTGACAAGGCCGAAGATGACGGCTAGGATGCCGGCGGCAATGGCAAGCCACAAAGCTGTAGTCATAGAACCTTCCTTTGGTGTCGCTTTCCCTTTTTATCGCAGGAAAGGCGTACGCCGGTGATTTTCCAGTGGTTGTTAAAGAATAAGCCCGCGAAAATCGGGGAAATTTCCGTGGGCTTACAGGTAAAACTTTATTTGAGCGCTTCAAAAACGCGTTCGCGGATCGTGTCGATCGAGCCGATGCCCGAAATCGCGCGGTACTGCGGAACCCCCTTGGTGCCGCTCTTGGCGAGGTCACTGTAGAACTTCACTAGAGCTTCTGTCTGCTGATGGTAGACCGCAAGGCGCTTCATCACGACTTCTTCTTTGTCGTCGTCGCGCTGCACCAGGGGCTCGCCCGTCACATCGTCCTTACCCTCAACCTTCGGGGGGTTGTACTTGATGTGGTAGCTGCGGCCGGAAGCCGGGTGAATGCGGCGGCCCGACATGCGTTCAACGATTTCCGCATCGGGAACCGCGATTTCCAGAACGAAGTCGATCGGCACACCGGCGGCCTGCAGGGCCTGCGCCTGGGGAATCGTGCGCGGAAACCCGTCAAAGAGGAATCCCTTCTTGCAGTCATCCTGCGTGAGGCGTTCCTTCACAAGACCGATGATGATGTCGTCGCTCACAAGTCCCCCCTGATCCATGATGACCTTGGCGGCCTTGCCGAGTTCGGTGCCGGCCTTGACAGCAGCGCGCAGCATGTCGCCCGTGGAAATCTGGGGAATGCCGAAGCACTCCTTAATGAAAGCGGCCTGAGTGCCCTTACCGGCACCGGGAGGTCCGATGAGAATCAAACGCATTTGATCGTCTCCAAAAATTAGTCTGTTTTTCTTTTCCGACGCCCGTCTGCGGCATAGTCCGACAACGGGTTAGCAAAACCCTTCGGGCTGCGGCGTTGAGAACAGTCGATTCCAAGCATTCTAGCCCAAAGAAGCAGGCAAAAACATGGGCCGAAAGGAGGGGGCAGGGCGTGTGCCGCCGGTGTTTCTCAGAAGCTTGGCAAAAACTCAGGACGACACGTCCTCAGGCCTTTGCGGCTCTTAACAGCGTGGTTAACGTCGTGCGCTCGGTGCCTTTCATCTTCCGACATCGTGAAGGCGTACCAGTCCAAGGAGTTCCGTGAGTACCTGAAAGCTGACAATAGCGGCCTCTGGTACTACCCGTAAGACGCCAGCAACAAAAACGGCCGCTCATCACGGGCGGCCGTTTTGACGGAAAATGCGTTTTACGCAGCGGGCCAGAGGCGCCGCACGCGCTCAAGGTCTTCTGCCGTATCAACGCCCGCGGGGAGGTTGGCAGAAAGTACCGTCACGGCGATTTTGTAGCCGTGCCACATGGCGCGAAGTTGCTCAAGCGACTCTGCTGCTTCAATGGGCGCGCGGGTGAGCGCCGGAAAGCGCTTTAAAAACGCAACGCGGTAAGCGTAGATTCCGATATGGTGCAGGGCCGTAAAGCCTTGGGGAAGCGCCTTCTGGCCGTCTTTAAAAGCGTCCCGCGGCCAGGGGATCGGGGCCCGCGAAAAGGTCATTGCGCGGTTTGTGCCGTCCAATTCCACCTTCACCACATTGGGATTTAAAAAGCTCTCGAGCGTCTCAATCGGGTGCGCGGCCGTGGCAATCGCACAGTCAGGCGCCTCTTCAAGCGTTTTCGCAACGCGCCCCACAACCTCCGGCGGAATCAAGGGTTCATCACCCTGGACGTTTACAACGATCGTGTCGTCCGCGAGGCCCATGAGCGTTGCGGCTTCCGAGAGCCGGTCGGTTCCCGTGGGGTGCGTCTCTTTGGTGAGAACGGCTTCAATGCCGTTTTTCGTGCAGGCCTTTACGATGTCGTCGTGATCCGTTGCCACCGCAACGCGCGAGGCACCGGAAAGCGCCGCGCGCTCCGCAACGCGCACGACCATGGGTTTGCCGGCAATGTCCATGAGGGGTTTGTTCGGAAGGCGCGTTGAATGCATGCGCGCCGGAATGATGACGGCAAAGGACATGATCTAGGCCTCCGCGGGCTTGACGCGGGCTTTTTCGATTTCTTCAGGGGTGAGCTCGCGCGCGTCTTTCACCAGCATCTGCGGAATGTCGTCTTTGACGGGAAACGCAAGCGCGCACTTGGCGCACTGAAGTTCCGAAGTTGCGTGATCAAAGTGCAGCGGCCCCTTACAGACGGGGCAGACGAGAACATCGGTTAAACGGGTATCCATTTTTGTTTCAGGGTTTAGTGGTTTTTTGGTGCGGTTTGTGTGAGTTCTTTTAAGCGCCCCAGAACAAGTTCAATCAGATAGGGATCAAGATGCATCTCAAGGTCCACCGCCCAGATGCGGGGGTCTTGGGCAAGTTCCGGAATCTGCCGGCACTTCACGGCGTCTTTACCCGTCACGAAAATATAGTCGGTGTCCCAGTGCTCGAAGGGATTGACTTCAAAGCTGTAGTGGTCACCGAGCCGCAGTTCCGCGCAGGCGATATCGTGGGCCCTGAGCATCGCAAAAAAGCGCTCGGGCGAGGCAATGCCGGCTGCGGCCAAAACGCGCGATTTCGCCTTATTGATTTTGTCCGAAAGGTCGTCAATATGGGCAGTCGCCCCGGTTGCGAGCTGATGCGCGGCGCCGATCTGGCTTGTTGCGGCAAAGCGCGGCGTTCTGCTTGCGATGGTGTCCGTTGTGGCGTTTAAAACCAATGCGTCAACGGTGTCAAGCCTTGAGGGCGGTTCACGTAAGGGCCCCGCCGGGAGCACCCAGCCGTTACCGATGCCGCGCGCGCCGATCACGGCCAGTTCAAAGTCACGCGCAAGGCGCAGATGCTGCAGACCGTCATCGCTCACAATCACATTGATCTCGGGGTGCGAAGCAAGAAGAAGTTTTCCTGCGGCCACACGATCGCGCCCCACGGCTGCCGGGCACCCGGTTTGCTGGGCAATCAGAAGCGGTTCGTCGCCCACGACGCGGGCGTCTGATTCCGGAGTGACCAACTGCGGCGTATCCCCCTTGCGGCCGAAACCGCGGCTGATGACGCCGGGCTTATAGCCCACGGCTTTGAGTGTCCGCACGAGTTGAATCGTGACCGGGGTTTTGCCGGTGCCCCCGACATAGATGTTGCCGACAACCAAAACCGGGACGGGGAGCTTTTCAGCACGGATGCGGTGTGCGCGCATGCGTACCGCGGCAAGGTAAATGAGGCTTAAAGGACTTAAAAGCCAGGCGGCAAGACCGCGCTTGGCCCACTGGGCGTGAAGCCACGTTTCGAGTTCAGCGCGCATGGCGATGTCCCCGAAAGAAAACAAAGGGTGCAAGAGGTGGCTTAGATTGTTCGTCCGGCATTTGTGTTCTGTCAAGAGTGGTGCCGCAAACGTGTGTTTCTGCGGCCGTATTTCCTAATCATAACCAAAAGGCGGGGCACTGACGATGCAAATAGTCTTTTTTGTGATCGGATGGATAAACGTGAGCTCAGCCGCATGCAGGCACAAACGGACTCCGGGTGCCTCGGCTTTTAACCCGGCATGTGAGTAAAACGGGTCGCCGGCAATCGGGGCATTAAGCCCCAGGTGATGCGCACAGTGAATCCGCAGCTGATGGGTGCGGCCGGTTTCGGGGAAGAGATTGATGAGTGTGCAGGTCCTCTCTTTCCCGGAGATGCGCCGCACCACCTCAAAGCGCGTGAGGGCCTCAGAACCGCCGGCTGCGACGGGGAGCACACACTGCCGAGGGCGGTCAAAGACGTTTAGCGCGAGCGGCAGCGCGACGCTTCCGCTGCCTTCGGCGACGTCGCCTTCCAAAAGCGCCGCATAGCGCTTATGCACGCGCCGGGCGCGGAAGTCTTCGTTAATGACGGCAAGCGCCTCTTTATTTTTAGCAAAAAGTAAGACACCTGAGGTGTCGGCGTCGAGCCGGTGCACGACGTGCAGGGCCCCGACCGTTTCTTCCAACACACTTTTGGCGCTCACCTTTTCGCGGATACCGGGCACGGACGCAAGGCGCGACGGTTTGTTGACCACAACGAGGTCCCGGTCTTCGTAGAGGATTTGAGGAGTGACGGGGACGGCCGGATCCCAGCGCGGTAAGGGTTCCGGCAACCTTTCCCCGCCCTTTAAAAGGCGTTCGAGAAGATAAACGGCTGACTTCTCAGGCCCGTAAAAGGTGCCGTTAAAACGGATGTCGTGCGCGGGCGAAGTGCCCACCCACCATTCGGTCATGCTGATGATGCGGGAAGCGTGGGTGCTGTTTTCAGCCCGGGTGCGGTTAAGGGCCGCAACGAGCTGTACCAGGGGGGACGTCGCTGAAGCAAGCGTCGTGAACCGCCAGAGCGCACGTCTGAGCTCCTGTTCCGCGCCGCCCTGCAGCGGATTTTTGTCCGGGAAGGGCGCAAAGAGTTCGGTAAGGAGCTCCGCGAGCGTAAAGGAGTTGCCTGCGGCATCGGTAAAGCAGAGCACCGGAACGTCGGTGCGGTTCAAACGCGGCCAGTCGGTTCGGGCTTTGCCCGGTCCCGGCACGGTGCGCTCGCGCTCTGCGTGGGACGTGAAGGCGTAGTGCGCGGTGACGCGTCCGGCATTGTCGATCGTCACCAGTGCCCCCAAGCGGCCGAAGCCGCCCTTGGCTAAATCCGGGGCTGCGTTTTTCGCCGCTAGGTCCCACGCGGTCGGAGGCAGCGTTCTCGGGCACTGAAGGGTGCCCGCGGGCGCAGTGTCTGAGGGGAGGATAACCGCCGGGAAAGCGTCAAAAGAGGAGGTCTCGGACATTGGAAGAATGTGGGCAAAAAATTCGGGCTCAGAACGTTAA
>UMGZ01017950.1_pt1 | contig 43010 bp, 41 predicted proteins | sample 1965421 | NCBI WGS metagenome assembly UMGZ01 (sample SAMEA4836087, study PRJEB28245) | human gut metagenome | biome: gut microbiome; material: fecal sample | place: Denmark | collected 2008
CGTTAACTATATGCCGCGCGGCAAAAACGGTATGCGCTGCTGGGAGATTAAAGCACAAAAGCCTGACGGTGACTATACGATAGTAGTTTTGTGCGATTACGGTTATAAAGTTGATGGCAAAACAGTGGAGATAACCCCTTTTAAAAACCGTGATGGGCGCAACGAAGAAATTTACCGTTTGTACCATGAAGAAGGTTTATCGCAATTATTTTTGGCAAATTTGTTTAATATGAGCCAGCCTTCTGTATCGCTGATTGTTAAGCAGATGAAAGCAAAATAAAATTAAAGATTAAAAAGCGGTTTCAGTAATTGCATACTGAAACCGCTTTTTGTGTATTTTTTACTTCAAATACTTATCAAAGAAGTTTTCAATTTTATCGAACGGAATGGCGTTTTTGCCGCCGCCGTCATACAGGTCGGTGTGAACTGCGTCGGGGATGATTAACAGTTCCTTATTTTCGGTGTAGGGGTTGCCGTCAATCATATTTTTGTAGGCGTCTTTGCTGAAGTAAACGGAATGTGCTTTTTCGCCATGGATAATCAGTACCGCGCTGCGGATTTCGTTGCTGTATGCCAAAATCGGCTGGTTTAAAAAGCTCATGGTGCCGGTAACGTTCCAGCCGCCGTTAGAGTTTAAAGAGCGTGGATGATAGCCGCGTTTTGTCTTGTAGTAATCGTAATAATCTTTTACAAAAAACGGCGCATCTGCCAGAAGCTGGTCTGGTACGCCGCCGCCAAGTTTATAAGTGTCGGCTTTGTAATCTTCAGTTCGCTGTGCGTTCAGCGCTTGGCGTTTGGCGTAGCGCGCATCGCTGCTGTTTTCGGCGTCAAAATAACCGTTTGCGTTCACGCGTGACATATCATACATGGTGCTGGTTACGGTAGCTTTAATGCGGGTATCCAGCGCGGCTGTGTTCAGTGCCATGCCGCCCCAGCCGCAAATGCCGATAATGCCTATTTTATCGTGGTCAACCATTTCATTCGTCGCAAGGTAGTCTACTGCTGCCTGAAAGTCCTCGGTGTTAATATCTGGTGAAGCCATATAGCGGGGTTGGCCGCCGCTTTCACCGGTAAAGGAAGGGTCGAAGGCAATGGTTAAAAAGCCGCGCTTTGCCATTTCCTGCGCATAAAAGCCGGAGGCCTGTTCCTTAACTGCGCCAAAAGGGCCGCAAACTGCTATGGCGGGCAGTTTTCCCTGTGCGTTTTTGGGTACGTACATATCCGCCGCCAGCGTAATGCCGTAACGGTTGCGGAAGGTTATTTTACTGTGATTTACTTTATCGCTTTGCGGAAAAATTTTGTCCCATTCCTGAGTTAAATTAAGCTGTGCTGTCATGTTCGTATCAGTCCTTTCTGCGGTAATTGCCGTGTCTGCCGGTGCGGCGTAAGCTGCGGCTGCGCCTGTGCAAAGCAAAAGCGACAGGCCGAGTGCTGTAAAAAGCTTCATACTGGTCATCCTTTCTTACATATTAGCAGGGGCTGTGTTTTTTAGTTGGTAAAGCAAAAAATCCAGCAGGTCTACTTTTTGTTCTGTCCGGTGGAGTTCTGCCAAAAGCAGGTGTTTATGGCGGCGCAGCAGCAGGGCTGCGTTTTGGGTATCGCCGCTTCGCAGCAGCTGCATAACAGTATCGGTCAGTTCGGCGCTGCACCCTAACTCCCGCAGGCTGTTTTGGTAATCTGCTAATTTTATCTGCTGCATTTGCGCACCTCTTTTCTGTTTTTATTATAGCTTGGCGGCGATTTTTACGCTAATGGTAAAAACTCATGTCATGATATGAAATAAATTCAATTCATGTTATAATAAACTTACGGAGGTTTTAGTATGGAAATAAGAACCTTGCGCTATTTTTTAGAGGCGGCGCGCGAAGAAAATATGTCCAAAGCGGCGGAGCGGATGCATATATCGCAGTCGGCGCTTTCCAAACAGTTAAAAGGGCTGGAGGAGGAGCTGGGCAAAAAGTTGTTTGTGCGGCACAGCTTTTCGATTGAGCTGACGGAAGAAGGGATGCTTTTGCGCAAACGCGCGGAAGATTTGCTTTCGATGGCGGATAAAATAACGGCGGAGTTTGCCTCAATGGACGACATTATCGGCGGCAATATTTATTTCGGCTGTGCGGAATCGTACCAAATCCGGCATTTGGCGGCTTTAATAAAGCGTTTTAAAAAGCAGTACCCGGGGTTTCATTACCACATTACCAGCGGCGATACGGAGCAGGTAACGGAAAAGCTGGATAAAGGGCTTTTAGATTTTGCCGTGCTGGTAGAGCGCCCGGATTATGCAAAATACAATGTTGTTAAAATGCCGGAATCGGACCGTTGGGGGCTGGTAATGCCTGCCGGGTGCGCACTGGCGCAGAAGGATTGCATTACTTTTGAAGATTTGCTCGGGCTGCCGCTGTTTTGCTCCGGGCAGGGCTGGCACGCCGATTTACCGCTGTGGTGCGGCGAGCGCATTAACGAGCTGACGCTGGAAGGTTCGTTCCGGCTGTCGTACAATGCTTCTGTTTTTACGCGGGAAGGACTGGGCTATTTATTAACCTTTGAGCATTTGGTTAATACCAGCAGTGAAAGCGGGCTTGTGTTCCGCCCGTTGTACCCGGAGCTGACGGCGGATATGTTTATTATCTGGAAGAAGCATCAGGTATTTACGCCCATTGCCGAGCGTTTTATTAACGAACTGCAGGCGGAGTTTAATAAAAATAACTCTTAAGTTTTTAGGCTGATACTCTGAAAACTGCAAAAATTCAAAAGTTTTTCGACTGGTAGTAGAAAAATTTCAAAAAACAGAAAGTTTTTCGGTTACTAATCGAAAAACTTGTTGTCGTAAATTGCAAACCGCATTATAATTTAAGTATAAATATAATGAAAGAGAGCAAAGAAATGATTAAGCGTGATTTTTATTTAAATCAGGTTATTGCGGCAAAAGATACTGATTTTATAAAAATTATTACCGGTATTCGCCGCTGCGGCAAATCTACACTGTTAAAATTATTTAAAGAATATCTGCTTGAAAATGGCGTGGCTGAAAATAATATTGTTGAAATTAATTATGAAAGATTTCAGTTTGATAAGCTGCGTGACGGAAAAGAACTGCACGCATATATTGAAAGCAAATTAAAAGGGCAAACGGGAAAGGGCTATTTGCTGCTGGATGAAGTGCAGGAAATTGATAACTGGCCTAAGGTTATTAACAGTATTCGTGTAAGTTTTGATGTTGACATTTATGTTACAGGGTCAAATTCACGTGTTTTTGCGGGAGAGCAGCTGACTTATATTTCCGGCAGGTATATTGAGATAAAAGTTTATCCGCTGTCGTTCAGTGAATTTATGCTGTTTAGAGGATATGATAACGCGCATAAACAAAAAGCCTTGCAGGAGTATATGAGAATAGGTTCTTTCCCTGCGGTGGCGCTTACTAATCAAAGCGCACTGGCAAACGCTGTAATAGCAGGTTTGTTTGATTCTATTTTTAGCCGCGATATTTTGTTGCGCGGTAAAATACGTGACGAAGGCGCATTTTATAAAGTAACTAAATTTGTTTTGGATAATATCGGCAATAATATTTCGGCTAACGTTATCGCCAATACTTTAAAATCGCAGGGGCATAAAATTTCTGTAGATACGGTTGATAATTATTTAACATTAATGTGCAATGCATTTTTGCTCTATCAGTGTGAGCGCTATAATTTGCGCGGCAAAGAACGCCTGCGCACCAACGGAAAGTATTATGTAACTGACCTTGGGCTGCGCAATCATTTGCTGGGTTATAGAAGCAGTGATTTAGGACATGTTATTGAAAATATTGTGTTTTTTGAACTGAAAAGGCGCGGTTATGAAGTTACAACCGGTAAATATGACGATTTGGAAGTTGATTTTATCGGCACCAAACAGGAAGAAAAATTGTATATACAGGTATCTCTGAGTGTGATGGATGAAAATGTTTTACAACGCGAGGTGAAACCGTTTAAGATGATTGATGATAAGTACCCTAAAATTTTAATTACAACAGACGATTTTGATTTATCGGATGATTTTTTTGACCATGTAAATTTGTATGACTTTTTGCTGGAAGTAAAATGATGATGTAAGGAGAAAAACTATGCGTACAGTTGCCTGTTTTGGCGATTCTTTAATTTTTGGTTTTCCGTATGGCCCTAAAGAATCATGGATTGCGGAAGTTGAGGCAGAAACCGGCGTAACCATGCTTAATTACGGCGTGTGCGGCGATTGCTGTGATGATATTGTGTACCGCCTGAAAAATATGTATCTGCCTGAGCAGGTTGAAGCTATTTTATTTTGGGGCGGAGCCAACGATATTTTAAACGGACGCCCGCAGGGCTTTGTTATTGATGATTTGAAACGTGCGGCGGAATTTTGCGCGGCAAAAAAATGGCCGCTGGCTTTTGTGCTGCCGCTGTTTTCGGCTGACGACGATTTTAACGCAAGGGCAGAGCTTTTGCGCCGCCGTATGCAGCTTGAGTTCGGCGGGAAAGTATTTTTGCTTGATTTGCAGGAGGCTGTTGGCGAAACTGACAGAGAATTGCAGGCTGCGTATTTTGACGGCATTCACCCTACCATAGCAACCTATAAAAAACTGGGCATGTGCGCTTCGCAGCTTTTGGCAGGCTGGCTGAAAGGCGAATGATTTGCTTTAAAGAGGCGGCATGGGGTATAATAATAGATAATAATAAAATGGCTTTAACAGGCCTTAAAATATGATACAGGAGATTTTATAATGTTTATTGACAGAGCGAGAATTTATGTGGAAGCAGGCGCCGGCGGCGACGGCATGAGCAGCTTCCGCAGAGAAAAATTTGTAGAAAAGGGCGGCCCTAACGGCGGCAACGGCGGGCGCGGCGGCAGCGTTATTCTGCGTGCCGATAAAAACCTTAACACGCTGATTGACTTCCGCTATAAACGCAAATTTGTTGCAAAACGCGGCGGACAGGGCGGCAACAGCAACTGCACCGGGCACAGGGCGGATGATGTTATAGTAAAGGTGCCTATGGGCACGCTGGTGCGTGACGACGCAACCGGTGTACGGCTGGCTGACCTTATTGAGAACGGGCAGGAATATGTTGTTGCCAAAGGCGGGCGCGGCGGCAAAGGTAATGCCTGCTATGCAACGTCTACCAACCGTGCGCCTACTTTTGCCGAAAAAGGAGAACCCGGTGAAAACCGCTGGGTTAAGCTGGAACTTAAACTTTTGGCGGATGTAGGGCTTGTAGGATATCCCAGCGTAGGCAAATCAAGCATTATTGCGCAGGTATCGGCAGCAAGGCCGGAAATTGCGGCCTACCATTTTACCACGCTGACCCCGGTGCTTGGCGTGGTGCGTATCGACACCGAACGCAGCTTTGTGCTGGCGGATATTCCGGGCCTTATTGAAGGCGCGCATCAGGGTGTTGGCCTTGGGTATGACTTTTTGCGCCATGTGGAACGCACCAAGGTGCTTTTGCACGTGCTTGATGTTTCCGGTACGGACGGGCGCGACCCGATTGACGATTTTGAAAAAATTAATTTTGAACTGAAAGAATACAGCGACAAGCTGGCACGCCGCAAGCAGCTTGTTGTTGCCAATAAAATGGACTTGCCAGAAGGCAGGGAAAATTTTGAACGCGTAAAAAAATACGTGGAAGAAAAAGGCTTTGAAATTATGCCGGTATCGGCAGCAACTGGCGACGGTTTGCAGGCATTGATGTTTAAGGCTTATGAAATGCTGCAGGATTTTGTTCCGGAAGAAGACGAAGAAGAAAACCTGCTTATTGAAGAAATTGACCCGGACAGCTTTGAAGTAGTGCCCGGCAACGATACTGATTTTGAAGTGCGCGGCAAAAATATTGAGCGCCTTGTTGCCATGACGAATTTTGACAATGATGAAGCGTTGTACCGTTTCCAGCTTATCTGGAAAAGCCTGAAAATTGATGATGCCCTGAAGGAAGCAGGCATTACCGAAGGACAAACTGTGCGTATACGCGACATGGTATTTGAATTTAAAGAATATTAAATGGGGTGAGGGGTATGGTTTTACAGCGGAGTGATTTAAAAAAAGCCAAAAGGGTTGTTGTTAAGGTAGGTTCAAGCACAATTACCCATCAAAACGGCAAACGCGATTTTTGGCGTATTGACAGGCTGGCGCGTGAGATGTCTGATTTGCAGAATCAGGGGCGCGAGATGATTCTGGTAACGTCCGGTGCGGTTGCTGTTGGGGTGGACAGGCTGGGGCTGCCAGAAAAGCCGCGTACCATACCCGGAAAGCAGGCTGCTGCCGCAATAGGGCAGGGCATTTTAATGCACACTTATGAAAAGTTCTTTGCCGAATACGGGCAGATTGTGGCGCAGGTACTTTTAACGCGTATGGAGGCCATTGACCGCCACCGTTATACCAACGCGCGCAACACTTTTATGGAACTTTTGAAAAACGGTGTTATTCCCATTGTTAACGAAAACGACGTAGTTGCGCTGGATGAACTGAAAATAGGCGATAACGATAATATGTCGGCGCTGGTTGCCGGAATTACCGATGCCGATCTGGTTATAATCTTATCTGATGTGGAGGGGCTTTATACAGCCAACCCGCAGACGCATCCGGAAGCAGAACTCATCAGCCAGATTGAAGAAATTACGCCTGAGGTAGAAGCGTTAGCTGGCGGTGCAGGCAGCTCAGTTGGCACAGGCGGCATGTTTACCAAGCTGCAGGCAGCCAAAAATGCCACAAGCTCCGGCATTAACATGGTTATTGCCAGCGGCAGCGAAAAAGATGTTATCGCACGTATTTTAAACGGTGAGGAAATCGGAACGCTGTTTGCCTCGAAGGAAAACCGTCTGCAGTTCCGTAAACGCTGGCTGGCGTTTGGCGCGCGCATTATGGGCAAAATTATTGTTGATGCCGGCTGCGTAAAAGCAATTAAAAAAGCTGGCGGATGCAGCATTTTACCGGCAGGCATAAGCGGCGTGGAAGGTGATTTTGAAGCAGGCAACACCGTAAGCGTTGTTACGCAGGACGGTTTTGAGCTGGCAAGGGGTTTATGCCACTATTCTTCTGATGAATTGCAGAAAATAAAAGGCTGCAAAACATACCATATAGAAAAAATTCTTGGCCACAAGAATTTTGACGAAGTAATTCACCGCGACGATTTGGTAATTTTAAATTAGGAGGCTGACATGATGACTACATTTGAACTGGTAAGAGCTAAAGCAGAAGCGGCTCATAAAGCTGCGTGCGCACTGGGCGTAGTATCGGCAGCTGTAAAAAACAAGGCACTGCTGGCTATGGCGGATGCGCTTCTGGCAAAAACAGATTTTATTATTGAAGCCAATGACAGGGATATGCAGGCTGCCAGAGAAAACGGCATGAAAGAATCCATGCAGGACAGGCTGCGCCTTACGCCCGAACGTATTGAAGGCATGGCGGAAGGCTTGCGCCAGGTAGCGGCTTTGCCTGACCCGGTCGGCAATGTTATAGGCGGGCAAACGCTGGCCAACGGGCTTAAAATTACTAAAGTACGTGTGCCGCTCGGCGTTATCGGCATTATTTATGAAGCACGCCCCAACGTAACGGCAGACGCTATCGGCCTGTGTTTAAAATCCGGCAACGCGGTTGTGTTAAAGGGCGGCAGTGAAGCCATGCAGTCTAACATGGCGGTTGCAGGCGTGCTTACCGAAGCCGCTGAAGCCGCAGGCATACCGCAGGGGGCAATTCAGTTTATTGATACTGCCGACCGTGCTGCGGTAACGGCGTTAATTAAACTTAACGATTTTGTTGATGTAGTAATTCCGCGCGGCGGCGCAGGCTTAATTAAGGCTGTTGTACAAAACGCCACTGTGCCCGTTATTGAAACCGGCAGCGGTATATGCCATACTTACGTTGATGCAGCGGCAGACTGCGCTATGGCGCGCAAAATTGCCTTTAATGCCAAAGTGCAGCGCCCTTCCGTATGCAACGCCATGGAAACGCTTTTGGTGCATAAAGATGTGGCCGGTAAGTTTTTGCCGCAGATGCTGGACGAATATTTTAAAGCGGGCGTAACTGTTTTTGGCTGCCAGGCAACGCAGGAGTTTGATGAACGAGTACAGCCGGCAACGGAAGAAGACTGGACAACGGAATACGGCGATTTGCGCCTTTCCGTTAAAATTGTGGAAAGTATTGACGAAGCGCTGGAACATATTGCCAAATACGGCACTAAACACTCCGAATGCATTGTAACCGAAGATTACAATGCGGCGCGTAAATTCCAGGACTGCGTAGATGCGGCGGCGGTATATGTTAACGCGTCAACACGTTTTACGGACGGCTTTGAGTTCGGCTTCGGTGCGGAAATCGGCATCAGCACGCAGAAGCTGCATGCGCGCGGGCCTATGGCTTTGCCGGAACTTACTTCGTATAAATTCCTTATTAACGGCAGCGGGCAAACCCGCGGTTAATAAGTGCGGAGGTTAAAATGGAAGAAATTGAACAGGAAGTGCTGGATTTATTACAGCGCAAAACTGATAATACGGATGAACTTACCGTACGCTTCCGCAATGCGGTAATGCTTGAGCGTGTTAAGAAAAAACTGCTTGGCATACCTGTGGCACGTTACGATAAAGAAAAACGCCGCGCATATCTTGAATATCCCGACGGCAGAAAAGTGTATGAAGATGAACAATGATAAAAAGCCGGAAATAATTGTTTTTGCCGGGCCCAACGGCAGCGGCAAAACAACTGTTACCATGCTTGCCAAAATAATTCAGCCGTATATTAATGCGGATGAAATAAAAAAGAATTTGCTGTGCGAAGATTTGGAAGCGGCTAAAATTGCCGAAGGCCTGCGTGAAAAAGCACTGGCGCAAAAACAGAGCTTTACGTTTGAAACAGTGCTTTCAACACGCCGCAACCTTGATTTGCTGCACCGAGCCAAAGAGCAGGGTTATTTTATAAGGTGCATTTATGTTTTAACGGTTGACCCGGCAATTAATGTGTACCGCGTGTTTTCGCGCGTGGCGTCGGGCGGGCATCCTGTGCCGAAAGATAAGATTATTTCTCGTTGGCATAAAGCGCTGGGGCTGGTGCCGGAACTTATAAGCGTGTGCGATATTGTGCATATGTATGATAACTCGGATGAGCCGTTCAGAATTTTTAAAAAGCGCAAATCGGAAACCTTTACCTGGCCGTGCGATTTATGGCCGCAGGAGGCCATTGAAAAACTTATAATTACCGGAACAACAAGTGTAGAATGTAAATAATATAATACCGGAAGTCTTCACACGGTTTCCGGTATTTTTTTGCGCTAAGTTAAGTAAAAATAAAGCAGTATTAAAAACAAGACAAACAAAATACGCTAAAGTAAAACCTTGGTAAAAAATGCCCTGCGGCGCTTGCAGATACGGAAAAAGATTTGTAAGATAAAAATAAAGTTAGCTATGGGAAACAGGTGCGGGAATGAAGGCAGATTTACATATACATTCTGTATTTTCGGACGGCAGCGACAGCAGGGAGAGTATTTTGCAAAAGGCTGCTGCTGTTGGAATTAAGGTTTTGGCATTTACTGAACATGACACAACAGAAGGCTGGCAGGAAAGCATTGCGCTTGGCAGAAGGTACGGAATAACCGTGCTGCCGGGTGTGGAAATATCTGCATGCGATGCTGAAACAGGCAAAAAGGTGCATATTTTAGGCTACGGTTTTAAATGTGCAGAAGCCATAAACGCTTTATGCAGGCCTGTTGCCGAAGCAAGGCATGAAAATTCACTGCAAAAAATAAAAGTGCTGCAAAAACTTGGGTATAAAATAACGGAAGCAGATGTTTTGCCCTATGCCCATAAATATATTTTTAAAAAGCACATAGTCCGCTATTTATTTGAAAGCGGGCAGGAAGATAAAATATTCGGGAATGTTTATCATAAAATTTTTCACGGCGGCGGGCCGGGTGATTTTGGCATAAAATATGTAAATGCCGCCAACGCTGTAAAAGTAATAACGGAAAGCGGCGGCAAAGCAGTACTGGCACATCCGGGGCAGCAAAATAATTTTGAAATACTGCCGGAATTAAAACGGGCTGGCTTATGGGGTATAGAACTTAAGCATCCGGTGCATAATGCCTACTGGCAGAAAATTGTATTGCAGGCAGCGGCAGATTACGGTTTATATTGTACTGGCGGCAGCGACTGCCACGGAATTTATTCAGAAAAATACCACGCGGTTGGTTCCAATTTGTGCCCTGCGGCAGCGGCCGAAGAATTGCTGAAACAGAATAGTGAAAAGAATCTTTAAGGCTACGTAAATATTTTGCGTAGTTTTTTTGTTCTAAGTTTAATAATTTGATTTGTTCTATAAAAAGCTAACAAACGTGTTCAAACCCGGTAGGGATAAAGTTTCCACAAGACCAGAAAAAGTTAGACTCACGCAAACTGAAATGCCTTGCAGGGGGGGTAAAAGTATGCTAAAATATCATGATATACAGGGAGGACACGTGATGAACAAGAAAATTTTATTTAAATTCATTAGTATTTTAGCAATAACCTATATCATTTTATTATTGTTAACAGCATATTTAAACGATAATTTTATTTTAAGGCGTACAGAACTTTTGTTGCTGCCTTCAGTAGCCATAGCATGTGGCAGCATATTATATCAAAATAAAATATATAATTATTTAAATATCCTGTTTGTTATAATTTTCATTTCATTGGCTATATTAAAAATAAAAATTTTAAATATTCAAGTAGGTAATGTTGAAATAATAAAATATTTAATTTTTTCTGTTGGTGTAAGTAGTATTTTTATCTTATTTACATCACTATTAAAAAACTTTATGTTAGCGAGATTTATTTGCCTATTATTGGTTATCAGCCCGGTGATTGTTATTTGGGGCTATTATTTTTCTGCTTCAGCCTGGCTTAATACAGATGCCGTTTTAGCAATTATGCAAACTAATTTAACGGAAGCTAAAGAATATTTGGCGGATTATTTGTCGATAAAATATTATTTTGTGCTTTTAGTCTTTATTATTGCTCTATATTTACTGAACAAAAAAATAAGTGAATTGAGTTTTTCAAAAACTGGAAAAGTGTTTTATATTTTACTGTCGGCGACATTAATTTTCAGTATGTTTGCCGTATACAAAGGAAAAGGCAACTTATTAACCCATATTTTTAAAGATACATATGTTTATTTACAGCGTTATGATGATTTCAATAAATATAAAGAAATACGTAAACAAAATATTAATAAAAATATTAGTATTACCAGCGGAAATAAAGGTATATATGTACTTATAATAGGCGAATCGCAAAACAAAAATTATATGTCGGCCTATGGATATAACCGGTTAACTACGCCTTGGCTTGAAAGCATAAAAAATAATCCTAATGTTATATTTTTTAGTAATGCACATTCATGCCATACACATACAGTGCCAGTATTAACGTATGCGTTGACTGCTAAAAATCAATATAATAATATAGATTTAGCTAAGGCGATTTCTGTAATAGAAGTAGCTGAATCTGCTGGCTTTGAAACGGTTTGGCTTAGCAATCAAGTTAGATATGGTTTTTGGGATACTCCTATAACTGTAATTGCCAGTGAAGCAAATCAGCAGGAATGGATAAATAAAAACGCAGGAGAAGTAACAAGAACAGATTATTATGATTTAAAATTAGCGGATTCTCTTGATGATATAAAATATACTGAAAAAATGCTGATAGTAATACATTTAATGGGTAATCATGGTTCTTATAGTGAGCGCTATCCTGTTGAATTTGAAAAATTTAGCGGCGATAAAGATGTAGATGATTACGATAATAGTATTTTATATAATGATTATGTGGTAGAAAATTTGTATAAAAAACTTAGTAAATTGCAGAATTTTAAATGCATGATATATTTTGCTGATCATGCAGATGCGCCCAGGCAACATTTAGGACATGACGCAAGCCGTTATATTCCAGAAATGACGGATATACCTTTTTATATGTGTTTTTCTGAAAGCTATATGCAAGAAAACCAAGATAAAATTGCAAGATTGAAAATTGCTCAAGATAAATATTTTACTAATGATTTGATTTTTAATACGCTTTTATCATTAATGAACATTAAGATTAATGGCATGTATGAAGCGGAAAATGATATTTCTTCACAACAATATGATTCGAATCCAGAAAGATTTAGAACATTATATGGTAAAAAAAGGATTGGTGAACAATGATAAAGTTCTATGATAAGTATAAAAAGTTTTTTATTGCATTAGTTATAATCGGTATAACTTTTTCTATATATAATTATGATAAAATAGCGGCCAAAGTAATAAAAAAATTACCAATATCTATTGAAAATTATTTAGCAGAACAATATATGCCAGATAAATTTTGGTTGCACAGGACGGATTCTGTTGAAAAACAGTATGAGTTTACTAGTAAATACAAAGGCATTGAATTTGATATTATTTATTATAAAGACGAAAATGCTTTTGAAAATTCTCACGATAAAAAAGATTTAAACAAATATAATTTAGAAAAACAATTACAAGCTTATCAGGATATCGGTTTGCCAAAAGGAATATGGCTTGATTTTAAAAATCTTACAGAAAGTAATAAATTTGCCGCTAAAGATACTTTGGATAAGCTTATGTCGAAATATAAAATTGATAAAAATTTACTTTGGATTGAAAGTGGTAACTGGCAGGCGTTAAAAATATTTCATGATGACGGTTATCGCACGAGTTACTATCTGCCTTATTATAAATTAGATAAAATGACGTATAAAGAAATTGAAAATGCTAAAAAATTAACGAAAGAAATTGCTTTATCTGGTAATGTAGATGCGGTATCTTTTTATGGCGGTTATTATGACTTCATAAAGAGCGTTGAATTGCCCCCCGTATAGAACTTTTAACCTGGCTGGATGGATACACATGGTATGAAGTACTGTTACGAAAGAAATGCGAAGAAATAAAAAACGATGAGAGAATACAGGTAATTTTAGTAAAGGACATAGGGCATTATCACAGATAAATTATGATTGCTTTAAATACAGCTAACAGTTATTTGAAGTTGGCTGTATTTTTGTTTATCTTCTTAAAGCAGGGAATAATATTTTTTTGTAGAATTATATAACAGAATTCTTAATATGGATTCGAAGGAGGCGTGACGATGAAAATTACTTTTTTGGGTGCCACAAGGATGGTTACCGGTTCATGCTATCTTATAGAAACAGGCGGCAGTAAAGTGTTGGTTGACTGCGGTATGTTTCAGGGTTCTAAACTTGTAAACGCTTTTAATGAGCGTGATTTTGTTTTTAACCCCGGAGAAATTGACGCTATGGTTTTAACGCACGCGCATATCGACCACAGCGGCCTGATACCGAAGCTGGTTGCACAGGGCTATAAAGGGCCGGTGTACTGCACAAAAACCACGTTGGAATTATGCGGCATTTTACTGCCGGACAGTGCGCATATTCACGAATCGGATGCGGAATTTGCCAACCGTAAGGGAATGCGTGCAGGGCGCAAATTCGTTAAGCCGCTTTATACGGTTGATGAAGCCTATGCAGCGCTTAAAAATTTTGCGGTTCGCGGTTTTGACGAAGAATTTGACGTTATTCCCGGCATTAAGGCCAAATTTAAAGTAGCCGGGCACATTGCCGGTTCTGCCATTGCAGAAATTTTTGCCGAGGAAGACGGCAAAAAAACAAAAATTATTTTTACCGGCGATGTCGGTCAGCCCGGCGCGCCGATTCTGGAAGACCCGGAACAACTTCAGGGCGCCGATTTTATCATAACGGAATCCACTTACGGCAACCGCGTGCATAAAGTTTACGATAAAGCTGCTGAACTGGCCGAGATTGTTAACGATACGGCAGAGCGCGGCGGCAATATCATTATTCCGGCGTTTGCCGTTGGGCGTACGCAGGTGCTTTTGTACTATTTCCAAAAACTGGCGCACGAAGAAAAAATTTCCAGCGATATACCTATTTACATAGACAGCCCGATGGCTAATAAAGCCACGCAGATTGTGCTTGGCAACCCGCAGGAGTTTGACGACGAGGCGCGCGCCATTTACGAAATGCAGGGCAGGCACCTGCTTTCAATGAAGCAGCTGCATTTTACAGCCACGGCGCAGGAATCGCGCATGATTAATGAAATGTCCGGCACCAAAATTATTTTGTCTGCCAGCGGTATGTGCGACGCCGGACGCATTCTGCACCATTTAAAACATAACCTCTGGCGTGAGGACAGCAGCGTTATCATAGCCGGTTATCAGGCTGACGGCTGCCTTGGGCGCAAACTTATTGAAGGCGTGCGCCAGGTAAAAATTATGGGTGAGGATATCCGCGTTAATGCGCGCATTTACAATTTAAAGGGCTTTTCGGCCCATGCCGATAAGGAACAGCTTTTAAACTGGTACGGCAAAATGGCGCAGAAGCCGAAAGCGTTTTTTGTAACGCACGGCGAAGTGGATGCTTCCATGGAACTTGCCGGAGAATTGCAGCGCCGTATCGGTACGGCTGCTTATATACCGCAGTATGGCGACAGCGTAAACATCAGCGGCAGCGAATGGCAGGTAACGGAAGCTGCCGTTGCCAGCGATGTTCCGGAAGTTGCAGCGCTTAAAGATTATCTTAAAAATCTGGAGCGCACTTATTTGCAGCACCGCGCCAAAATTGAGCAGGTTGTTGCACGCGACAGCGGAAAAGTTAAAGATATACGCAAAAAACTTGAAAAAATAAAAAAATATGTTGACGATATGCTGTCATCGTTGTAAATTTATTAGTATATAATAATATGCTGCCCTTGGTACTGTTCCCAAAGGTAACACGCTTTGGGGACAGTATTTTTTGCGGCATAAAATATAAAGGAGGCACTTTATTTGGAAAAATCTGCTAAAAAAGAACAAATGGGAGGCATCCTGGGGCTGATTGAGCGTGTCGGCAATAAAATCCCGGATATTACCGTTTTGTTCATCGGCGCATTTGTAATTGTTTGCGTTGTGTCTGCAATTCTGTCGCAAATCAGTTTCGACTATGTGCACCCCGCAACTGGCAAACAAATTACGGTTAACAATATGTTAAGCGGCAAGGAACTGGTAACGTTAATGAGCAAAATGGTTACCAACTATGCTAACTTCCCGCCGCTGACAATGGTTATTGTGGCAACTCTCGGTATCGGTATTGCCGACGGTTCCGGCTACATTAACACGGGTTTGAAAAAACTCTTGTCTGTAACACCTAAATTTTTAATTACTCCGGTAGTAATTCTTGCCGGTATGGTCAGCCATCTTGGCCCGGATACCGGTTATGTTATCATTATCCCGATTGCGGCATATATGTTTTATGCAACGGGCAAGCATCCGCTTTCCGGCGTTGCGGCATCTTTTGCCGGTATTGCCGGTGCTTTTTCCGCCAACTATACCCCGTCTGCAATCGACCCCGTAATTCAGGGCTTTACGCAGAGCGCAGCGCAGATTATCGATCCGACTTATCAGGTTAACGTACTTTGCAATTATTTTTATGCGCTGGGTTCTACCTTCCTTGTAATTGCTTCCTGCTGGTGGGTTACCGAAAAAGTAGTTGACCCCTGGCTGTGGAGAACTTATCCGCTGCCGGATGACCTTGACCTTGGCAACGAAAACAATACCGATATTACTCCGCGCGAAAACCGTGCTTTTATGATTGCTACCGGCATTTTAATTTTAATGATTATCGGTTTGTTTGCAGCCCTTTATCCGGAAGATTCCCTGCTGCGTGCGCCTAACGGCGAAATTGCCAGCTTCCAGGCTCCTATTATGCAGTCCATTGTAGCCGTAATCTTTATTTTTGCAGCTGCTGTCGGCCTTGTATACGGTATTTTATGCGGCAAATTCCGTTCTCCTAAAGATGTTACCGCCGCTATGGAAGAAATTACCAAAACCCTCGTGCAGATGGTTGTATTCTACTTCTTTGCAGCACAATTTTTGTATGCGTTTGGCGCATCCAATATCGGTGTACTGCTTGCGGTATCCGGCGCAGAATTTTTAAAATCGCTGGCTTTGCCGCCGCAGATTACCATTTTGGGCATTATAATTTTTGTAGGCCTGCTGAACCTTATCATCACTTCTGCATCTGCAAAATGGGCAATTTTGGCGCCTATTTTTGTGCCTATGCTGATGGCAGTAGGCATTGCGCCCGAACTTACACAGGCCGCCTATCGCGTAAGTGACAGTGCCGTAAACGTTGTAACGCCTATGTTTGCGTTTTATCCGCTGATTATACTCTACTGCCAGAAATACGTTAAAGAAGCCGGTATCGGTACGCTCAGCTCCATGATGCTGCCGTATACCATTACGCTGCTTGTAGCTTTAACCTTCATGCTTTACTTCTTCTGGTGGTTCGATATTCCTCTGGGCTTCCAGGCAGATTATGTATATCCGCGGCGAATGTAATATTTAAGGAGGCATAATAAATTATGCAGGAAAAATTATTACAAAGATTTTTGCGTTATGTGGCAGTACCGAGCCAGAGCAACGCTGCCAATGCCAATGTACCTTCAAGCGAAGGCCAGCGCAAACTGGCAGAGCTGTTAAAACAGGACTTGGCTGAACTTGGCCTTGTTGACCTTGAAATCAGCGAATATTCCGTACTTACCGGCAAACTGCCGGCTTATCTGCCGGAAGGCTGCACCAAAGAGGTACCTGCTGTTGGCTGGTGCGCTCATCTTGATACTATTGATATTAACATGTCGCCGGAAATTCATCCGCAGGTGGTAAAAAACTACCAGGGCGGCGATGTATGCCTGAACAAAGAAAAAGATATCTGGATTTGCACGGCAGAACACCCGGAACTTGAAAAATACGTGGGCGAGGATATTGTATTTACTGACGGCACCAGCGTGCTTGGCGCCGATAACAAAGCTGCCATTGCCAACATTATGGTTGCTTTGGAAACCATCGTTAACGAGAAACGCTGTCACGGCGATATTTACGTTGCTTTTGTTCCGGACGAAGAAATTGGCCTGCGTGGCTCTAAAAAAATGGATTTCAGCAAATTCCCTGTTAAATTTGCATATACCATTGATTGCTGCGAACTTGGCGAAGTTGTTTACCAAACCTTTAACGCCGGCACCGCCATTGTTAAAATTAAAGGCGTAAGCGCGCACCCGATGAGCGCCAAAGGCGTGCTTATTAACCCGACACTGCTTGCCGTTGACCTTGTTAATATGTTTGACCGCACGCAGACCCCGGAATGTACGGAAGGCACCGAAGGTTATATTTGGGTTAAGAGCATTGTAAGCAACGATACTTACGCTACCGTTACGCTCGACATCCGCGACCATAACAAAAAACGTTATGAAGAACGCAAAGCGGAAATTGCCGCCAATGCGGAAAAATTGCAGGCTATGTATCCGCGTGCCGAAGTTACCTGCACTATGAGCGATACTTACGGCAATATTAACGATGCTGTAACGGAAGATAACAAATACTGCATTGATTATCTGTATACGGCAATGGAAAAACTCGGCATTAAGCCGATAACGCTTGCAATGCGCGGCGGTACGGATGGTTCGTTTATTTCCACCAAAGGCATTTTAACGCCGAACTACTTTACGGCAGGGCATAACTTCCACTCCAACTGCGAATTTTTACCGCTTGGTGCTATGGAAAAATCCTGCAAACTGACGCTGGAACTTGTAGATTTGATCTACAATAAATAAACTATAAAAGTATTAGTGTTTAAAACTTAATATTGTTATAGAACAAGCAAAGAATTATGCTGTAAGGCGAGATGTAAAAACTGCGGCGGCTAAATTTATGGTAAAATCCTTCGATAGTCCGGTGCTATGCCCGGACGGAATCGGAGGAGCCGCAGCATTTTTATAGAGCCGCGCAGTATAATCTTTGCATTGTGATTTGCGAAAAAGCCAAAGTATAATTTGAAATTTATATTTTGGCTTTTTTGTTATATCAGTATAATTTATAAAAATACGGTTTTATTTTTGTGTGCAGGCAGGAATTTAGAGAAAAATGCCGAAACATTTAATCAAACGATTGATTGAAAAGCGCGGTGATGATATGAAAAACGAAACAGGAAAAAGAGAAAAATTAATAATGTCTGCTATCGGTTTATTTGCAGAATATGGTTATGACAAGGTCAGCATCAGGCAGATTGCGGCAGATGCAGGTGCCAACAGTTCTATGATTTCGTATTATTTTGGCAGTAAGCAGGGGCTTTACGAAGCAATCCTGCGTGAATTGATAAATAATTTTGATGAATTTATAGGTGTTTTGCGTGATGAAAAATTAGACCCGCGTGAAGGGCTGAGGATTTATACACGTTCCATCAGCGATATTTTTCACAAGTATCCGCCTACTTATGTTAAATTGATATACCGCGAGGTGATTAAGCCGTCGCAGGTATTTCAAGACGTGGTTTTAAACAAGTTCAAAAGCAATTCTGCCGTGCTGCTCAAAATGATTGAGCGCGGCAAAGAGCAGGGAATTTTTTTGAAAACACTGGATGAAAAAACAGTGCTTTTGATGCTTATTTCAATCATTAACCTTTATTTTTTAACCAAGCCGCTGCACAGCATGGTTATAGAACAGGACGAAAGTTTTACCGAAAGCTATCTGCGGCAGGTTTTAGATATTTTATTGCGCGGAATTGAGGTAAAAGGCCATGACAAAACGTAAAATTATTACCGCCGTTATTGCAGTAATACTCATTTTGGCAGCAGGTGCCTATAAATTGTATTTGCAGGGCGAAGAAGCCAAAATACTTACCGGAACTGTTGAAGCTACAAAAGCCGATGTAACTCCGCGGCTGGGCGGCTATTTGCGTGAACGTACTGTAAAAGAGGGCGACAGCGTAACTGCCGGGCAGATAATTGCCAGGCTTGATACGCGTGAGCTTGAAGCGCAGCTTGCCGAAGATGAAGCAAGCTTAGCCAAAGCCCAGGCCCAACTGACCGATTTAATTAAAGGCGCGCGCCCGCAGGAACTGCGCGAGGCGGCAGCTAAAACGGAATCGGCACTGGCAGATTATAACCAGGCGCATACCGACCGCCTGCGTTACGAAAAACTGTATCAGGACGGAGCCGTGGCACGCCAGCTGCTTGACCAGGCAATAGCGGCAGACGTAGTTGCCGAAAACAGTTTAAAAGCGGCACGTGAACAGGAAGCGCTTTTGATTGAAGGCAACCGTGAAGATGAAATTGAAGCGCAGCGCCGTGAAACGCAGCGTGCGGCAGCGGCACTTGAAAATACTAAAATAGCATTGGGCGATATGACTTTATACAGCCCGGTAAACGGCGTTGTACTGACAAAAAATTATGAAGTGGGCGAATATGTAAGCGCAGGTATGTCGGTGCTTACGGTTGTGGATTTAAGTGACTGCTGGGTAAGGGTTTACGTGCCTTCTGATGTGCTTGGCGTTATTAAAGTGGGGCAGGAGTGCAGTGTAAAAATTGACGCTTATCCGGACAGGGCTTTTACCGGTAAAATTAAGGAAATCAGCGACAGCGCCGAGTATACCCCGCGCAACAGCATAACAAAGCGTGAGCGCGCGAACCTTGTGTTTGCCGTTAAAGTGGCGCTGCAGAATGAGGAGGGCATCTTTAAGCCGGGCATGGTGGCGGATGTTTTAATAAAATGACGGTACGTGAACTGGCAATAGAAACTAAAGATTTAACTTGTAAATTTGGCGATTTTACGGCGGTGGACAGGCTTAACATTAAGGTTTACAGCGGTGAAATTTACGGCTTTCTTGGTTCCAACGGCAGCGGCAAATCAACAAGCATCCGCATGTTGTGCGGTATTTTAAAACCAGCCGGAGGAACCGGCATTGTGCTGGGTTACGACGTTGTGAAAGAACCGGAAAAAGTTAAGGAAAATATCGGCTATATGTCGCAGAAGTTCAGCCTGTACCTTGATATGACGGTGTTTGAAAACCTTGATTTTTATGCCGGTATGTACGGGCTGAAAGGTGAAGAAAAATATGCCCGCATTGAAGAAATGATTGAGCAGATGAACCTTAAAGACAAACGCAACGAGTTTTCCGGCAATCTTTCCGGCGGCTTAAAGCAGCGTTTGGCGCTGGGTTGCGCCATACTGCACAAACCCAGGCTGCTGTTTCTGGATGAACCGACGAGTGCCGTTGACCCCATTTCTCGCCGCAGCTTTTGGCAGATAATCCACGCGCTGGCCATTGGCGGCACTACGATGGTAGTAACGACGCATTTTATGGAAGAAGCCGAACACTGCGACGAAATGGTGTTTTTGGATGCCGGAAAAATGGTTGCCGAAGGCAGCCCCAAAAAGCTGAAAGACAGCATTAAAGGCACCCTGGTAAGCATTGCCAGTGACGATTCCATTAAACTGCGTGAAGAAATTAAAAAGCGTATTCCGGTGGAAGATGCCTATATTTTCGGGCGCGAATTGCGTGTGCTGGTTGCTCCGCAGGATTTGCCGCTGCTTTCGGACTGGCAGTATAAAATTATTGAACCGACAATGGAAGATGCATTTTCGTACTATCTTGATAAAAAAGGCGGTGGCAAAGTATGAACAGGCTGCTCGCTTTATTAAAAAAAGAATTTATCCAGATGCGGCGCGACCGCCTGACGCTAGTAATTTTGCTGATTATGCCGGTAGTGCAGCTTATAATATACGGCTTTGCCATTAATACGGATGTAAAGCATTTAAAAACGGCGGTGTTCGACCAGTCGTTATCTGCCGAAAGCAGGGAGCTTTTAAACAGTTTTACCGCCAGCGAATATTTTGACCTTATTTATATAGAAGACAGTTTTGAAGATGTTAACCGCAGGGTCGATGCAGGCGATGCCAAAGTGGGCGTAATTATTCCGCCCGATTTGGAAGAAAACTTAAAGCATAACAGGCAGACGCCGGTGCAGGTTATTGTAGACGCTACCGATTCCCAGTCGGCGGCTTCGGCTATAGCGGCGGCGCAGTCCATAGGCAATGTAAAATCGCAGGAGGCATTGCAGGAAAAATACGGTCTGCACAGCAGCCAGACTTCGCTGTATGATGTGCGTGTACGCGCCTGGTACAATCAGGATTTTGTAACGGCGTTTTATATGGTGCCGGGTATTATCGGCGTTGTGCTGACAATGACCATGGTGCTGATAACCTCCATGGCGATTGTGCGCGAAAAGGAAAACGGCACGATGGAGCAGCTTATTGTAAGCCCGCTGCGTCCATGGGAACTGATACTCGGCAAAATAATTCCTTATATTTTTGTCGGTTATGCACAGATAACAATTGCCTTGTTTGCGGGTATTATAGTTTTTAACGTGCCGGTGCGCGGCAGCATTACCTTGCTGTATGTTCTGTCGTCGCTGTTTATTACGGCATCGCTGTCGCTGGGGGTTTTAATCTCCAGCTGCTCCAAAACGCAGATGCAGGCCATACAGATGGGCGTGTTTGTGCTGCTGCCGAGCATTATGCTGTCGGGCTTTATTTTCCCGCGCGAATCCATGCCTGACTTTTTCTATTACCTGGGAAATTTATTGCCGCTTACGTATTATCTGCAAATTTTGCGCGGCATTTTGTTAAAAGGCAACGGGCTTGAGATTATGTGGCCGCAGGTAATGGCGCTGGTAATTTTTATTTTGCTGACGCTTGGTGCAAGCATTAAAAAATTTGTAAAAACATTGAACTGAAAATGTTATAAAAACCCTCCGGTATGTTATAATTTAGTTGTGTAAATAACAATATTACCGGAGGGTTTATGAATATAGGCGCAAGATTGGAATCCATAGCGGCGCTGGTGCCGCAAAACTGCGTTGTGGCAGATATTGGCACGGACCACGCATATTTGCCGGTGTGGCTTATGCAGAAAGGCTTAATTAAAGCTGCCATAGCGGCAGATATTGCCGAAGGGCCGTGCAGGGCCGCACAAAACAATATAGGCTTGTATGGATTAAAAGACAAAATAGAAGTGCGCCGCGGCAGCGGGCTTACCGTTTTAAAGCCGGGAGAGGCCGATGGCGCGGTTATTGCCGGAATGGGCGGCAGCACTATTGTGCAGATTCTGGAAGAAAGCCCGGATGTAGCCAAAACGCTGAAATTTTTAATAGTGCAGCCAATGGCAGGCGCGCCGGGGCTGCGCAGGTGGGCGTGCGAAAACGGCTGGCGCATTGCAGACGAAGCGCTGGCGGAAGAACCGCAGCATTTATATGAAATTATTATGCTTGTTCCCGGCAGCGAGCCGCAGCACAGCAGCATAGAATATGAAATTGGCCCGCGCCTTATTGAAAAGCGGCCGCCGCTTTTTGGCAGGCATATTGAAAAACTTTACGCCGCTTACGCAAGAATGCTTAAAAGCATGGCGCAGAGCAGCAAAGCGCAGCAGAGCGGCAAATATAAAAAAATGCAGGAGCTTCTTGCCGGATTGGAGGAATATAAGCATGAGTGCGACTGTGAATGATATAGTAAAAATTATGGACAGCATTGCCCCGCGCAATCTTGCCGAGGAGTGGGATAACGCCGGTTTTTTAATCGGGCGCGGCAGTAGTTCCGTAAAAAAAATAATGGTAGCGCTTGACGTATCGCCGGAAGTTGTGCAGCAGGCTGTTGGGCAAAAAGCAGATATGCTGATAACGCATCATCCGCCGATTTTCAAACCGCTTAAAAACATCTGCGACAGCAGCTGGCAAAGCGATTTGCTGTTAAAGTGCATAGAAAACGGCATTGCCGTATACAGCGCGCATACAAGCCTTGACAGCGTGCTTGGCGGCGTTAACGATGTGCTTGCGGAAAAGCTCGGCCTAGAGAAAATAGTTTCGCTGGTAAAAAATGACGCTAACTGCGGTGCTTTGGGGCGTGTTGGTTATTTACCGCATAAAATGGAATTTGAAAAATTTGCGCAGGTTGTAAAAGAGGCGCTGGGGCTCTCTTTTGTTACCGGCATAAGTGCAGGAAAAACTGTTTACAAGGTTGCCTTATGCGGCGGCGCCGGCATTGATTTTATTGCCGAAGCGCTTGAGCAGGGCGCGGATACTTATGTGACCGGCGATATTAAATACCATGAAGCCCAGAATGCCGTATTCAGCGGGCTGAACCTTATTGACGCCACGCATCAGGGTACGGAGCTGCCGGTTGTGGCGGTGCTGGCCGACAAACTTTCGCTGAGGCTGGCGGCGGCAGGCTTTGCGGCGCAGGTTTTAACGGCGCGCGAAACTTTGCTTTTTAAACAATATTAATGAATTGAGGTACAATAAATGATTAGTGATTTTAAAGCCGGGGCAAAAATTTGCCAGTCGGTGCTTCTTCGTGTTCAGCGCGTGGGTACATCTTCCAACGGCGCGCCTTTTGCACGCGGGCTTGCGGAAGATAACAGCGGCAAAATACCGTTTATTACTTTTGAAGCCGGCATTGTTGAAAAAATGCGTGAGATGGACGGCCCTTCGCCGGTAATGGTAAGCGGCAGCGTGGATATTAACAAATTTTCCGGTGAAATGGCTTTGCAGCTGGTTATAAAAAAATTAAGCGATATCGTTCCGGAGGATGATATCAGCAACCTGCTGCCGGAAGGCGATTTTGACCACGATGCCTATAAAGATAAATTTGACCGCCTTATAAAAAGCGTTTTAACGCCGGGGCTGCGCCTTGTTTTGGATAATGTCTTTGAAGGCGCGGTTTACGAACAGTTTTTGCGCAATCCGGCGGGAATGAGGCTGCATCACGCTTATATCGGCGGGCTGCTGCAGCATTCTGTTGATGTGGCGGTGCTGGCAACTGCTATGGCGGAATCTATCGGCGGTGTGGATAAAGATTTAATCGTTGCCGGGGCGCTTTTGCATGATGTCGGCAAGCTGCGTGAAATTTCTGCCTCCATGGGCTTTCCGTATACAACGGAAGGCAGGCTTTTGGGGCATATCAGCATGAGCGCGGCAATAGTACAGGAAGCGGCTGCCAAAGCGCGGGTTACCGGCTCAAAATTGCAGCAGCTGCTGCATATTATATTGTCGCACCACGGCGAACCGGAAAAAGGCTCGCCTGTTGCCTGCGCAACCAAAGAGGCCTTTATAGTGCATTATGCGGATGAACTGGACGCAGTTATGAACCAGTTTAAAAAGACGGATAATAAAAATCCGTGGGAATACAATAAAATGCTGCAGCGTTTTTTAATGAGTAATGTGTAAGCAAATAAGGTGATATTGTGCTTTACCTGTTTTTGATTATAATTGTTTTGGGATTGCTGGCTGCTATGTTGACGGCGTTTGCTAAACTTATAAGGGATTTGGGAGAGCTTGCTGCTTTGCTGCGCGCTTCGGGCAGCGGCACGGAAAATAATGCCGGGCAGGATAAAAACAGCTCTGCAAATAATGGCAACGGAGTTGCGAATGGCCACCCGTACACTCAGGACGATATTATTTACAAGAACGGGCGTTGTTACGAAAACGAAAACAGTGAAGACTGGGAAGAGTTTGAGTACGAAATAAGCGAGGACGAAAGATTCAAATAATATTTAAAAGTTTATAAAACAGGTTTTTCCGGCGTTGATGTACGCATGTGGAAAACCTGTTTTTATTTTTAATATGCGTTGTTAATGATGTTACATAATAATAAAAAACATGAAATTAAAATGAAAAAGTTGCAAAGTTATCTTAAAGTTGCTATAATAACGGCGCTGAAGTTAATTTTATATAAATTAAAAATCTTAATGGTTATTGTATAAAATTACAGCAAAATATTTTATTCATTGGAGGAATCAAGGTGAGAAAGTTTTTAATGTTGTTAATGATGCTTGGTTTAATTTGTTTGAACGCAGCTGCTTTGGCAGGTACGCCTGCTGCGGAAAATAACGCGGCAAATGCTGCGCCTCGTCCGTTCAGCGAACGGCTGAATAAAGCTGCTGCTGAAGAAAACGGCGCAAAGGCGGCGGTGCTGTATGTTAATAATGCCAATACAACTTATGACGCGGATATAGACAGGGCAGTTATAGAAAACATGCAGGCAGCACTAAAAACTTCTGCCTGTGAGTATATAGACGGAACTGAGTTTTTAGGGCAGCTTAACGAAAACGGCATTGCCGATATTACTCAGGCCGAAAGAGCTGATATTACAGAAGTGTTTAAAGGCAGCGGCGTTGACTACGTTGTGCTGGTGCAGGTAGAACCTTTTGTCCGCAAGGAAAAAGTAACCGTGTTTACGCTTGGCAAAGAGATGACGGCAGTTGTGCCTTTTAAAATTTTTGATGTCAAGAGCGGCAAATACACTTATAACGGCAAATTTACGGAGCTTGCCAAAGACAGTTCCGTTATCGGCGATGTCGGCAATAAATCTGTTGCGTTAAAAGCGCTGGATTCGGTTAATGGCAAAATCAGCGGAGTAATTGCTTCGCGCCTGGCGCAGGTTAAAAATTAAATGCCTGCGGCCCACATTTTAACCCTTGACTAATTACAGGCTTTGTGCTAAAGTACTGACAGTATGAGTGTGAAAAGCAATCGCTGACGGCTTTGCCGTAAGAGGAAAGTCCGGGCTCCACAGGGCAGAATGCCGGATAACGTCCGGCGAGGGTGACCTCAGGGATAGTGCCACAGAAATGTGTACCGCCTGCTTCGGCAGGTAAGGGTGGAACGGTGCGGTAAGAGCGCACCAGCGGACGGGTAACCGGCCGGCTAGGTAAACCCCATTCGGAGCAAGACCAAATAGGGAAGGGATGAAGCGGCCCGCTGATCCTTCCGGGTTGTGTCGCTTGAGCCTGCAAGTAATTGCCGGCCTAGATAAATGATTGCTGCCGCTTTGCGGAACAGAACCCGGCTTATTGAGCACTCGTATTAAGAAATTAAAAGGCTGGCAGAAATGCCGGCCTTATTTTTTGCAAATTTTCAGCAGAAATTCAAAATAAGATGTTATAATATATAAGAAATTAAAATTAATGTAAAAAACTATTGGCTAAAGGTTGGGTCTTGACAGTGAAACGGATTTCATTTGTTGTTCCTGTATATAATGAAGAAGAAAATTTACATGAGTTTCATAAAAGGTTGGGCAAAGTTATGGAAGCCCTGCCCTATGATTACGATTTAATTTTTGTTGATGATGGCTCAAGCGACAGCAGCCATTTAATATTAGCTGAACTGGCTGAAAAAGACGAACATGTGCAGGTGTATTTCCTTTCGCGCAATTACGGGCACCAGCTTGCGCTGACCTGCGGGCTTGATAATGCCTGCGGCGACGCTGTTATTACCATGGACGGTGATTTGCAGCATCCGCCCGAACTTGTGCCGGAACTTTTGAAGCTGTGGGAGGATGGGTTTCAGATTGTGCAGACGGTGCGCACGGCAACGGAAGACGCCTCTTTTTTTAAAAACATTACGTCAAAGGCTTATTATAAAATTATTAATTCCATGTCTAAAGTGGAAATTACACCCGGCGGCAGTGATTTCCGCCTGATGGACAAAGTTGCCGTGGAGGCCTTCAGGCGTTACCGCGAACGTGCCCGTTTTATCCGCGGCCTGGTTAACACGCTGGGCTTTAAAGTGGCAACTTTTGAGTTTACTGCTCCGCCGCGTTTTGCCGGCCATTCCAAATACAATCTGCGCAAAATGCTGCATTTTGCTCTGGACGGTATTACTTCATTTTCAAATCTGCCGCTGCGCTGGGCGTTTTATATCGGCATTGTGTTCGGTTTAATGAGTTTTCTGGTAATTTTACACGTTCTTTATGTAAAATATGTTGCAGATGATGCAGTGCCCGGCTGGGCAACAATGACGGCCAGCGTACTCTTTCTTGGCGGCATTCAGCTTGTAGGCATAGGCATTTTGGGCGAGTATATAGGCCGCATTTTTGAGGAAGTAAAGCAAAGACCACTGTATATAGTAGGCAGACACCTTGGCAAACGGTAGTTCTGGTTTACAAAAGCGGCATTTTGTGCTATAATTTAGTTGTTTATAAAAGCACAAGGAAGTGATGCGGGTGATAAAAAAAGGGTTCCTTTGTTTGGCATTGACATGTGTATTCTGTTTAGCAAACATGGCAACCGCATTAGCCTCGTTTGAATACGGGGATAATGGTCCGGAAGTCCTGGCTATTCAAAAACGCTTGGTTGAATTGAAGTATGAAATCAAATTGCTTGACGGTGATTTCGGTTCTGAAACGGAAGCCGCTGTCAAACGCTTCCAGGCGGATCAACAGTTAGAAGTTGACGGAATAATCGGTGAAGCTACCTATACGGCTTTGATGCAGAAACCTATGCCTCCTAACCGTTCCGGCAGGAGTGCTACTGTAAGAAACGTTATTCGTGCTGCCTATGGTGTAATCGGTACGCCTTATGTTTTTGGCGGAACGAGTGTATATGGCTTCGACTGCTCCGGTTTTACCCAGTATGCTTTCGCGCGTGCAGGCATCAGCCTTCCGCGTACTGCTGATGTGCAGATGTACAGCGGACGCCAGATTAGTGCCAGCCAGCTGCGCCCGGGCGATTTAATCTTCTTCAGCACTTATGAGCCCGGTCCGTCGCACTGCGGTATTTATCTTGGCAACGGACAATTCATCCATGCTGGTTCCAGTACCGGCGTAACGGTGTCTTCCGCATTTACCGGCTATTGGGGCGCACGTTATTACGGCGCATGCCGCGTTATTTAAAAACATTAATAAACTATCAATAAAGCAGTGCTTTGTTGGTAGTTTATTTTTTTATAAGCGTTATTATATTTCTGTTTTGTAATATTTTTGTGAAAGCATATTGCAAAAATACCCAAACAGCGCGATTTATTGTATAATAATGCTAATAACAGTTAATGGCGGTGGTAAAGATGGATAAACAAAAAGTTTTGATTGCTGATGACGAAGCGCCGATTAGGGAAATATTAAAAATTTACTGCGAAAAAGAAGGCTTTGATGTAATAGAAGCTGCCGATGGTGCAGAAGCCATTTTGAAGGTTCAGTCGGAAAAACCGGATATTATCATTCTTGATATTATGATGCCTGTGCTGGACGGACTGGAAGTTTGCAAACAGGTGCGCAAAATGAGCGATATTCCTATTATTATGCTGACTGCTAAAGACGATGATGACGACCGCATTTTAGGCCTTGAAATAGGTGCGGACGATTATATTACCAAACCGTTTAATAACCGCGAAGTTATTGCAAGGGTTAAAGCAGTTTTACGCAGAAGCTCTGCCGTAAAGAAAGATGAAGCAGGCGGGCGTTCGCACATTGAATACCGCGGGCTCAGCATTGACATGGAAAAATACCAGGTTATTGCTTTCGGTAAAAAAATGACCTTTACCGCGAAAGAGATGGAACTTTTGTGGTGCCTGGCCTCCAATCCCGGCAAGGCTTTTTCGCGCAACCAGCTTCTGAAAACAATTTGGGGCTATTCCTATTACGGCGATACACGCACGGTTGATACGCATATTAAACGTATCAGGCAAAAACTTAATATTCCTTCCGATTCCGATTGGGATATTACAACCATTTGGGGCGTAGGTTACAAATTTGAGGTTAAAGATAAAAAATGAATAAATCTCTGAGTACAAGGCTGATGTACAGCTTCATGGCTCTGATAATGGTTATAGTAGTCGGCGTTACGGCAGGTATTTCCTATCTTATCGCCGATTATTTTTTTAAAACCAACGAGCAGGAGCTGGCAGAAAAAGGCAATGAAATGGCCGCTACGGTAGAATATTTTATGGGATTTTCCAACAGCATGGAAATGCTGAACCGTTATGTATTTGCCGTAGACAGGCTTGTTGGCGCCAGAATATGGCTGTTTGACGATAAGTTTGAACTTCTGGCCGCATCCAACATCAATACAGATTATAAACAGGACGGCACACGCCCCGGCATTAAGGATTTAACCATGCTGGAAGGCTCTGTTGCCGAAATTGCCAGGGAAATAAAAAGCGGCAAGCTGGATACCAAAGTAATAACCATTTTGAAGGATGTATACAGCGGTAAATCCGTTCAGTCGCAAATTTATCATCCGTATTACAAAGAACAGGTAATGCTGGTAGGCGTTCCTTACGGCAAGCCCGGGCAGGCGCGCGGTGCAATTTTGCTGGCGCAGCCTTTAAGCGGGTTCGACAGCTTTTTGCGTGACATTTACATATATACTTCTATCGTTGCTATTTTGGCACTTATTTTAAGTATGTTCATGGTGCGCAGCCTGGCCAGAACCATAATCAAGCCGCTGGTTTCCATGAAAGACAGCGCCATGGCCATTGCTGCCGGCGACTATACACGCAAGGTTAATGTGCACGGGCAGGATGAAGTGGCGCAGCTCGGCAAAGCGCTTAATGCCCTCGGCAACGATTTAAGTGCGTTTGTTGCCAAAACGGAACGCGCCGAAAAAATCCGCCGCGACTTTGTTGCCAATGTATCGCATGAACTGCGCACGCCGCTGACTATCATCCGCGGCTATAACGAGGCGATAAGCGACGGCACTGTTACCGACAAGGACATGATTCAGCGTTACCGCCTTTTGATTAACGAAGAAACAATGCGTCTGGAGCGCATGATAAGGGAACTGCTGGATATCAGCCGCATGCAGGCTGCCGATGAACTTGCGCCTGCCAAAATGCAGCCGCTGCCTTTGGGAGCTATTGTGCGCAATGTAGCGGAAAAACTCATGGTGAACGCCGTTGAAAGAAACGTTAAGCTGCTGGTGCATGTTGATGAAAAAATACAAATTATGGGCCAGGGCGACCAGATGGTGCAGCTTGTGCTGATTATCGGTGACAACGCATTAAAATATACGCCGGAAAACGGTACTGTTACGTTTGTAACCGAATTGCAGCAGGATGGCGGCGTGAAAATGACCATTTCAGACCAGGGTCCGGGCATACCGGAAGAAGATTTGCCGTTTATCTGGGAACGCTTTTACAAAGTTGATAAATCACATTCTCGCAACGTGCCCGGTACAGGGCTTGGCCTTGCCATTGCCAGGGAAATTATCCGTATGCACGGCGCTAAGGTGCAGGTATTCAGCAAACTTGGCGAAGGCACGCGTTTTGAAATTACATTCCCTAAAGATAAAGTTATTTCGGAATGATTGGAGGGGTAAACTTGAAACTTGCATTATTGCAGATGGAAGTTCTGGAAAAAAATAAAGCAGGCAATGTGGAAAAAGCCTGCCATTTGTTAAAGCAAGCCGCGCCGCAGGCTGATATTGCCGTGCTGCCGGAAATATGGACAACGGGTTATTCGCTGGGGCATTTAAGCAAAGAAGCGGAATATCTTAACGGGCCGGTAATTGAAGAAATCAGGCGAATTGCCGCCGCAAACAGCTGCGCCGTTGTTGCAGGTTCAATTCCTCTGCGCAAGGGTGACGGCAATGTTTATAACACTACCGTTGTTATAGATAAAAACGGAGAAATTGTTTTCTGTTACAGCAAACTGCATTTGTTCAGCATGTTTAATGAACAGCGTTTCTTTAAGCCGGGCAGTGATTTTAGCGCGTATGAACTGGAAGGCGTAACCTGCGCTTCAACAATTTGCTATGATTTGCGTTTCCCAGAATTATACCGCCATATGGCCATGCAGGGCGCAAAAATAATTTTTGTTCCGGCAGAATGGCCGAAAATACGCGGCGCTATCTGGGATTTGTTCCTGCGTGCACGCGCACTGGAAAACCATACCTTTATTGTCGGCGTAAACTGTGCCGGTAAATTCCATGACCAGAAATTTTACGGGCATTCTTCGGTAATAGACCCATTTGGCAAAGTGCTTGCCGTTGGCGGCGAAGAAGAAGAAATTATTTACTGCGATATTGACCTGGCTGAGATAGACAAAGCCAATGAATATATGAATGTGTTAAAAGATGTTAGGCCGGAGCTGATAAAATGAAGTACAAAATTTTAAGCATGCTGCTGTGCCTGTGCTTTTTGGCAGCCGGGCATGGCTGGGCAGCGCCTGCTTTTGAGCCAAAAGACTGCCCTAAAGATTTAAAATATATTCTGGGAATGTATTACGGCAACGGAGAAATGTTTTTGCTGCGCGAAAACAACGGAGAAGTTGAACTGGTGTACCGTTTCGGGCAGAAAGATTATACCTTTGCCGGCAGTAATGTTTATCCGCTTTATAAGGAACATTTCGATTCGTATACCATAAATGAAAGCGGGCCGCTAAATCATTTGGATGCCGCAGTACGTATTGAACGCAGCCGCGAAGGCTACGGTGTAAGCTGCAGTGTTGGCGGCAACCGTTACAGCCGCCGCTTTTTTGCCGGTGAAAACGGCAGACCGTTCCGCTTTGCACCTGCAAGTGACTGGCAGGCATTAAAAACTGCGGCAGACGCTGCCGTAATGCCGGCGCAGCTTGGCACCGGTCAGCAGGCACAGCTTGTTGACTTGGCACAGGCAGTACCGGGGCTTAAATTTGATTTGCGTTATGCGCAGGCAGATAACTGCTTCGGCCAGGCGCTTACCGATGACCAGCGTGCATTTTTGGATGCAAACGCTGCACAGGCACTGGCGCAGGCACAGCAATATTTAAAACCCTATGGCTACGGTATTCTGGTATGGGAGGCTTACCGCCCGTGGTCAGTTTCCAAACTTGCCTATGATGCCCTGCCGGCAGATAAAAAATCCATGCTGCCCGCGCCGGAGGCTGGTTTCAGCCATAATACCGGGCGCAGCATTGATGTAAGCCTGTATTTGCTTGCAACCGGCGAAAATGCCGGCATGATCAGCGGGTTTGATGAACCATCCGTGCGTCAGTACGCATCTTTTGCAGGCGGCACAACGCTTGAACGCTACCGCCGTGATTTGCTGCGCAGCGTCATGCAGATGGCGGGCTTTACGGCAAGCGAAACAGAATGGTGGCACTTTGATTACGGCGATATCAAAGGATTTGCACATTTGAATGTAAAACCGCAGTAACAGGCATTTACAGTATCTGTAAATGTGTTATAATATTTACGAAAAAACATAATTAATTATGAGGTGACATATAATGAACGTTTATGATTGCGCTAACGAACTGGCTAAAGCATTAAAGGAAAGCCATGAATTTAAAAAATTACAGGAAGCAAGAGTTGTCCTTAAAAAAGATGCTCAGGCTGAAGAACTTGCCAATGATTTTATTAAATTAAGCTCTGAAATTGAACTTGCCAAATATCAGAAACAGGAAGTTGACAAAGAAAAAGAAGAAAAGCTGCAGAAACTTTCTTCTTTGCTGAGCCTGAACCCGACAGCCATGGAATATCTGCACGCGTTTATGCGCTTCCAGATGATGATGGCCGATATTACCAAAACGATTAATGATGTTGTAAAGGAAGCTGTCGGTGAATAATTCCGTTAATCTGTTAGCAGAAATTTTAAAAGAAAAAATGCCCGGCAGGGTTTATTGCAGTGAACCAATGAGCAGGCATACTTCGTTTAAAATCGGCGGCCCGGCAGATGTGCTTGTGCAGCCGGAAAATTCGGAGGGGCTTGCTTTTGCCCTTGCAGCTGCCAAAGATTACGAAGTGCCGGTAACAATTCTCGGCAACGGCTCCAACGTGCTTGTGCGCGACAAAGGTATCCGCGGGCTGGTTATTCAGCTTGGCAATGCACTTAAAAGTTTCCGCCGTGACGGCAACAGGCTGTTCTTCGGTTCCGGTTATTCGCTGGCTTTGGCGTCACGCAAAGCGTGGGAATGCGGTTTAAGCGGCATGGAATTTGCCGTGGGCATTCCGGGAAGTATTGGCGGCGCCGTTTACATGAATGCCGGTGCATATAACGGTGAAATGAAAGGCGTAGTTGAAAGCGTAGCCGTTATGGATATGAACGGCAGGGAGTTTGTGCTTACCGCTGCGGATTTGCAGTTTGGCTACCGTAAAACAAGTTTGCAGGAAAGCGGCTATATTATTACCGAAGTTTGCCTGAACATGCAGCCCGGCGACAAAGACACCATTAAAGCCATGATGGACGATTTCAGCAGCAGGCGCATCAGCAAGCAGCCGCTGGAAATGCCAAGTGCCGGCAGTATGTTTAAGCGCCCGCCGGGATATTTTGCCGGAACGCTTATTGAAGAAGCCGGATTGAAAGGCTATAAAGTTGGCGGAGCGCAGGTTTCGCCCAAGCATGCAGGTTTTGTTGTAAACTGCGGCAACGCCACGGCAGCAGATGTTTTGCAGCTGATAGCGGACGTGCGCAGAGTAATTATGGAAAAAGCCGGTGTGGAACTTCATCCGGAAGTGCTGGTTATCGGCGAAGAATAAAAAATTTTTCAAAGAGCGGCTGCAAAGCCGTTCTTTTTTATACCGGGCAGCGTTATTGTAGTTGCCCGCTTGTATATGTTATAATAAGCTATCACAGAAAGAGGTATTTTATAAAGTATGGATAATGTTTACGATTTAGTGGAAGATTTTTACGGGCATGACCCGGGCTGGAATTTTCTGCTCCGTCGGGAATACGCCGAGGGCTTTCTGCGTATAGAAGCATGGCATGGAAAAACGCCGGAAGAATTGTATGATATATGGGACCAGCTGACAATGCTGTGCCTTTACCTTGGTAATACAGAACTTATGCTTGGCGATATGAGCGCGGATGATTTTGTGGACTGCATTGCCTGGTGCGGCCGCAATGTATCCGAATTTGACGCCGATTATGAGCATACAAAATATTTTCTGGATACCTGCGTGAGGCTGTACGCCTATTTGCAGAAGAAAAATGTAATTTCTGACGCCGGTGCTCCGCTTGAAGCGGAAGAAAAACTGCTGGCAGGCGGAAAAATGAATATTGTGAATCCGGACGGAAGTTTTACTGATGAAAATAAAGACCGCCGCCTGTTTACGGTGCCGGATGCTTCCAATAAAATATTTTTAAACGTAAATGAACGGATGCAGGAAATTTATGCGGCAATGCATGAATTTTTTACTGAAAGCAGGTTCAGCGTTGATTTGGAACGCGCTTCCGTGCTGTATCATGGAATTTTTGGCAATGCCATTAACGAGTCGGCAAAAAGCAGGCAGGAAGCCTTTAATTCATTTTGGGATTATTTTTTGCTTGATTACCGTTTGATGCTGCGCGATATGCACCCGCTGGAATATTTTTACGAAACTGTATGCAGCAGTGACAGCCGTTACTACGATGCAGGCTTTGCCAAGCGCAACAGCGATATTTTAAAGGAAATTATTTCCGCGCGCCTGGTGCTGTTTACCGTGGAAGGTTTTGGCGAAGAAGGCATGTATTTATGCCGCGATTTTCTTACAAACGAAATGTATCAGCTTAATTTGCCGTTAACTGAAGATATTGATACAACGGATATGCTGTTTATCGGGCATTTGTTTTACAACGATAATATGCTTACCGAAAATATGCGCGGCTACAAGATAGACAACATAAACGCTTTATGCCTGCGCGATACTTTAAAACGCGCTTATAAATGGGTAAGCGTACAGCAGCAGGAACCAGACTGGCAGTGGTTCAGCGAGTATTATCCCATGGTGCTGCGTAATATGCTGTTTTTATATGCGGCAGGCATTGCGCATAAAAACTTTAACAACTATACGGAACATACCGCATTTGCGGCAGCGCCTTACAGTGATGAAACGCTGGTTGCCGGTATTTTAAAAAATATTATGCTGAAAAATTATTTTGCACTTGCGGATGTGCGGCTGGCAACGCAGATGTGGTGCGATTTGCAGGCTGCGGGTGCAGATTTGGCTGCTTACAGCGAAACGGTATGGGCAGCAGGCATAATTTATACATTTGTAAAACTTAACGGTGCCTATACTTTCTTTGATGAACGCATTGCCGGTTTTTGCGGAACGGAAGTGGCTGCCATGCAAAAGGCTTCCGAAACGATATGCGAAGTGCTGCAAATAGAGAAGCATGACCCGCGTTACAGCAACGAAGAAGGCATTTTGGCAATGCTCATGAGTGCTTACATGTAAAGGAGAACTTTATGAAATGTAATTTTTGCGGCAGGGAAGTGCCTAAAGGCACAGAAGAATGCCCATATTGCCATTACAGATTCGAGCAGGAAGCGACGATACTTAATCCGCGCGAGCGTGATGAGTTTGAAGGCGTAACCATTGACGAAAGCGGTTATGAAGAAAACGCTGCCGGAAATAATGGCACAAGAAGCCCTGAATACAGGCAGACTTATGAATACCGCAGCGAAGAATACAGCGGTGCACGCAGCGGCAGAGGCCCTAAAATTTACGTTAAAAACCTTGGCTGCGGTGGCGGGCTGCTTACAGCTTTGCTGGTTATCTGCGTATTGATTGGTTTGTTTATTTTCTTTATGCCGCTGTTTGTTATAATAGCAGGCATTGGATTGATTTATTATTTCATCAGCAGCTTTTTAGGATGATAACAAAAAAACTGCGCTTCAATCCGTATAAAACGGAAAGAAGTGCAGTTTTTATTTTGCGCGTAAGTTTTACAAAATTTCGTCGCGGACAAGCTGGTTAATCATTTTTTGCTTGCCCAGAACCCATAATAAATCGCCTTTTTCGAACACAAGCGAAATATTGGGGTTTACTATGGTGTAACTGCCGCGTTCAAGCCCTATTACAAGGCAGTGCCATTTGTTGCGGATATCGGTAGATTTTATGGACTTGCCAAGCAGCGGTGAATGTTTGTCAACCGTAATGGCACAGGGCATAAAAGCAATATCGTGGCGGCCTTCAGCTTCGTTAACAAGCATAAACTGGCGCATGCTTACGGGAGAATCGAGCATGGTAAGGCCAAGATTTTTATTTTTTATGGCAGCATTTAAAAGTTTAAAATGCGCTTTAGTGCCGATAATTAAAAGTTTTGTTCCGGCGGTGATTGTAAAGCTGCCGCCCGGCATATCGTGAATCTGCCTGCCGGTATCGGCCTGCAAAACATTACAGCCGTAAGATTCGCGCAGGGCGAGGTTCAGCAGGGTTTGCCCGGCAGTAACGGAACCTTCTTCCACTTTGTAGTGGGCTAACTGCAAATCTTCGTCAAACCAGCCGTAAGGTGTGTGTTCGCCCGATTCTTTTAAAGCCTGGCGGTGTTTTAACATATGGCGCTCGTTAAGGTTAACCAGAAAACGCGATTCCATACGCAGGTATTCGCCCATCAGCCAGTCGGAAGAAGAAATAAAGTAAGCCGTAATTAAAGTTGCGGCGGCGGCAAAAAATTCAGACATATTTAAAATCCAGGCAAATACAAAGAAGATAAAGCCTGCGGCGGCAATAATTTTTAATAGGATGAGCACCATAAGCGGAATATGGTTGCTGCGTTTTTCAAACCACAGTACGGAAAACAGTTCCGAGCGCCTGGTGCGGTTAACAAGGATAGCACGCAAAAACGGTGCCGCTATAATAAAGGTAAGCACTGCGGTAATAATATCTGCGTAAGGCAGCTTTAAACTATCGCGCAGGTAACCGCTTAAATAATATTCCGCAAACAGCGCTATCGCCGTCAGCAGTGTTGTAAAAATAAGCATGCGCGTAAAATATTCCCGCAAAAAATTGCTCCAGTCCGTGGTGGCTCTGGTGCTGATATTTTTTTCGGTGTAACGGTCAAGCCAGTCGTTAACACGCTGCGGCAGCAGGCGGCGGATAATTTTATAAGCCGGGTCGGCAGCCATAATGCAGAACGGCGTGGTAAAAGTCGTCATAACGGATACGGCAACGATGATAGGGTAAATAAAATCGCTGATAACGCCGAGACTCATGCCCAAAGAAGCAATAATGAAGGAAAATTCACCAATCTGCGCCAGGCTGAAACCGCACAAAATTGAAGTTTGCAGGTTTTGCCCGGAAAGCAGCACGCCGCCTGCGGAAAAAATAAGTTTGCCGGCAATGGTAACTATAATAAGCACGATAATGGGCAGCCAGTATTCCACAAGCAGTGCCGGTTCTACCAGCATGCCGACGGAAACGAAGAAAACTGCGCCGAAAATATCTTTTACAGGGGTGAAAAGATGCTCGATTTTTTCGGAGTTCGGCGCTTCGGCAATAAGCGAACCCATTATAAAAGCGCCAAGTGCGGCGGAAAAGCCGAGATGCGTTGCCAGAACAACCATGCCGAGGCAAAGGCCGATGGAGGTAACAAGCATCGTTTCGTTGTTCATCAGTTTCAGCGAGCGTTTATAAAAGGTAGGCACAAGGTAAATGCCAAGCACAAACCACAATACCAGAAAGAACAGCAGGCGCATAACGCTGGCCAAAAGCTCCGTGCCGGAAATGCCTGCGGAGGCAGCAAGCGTGGAAAGCAGAACCATCATGATAATACCGGCAATGTCTTCTACAATTAATATGCCAAAAACCATTTCGGTAAAGCGTTTGCCCTTCATTTTTAAATCTTCAAAGGCTTTTATAATGATGGTTGTGGATGACATGGAAAGCATGCCGCCCAAAAACAGGCTGTTCATGTGGCTCCAGCCCATAAGCGTGCCCGCGCCGTAGCCAAGTGAGAGCAGGCCGGCAATTTCCACTATGGTTGCAATAAAGGCGGTGTTGCCAACTTGTTTCAGCTTGTTGAAACTGAATTCCAGCCCAAGTGAAAACATTAAAAAGATAATGCCTATTTCAGACCATGTATGGATGTTGTTAAAATCCGTAACCGTCGGGAAAAAGGAAAAATGCGGGCCGGTAATAAAACCGGCAACGATATATCCGAGTACAAGCGGTTGATTGAGCTTTTTAAAAAGAATGGTAGTAATACCTGCTACCAGCAAAATCATAGCGAGGTCGGAAACGATTGGTGGTAAATGCGCCATCTAAGGTTCCTCCTTACTTTTGTAAAATAAGATAAGCGACAAATAAAAAGAAATGTTGTATAATAAAATAGGTTTAATGTTTATAAGCGGCAGTAAAAAACGCCGCTATATTATTATACAATGACACAGTGCTTTTTAACAAGGCATACTGTTTGCAAAATATTTGAAAATACGGAGGCAAAGCATGAATACAGATTTGATTTTGATTAACGGCGATATAGTTGACCGTAAAGAAGGGCTTATTGAATACTGCGACCGCGGGCATCAGTTTGGCGATGGTGTTTTTGAAATTGTGCCGGTTTATAACGGCAAGGTTTTTGGCATGATTCCGCATATGGAAAACCTTTTTACTTCCGTAACGCGTTTAAAAATACCTGCCGTTTATATGGTGGAAGAACTGGTTGAGTTTCATGAAGCGTTAATAAAAGCCACCGGTATGGAAAACGGCGAAATTTATACGCAGATTACACGCGGCAGTGCGCCGTTCGGGCTGGCTTTTCCGGAAATGAGCGTGCCGCAGCTTGTAATGCAGCCTGTTTTTACAGACCGCTCTCAGCTTGCGGAGGCGCAGCAGAAGGGTGTAAAGCTCATTACCGAAAAAGACCTGCGCTGGCAGCATTGCGACGTTAATACCTTAAACCGCCTGCCGGAAGTAATGGCACGCCAGAAAGCAGCCATCAGCGGCGCGTTTGACGCTTTGTTTGTGCGCGACGGAAAAATTACCGAAACCACCGAAAGCAGCTTTATGCTTGTAAAGGATGAAGTTTTGTGGACGGCTCCCGAAAACGAAAACATTCATAAAAATATTACGCGCAAAGTAATTAAAGAACGCCTGGCGCTTGATTTGGGCATGCCGGTTGTAGAGAAAAATTTTGACGTGGATTTTGCATTAAAAGCGGAAGAAGCCTTTATCTGCGGGCCGCGCTGCGAAATTGTGCCTGTGGTTAAAATAGACCGCAAGCTGCTGAACGGCGGTGAAGTTGGCAAAGTAGTGCCGCAGCTTTTAGAGGCTTATAAAAATTTTGTTGCCAAAGAATGCCCGGCAAGGTAATAAATTATGGATAAAACTTTAGTGCGCGGGGCAATGCTTATTGCGCTGACGGTTGTTTTGCAGTCGCTGCGCCTTTTTATACCGCTGCCGCCAATGGCAAGCATGTTTTTTATAGGTACGCTGGTTAATATGATGCTTGCCGTTACCGTGCGACTTGCTGGTTTAAAACCGGCGCTTCTTGCAGTTGTGCTGCTTCCGGTTTTTGCATATTTGCAGGGGCAGCTGCCAATACCACTTTTAATACCGGTAGTTATCGGCGGCAACGCCGTGTTTGTGCTTATCTGCTATTGGGCATGGCAACGCGGGCTTATGCTGGCGCCGCTTGCCAAAACAATCTGCATGTTTACTTCAAGCCTTGTGCTTTTAAAAGTACTGGCGCTGCCTGAAAAAATGGTATTTGCCATTGGCTTTATGATGGGCTGGCCGCAGATGGTAACAGGTATTTGCGGCATATTGCTGGCACGGTTAATTACAAAACGCACCGCAAATTTTTAATATGGGGGCATTGTTATGGATACAAGAGTGGTACTTTTGGGCATTATTGTAGAAAACACTGCCGCTGTTGAAGAACTGAATGCTATTTTGCATAATTACGGCAGGTATATTATCGGGCGCATGGGGCTGCCTTACCGCGAAAAAAATCTGCATATTATCAGCATAGTTCTTGATGCGCCGCAGAATATTATCAGCGCGCTTGCAGGAAAAATCGGCATGCTGCCGGGAGTTACGGCCAAAGCGCTTTATGCCGGAAAACAGGCTTAGTCCTTAATGCCTTAGGGCTTTTTTATAGGAGAAATACTGACAGGGAAGGTTCGTCCTGACCTTTAAGGAGGAAAATCAAATGTATGATGCAAAATCAATGAAGGCCGAAGAATTTATTGACCATAACGAGATTATGGCAACATTGGAATATGCCGCAGCCAATAAAAACAATGCTGCCCTTATTTCCGAGATTATTGAAAAGGCAAAACTGCGCAAAGGCTTAAGCCACCGCGAAGCAGCGGTACTGCTGGACTGCGAACTGGAGGATAAAAACGCGGAAATTTTTGCGCTGGCAGAACAGATAAAAAAAGATTTTTACGGCAACCGCATTGTTATGTTTGCACCGCTTTATCTTTCCAATTACTGCATTAACGGCTGTGTGTACTGCCCGTATCACAGCGTAAACAAACACATTGCCCGCAAAAAACTCACTCAGGATGAAATCCGTGCCGAAGTTATTGCCTTGCAGGATATGGGGCATAAACGCCTGGCACTGGAAGCCGGTGAAGACCCGGTTAATAACCCTATTGAATATATTCTTGAATCAATTAAAACAATTTACAGCATTAAACATAAAAACGGCGCAATCCGCAGGGTAAACGTTAATATTGCCGCAACTACGGTTGAAAATTACCGCAAATTAAAAGAAGCCGGTATCGGCACCTATATTCTTTTTCAGGAAACCTATCATAAGGAAAGTTATGAAAAACTGCATCCCTACGGGCCGAAAAGCAATTATGCCTACCATACCGAAGCAATGGACAGGGCAATGGAAGGCGGCATAGATGATGTCGGCCTCGGCGTATTGTTCGGGCTTGAACTTTACCGCTATGAATTTGCAGGGCTTTTAATGCACGCAGAACATCTGGAAGCAGTTCATGGTGTTGGACCGCATACTATCAGCGTTCCGCGCATCTGCCCGGCAGATGATATTGACACGTCTGCTTTCGATAAAAGCATCAGCGATGATATTTTTGAAAAACTTGTTGCCTGCATCCGTATCAGCGTGCCTTACACCGGCATGATTGTATCTACCCGTGAAAGCCAGCGCGCCCGCGAAAGAGTGCTGCACCTCGGCATTTCGCAAATCAGCGGCGGTTCCCGCACCAGCGTTGGCGGCTATGCCGAGCCGGAAAAAGAAAATGATTCGGCCCAGTTTGATGTAAGCGACAACCGTACACTGGATGAAGTTGTAGGCTGGCTGATGGAACTTGGCTATATTCCGAGCTTCTGCACTGCCTGCTACCGTGCAGGGCGTACCGGCGACCGCTTTATGAGCCTCTGCAAGAGCGGGCAGATTCAAAACTGCTGCCACCCCAATGCGCTGATGACCCTAAAAGAATATCTGGTAGATTACGCTTCTCCGCATGTAAAAGAACTGGGGGACGAGCTTATTGCCAGGGAAATTCATGATATTCCCAACGAAAAAGTACGCGAACTTGTGGAACGCCATTTGAAGGATATTGAAGAAGGCGAACGCGACTTCAGAATTTAAAATTGACATTTATAATCATATCGAATAAAATTTATATGTGCATTTAATGTTTAAGCCGCTTTTACAAGCGGCTCATTATTTTTGAAAGGCGTTGATATTTTGCTGGAAAATCTGTTCAAACTTAAAGAAAACGGTACCAATGCCAAAACGGAAATGATGGCCGGGATTACAACTTTTATGACTATGGCTTATATTCTGGCTGTAAACCCTGCTATTTTATCCGCATCCGGTATGGATTCCGGCGCCGTATTTACGGCAACTGCCATTGCCTCCTGCATCGGCACGCTGTTTATGGCGTTTTTTGCCAATTATCCGTTTGCGCTGGCTCCCGGCATGGGCCTGAACGCATTTTTTGCCTATACTGTCGTAGGGCAAATGGGGTATTCGTGGCAGGTTGCACTGGCTGCCGTATTTGTTGAAGGCATTTTGTTTTTCATTCTGTCGCTTACAAAAGTGCGTGAAGCAATTTTTAACTGCATACCGTTTTCGCTTAAATATGGCGTTACCGGCGGCATCGGTTTGTTCATTGCTTTTATCGGCCTGCAAAATTCGCACCTTGTTGTGGACGGTGCAACGCTGGTAAGCATTTATCCGTTTAAAGCGTCGCTTGCAAGCGGAGAGTTTTATACAACCGGTATCGGAGCGCTTCTGGCGCTGATAGGCGTAATTTTAACGGCTGTTTTAATGATAAAAAATGTGCGCGGCGCAATTTTGCTGGGCATACTTATTACCTGGGGCCTTGGCATAATTGCGGAAGTAACAGGCATTTATATTCCCGACCCGGCCAAAGGCGCATTTTCGGTAATGCCGGATTTTTCCAACGGCTTATATATACCGAGCCTGATGCTGAGCTTTATGCAGATGGATTTCAGCTATATTTTTACCTTTAATTTTGTTACCATAATGCTGTCGTTTATGTTTGTAGATTTGTTTGACACACTGGGTACTTTAATCGGTGTTGCTTCCAAAGCCAATATGCTCGACAGACAGGGCCGCCTGCCCAGAATCAGAGGCGCGCTGCTGGCGGATTCCGTTGCAACATCGGCAGGTGCCGTTCTCGGTACTTCTACGGTAACAACTTTTGTCGAAAGTTCTTCCGGTGTTATGGCTGGCGGCCGCACAGGCCTTACTGCTGTTACCGTGGCAATACTCTTTTTGGCCTCTTTGCTGTTTGCACCGGTATTTCTGGCAATACCGGCATTTGCAACGGCACCGGCGCTTATTATTGTAGGCTTTTTAATGCTGGCTACCGTTTTGAACATTGATTTTAACGATATGGGCGAAGCAGTGCCCGGGTTTATTGCCATTATTGCCATGCCGTTTATGTATTCAATTTCCGAAGGCATTGCGCTTGGCATAATTTCTTATGTGGTTATCAATGTTCTTTCCGGTGCGGCCGGTAAAAAGAATATCAGCGGTATTATGTATATACTGGCATTTTTGTTTGTTTTGAAATATATTTTCGTTTAAAATTTAAAATTGTCATGGCAGGGCCGGATAACTTCCGGCTCTTTTTTATTGCCCAAATTGCGGGCAGAGCAGAACAAAGCCTTGTCAGATTAGTTAAAAACGCAGGAGCGTAATGTAAAATTTCGGTTAAGCAGTGCTTTGAAAAAATGCGTATTGAAACCTTTTATAAGTTTCTACCTTAGCGCGGCGGGGGTTCGGGGTATTGCTGCACAGACGGTGAAAAAGCGAAAAATTCAGATTTATCTTTAAAAGTGGTCTTTACAGGGGGGGCAAACGTGTTATAATGAGGCTGTATAAAAGACTGGGTAGTCAAAAAACCTTCTCCTCAGGAACGTTTTTCAGGTTTACTCAATACTTTATACAATAAGGCTTGCCGTTTCCTCAGGGGCAGGCCTTCACTGGGGTTTATAAACCGCAGCAGGAAGAAAAAATGTAATTAAGCATTTGCAACGGTAGAGGAAACCAGGAGACTCGCACTCAGGGCAGATGCCAAAAGCAGAAATTTCTTCCCCAAGCGTTTTATAAAAATAAAATGTGTTTTTCTAAAGGGAGGAAAACAAAATGAAAAAATCTTTAGTACTTGCAATGGCTATGGCTCTCGGCGTAACTGCATCCGCATATGCAGCTAACCCGTTC
>UMGZ01002780.1_pt1 | contig 43006 bp, 56 predicted proteins | sample 1965421 | NCBI WGS metagenome assembly UMGZ01 (sample SAMEA4836087, study PRJEB28245) | human gut metagenome | biome: gut microbiome; material: fecal sample | place: Denmark | collected 2008
GGCTTGCCCCTGCGAAGATAGCTAGCTGCCGGGTCCTTTTTTTTTAGATTTTTGTTGATTCTTATATATAAAGTTTGATATCTTTGCTTTACTAAGGGATATTGTATTGTGGCATTCAAGGAGGCCGTTCATGTATAAAGTGAGTATATTGATTCCAGTATACAATGTGGAAAAATATTTATCGAAATGTCTGGAATCTATTCTTTTACAGACATACAAAAATATAGAAATCATTATTATTAATGATGGAACTACAGATTCATCATTGGATATTGCCGAATTATATGCTTCTAAATATGATTTTATTCATGTTTATAGCTATGAAAATGCTGGTATTTCTACAACTCGAAATCGTGCATTAGAAAAGGCAACAGGGGATTATTATTTATTTGTTGATAGTGATGATTATTTAAACCCGCATATGATTGAAAAAATGGTAAATGAAGCTATTAGAACGAATAGCGACATCGTTACTTGTGGATATTGTATTGAGTATAAAGGATTATCCATTCCAGTGAGTCCGATGCGTAAAAAAACCATGGATTCTTTATCTGCACTAAGAGCATTGAGTCAAAATAAAGGTATTAATAATTATCCATGGGGAAAACTATATGCGGCTTCTTGTTTTAAAGATGTCAAATTTCCAGATGAGAAAAAGGGATTCGAAGATACGTACACAGTTTTTAAAGCAATCTATAACGCAAATCGCGTTTCAATAATGCCAAATTGTTATTATCATTATGTTAAACGCCCAGGATCATTAACGGATCATATGGATATTGTACAGGCATATGAAATGCGTGCTGCCTATGAATATCAGGAGCTTTGTTTACATCAATGGTTCCCTAATGAAAATTTTTATTATGACATCAATTTCTATAATAGTGATATGGTGATTTTATATACTTTAATATTTTTCTATTCTAGAAAAGATCAGCCTGTCTATGTGCCGGCTGTCATTGATTGGTCAAAAATCAATATATTCTATCGTATTGGATATGTTGTATGGCGGTTAATCGCATGTGTAAAGTTTGGATGGTCTTTAAAATGGCAAGAGAATTAATTCGTAAGGCAACTCTAGAAGATATGCCTGTTTTATTAGAAATCTATGAACGAGCTAGAAAATTCATGGTTTCTACAGGAAATACAAATCAATGGACAAATGGATATCCATCAAGAGAAATATTGACTGAGGATATTGAAAATAATGAAATGTACGTTTTAGAAGATGAAGATGGCATTCAGGCAAGTTTTGTGTTTTATTGTGGTATTGATCCTTGTTACAATAAAATATATGATGGCCAATGGTTAAATGATGAACCGTATGGTGTTATTCATCGTATTGCAACGCGTGGCCTAAAAAAACATATGGCAGATATTATATTAGAGTATTGCTCTTCTAAAATTAATAATATTCGTATGGATACACATATTGATAATAAGCCTATGCAGAATTTCATGTTGAAACATGGATTTAAGCATGTGGGTACAATTTATTTAAAAAATGGACAAAGTCGACTGGCCTTCCATTGTAATTTAAATAAAAATTAGGTAAACTTATAACAGTTTGGGGAGATTATAATTTATGGCATTTGAATCATTAAGTGAACGTTTAAATAAAGCATTTAAAAATATTTCAGGACAGGGAAAACTGACTGAGAAAAATATGAATGACATGTTAAAAGAAGTGCGCATGTCATTATTAGAGGCAGATGTTAATTACGATGTAGTAAAGAGCTTTGTCGAAAATGTAAAAGAAAAAGCACTAGGACAAGAAGTATTAGATTCTTTAAATCCTAGTCAAATGGTTGTTAAAATCGTACATGATGAATTGCAAGTATTATTAGGTGAAGAAGATGCTCGTATTCACTTTAAAAAGCAAGGCATGACTACGGTTATGATGGTTGGTTTACAGGGTACTGGTAAAACAACAGCAAGTGCAAAGATTGCGAATTACTGCAAAAACAAATTAGCACGTCGTGTTTTATTAGTCGCATGTGACGTTGTGCGTCCTGCAGCTATTGAGCAGTTACAGACATTAGGAAAAAGCATTGATGTAGAAGTGTTTACTTGTGGACCAGAAACATCTGCGGTTGAAACAGCAAGACAGGCATTGGCCTATGCGAAAGATCGTCAAAAAGATTTAGTGATCTTCGATACGGCTGGTCGTTTACACATTGATGAAGCATTAATGCAGGAACTTCAACAAATGAAGGATCTTGTTGTTCCTGATGAAATTTTATTAACTGTAGATGCGATGACAGGTCAAGATATTGTGACTGTCGCAAAAGAATTTAATGAACAATTATCTGTGACAGGATTGATCGTTACAAAAATGGATGGCGATGCACGTGGTGGTGGATTGTTGTCAGTTCGTTCTATCACAAATGTACCTGTATTATTTGTGTCAAATGGTGAAAAAGTAGATGACTTAGAAGAGTTCCATCCAGATCGTATGGCAGATCGTATCTTGGGAATGGGAGATATTGTCACTTTAGTTGAACAGGCTCAAGATAAATTAGATATTGAAGTTCAGAAAAAAACGGCTGAACGTATGAAACAGGGTGTTTTTACATTCAATGATTTATTAGCACAATTAGGCCAGGTTTCTAAAATGGGATCTATGCAGAAAATGATGAATATGATTCCTGGTATTAATAAGGTAGCTAAAAATTTAGATGATGAAAAAATGAATTCACAGATGAAAAAGAGTGAAGCCATTATTTTATCGATGACAGAATATGAACGTGAAAATCCATCATGTTTAAAAGCATCAAGAAAGAATCGTATTGCCAAAGGTGCAGGAGTTAAAGTTATGGATGTCAATCGTTTGATTAATCAATTAGAACAGATGCAGATGATGACAAAGATGATGAGTGGTAAGGCAAAACTTCCTGATATGTCTGCACTACAGAATATGCAGCGTGGAGGCGGAATGCCTGGAATGTCAAAGCATTCTGGTAGTAAAAAACAGAAACCAAAAAAGAAAAAGAAGAAAAAATAAAAAAAATGAGGTGTAAAGTAAAAATACTTGACACCTTTTTTTATTCATGTTATTCTTTATGAGCTTTAATAAATTAGAAAAGGTAGGAATTTAAATATGGTTAAATTACGTTTAAAAAGAATGGGTAAAAAGGGAGCTCCTTTCTACCGTATAGTAGCTGCTGATTCACGTAGTCCTCGTGATGGTCGTTTTATCGAACAAATCGGTACTTACAACCCAACTAAAGCTGAAGAAAAAGTAACTTTAGACAAAGAATTAGCAAAGAAATGGTTAAGCAATGGTGCACAACCAACTGACACAGTTCGTTCAATTTTATCACACGAAGGTGTTTTAAAAGAAATGCACGAAGCTAAAAGTTCAAAATAATGATTGATTTAGAAAAAACATTATTAGACATTTGTTTACCACTTGTAGATGATCAAAAAGCATTATCTGTAAAAACAATGGCAACTACAAATGAAAATGAAATTTTATTGTATGTATATGCCAACAGCGAAGATGTTGCACGTTTAATTGGCCGTAAGGGTATTATGGCTAGCAGTATTCGTCAAATGATGTCTATTGCGGCACGTGATGTACACAAAAGAATTTCAGTAAAATTTGAAGCGTATTAGGATGTGATTTCACATCCTGATTTTTTTAGGAGGAACATATGATAAAAGTAGCTCAAATCATTAATACTCATGGACTTAAAGGTGAATGTAAATTATATCTTGTGACAGATGATCCGCAGCATCGTTTTGAAAAAGGTAGAGTCTTACATTTAGAAGATGGTCGTACTTTAACCGTTGTGCGTTATCGCGAACAAAAGGGCTTTGGATATTGTTATTTTGAAGGTGTTGATTCAATTGAAAAAGCAGAACAATTGAAAACAAAAAATTTATTTATTGCGCAAGAGGATTTGCCTGAACTTGAAGAAGGTCAATACTATTATCATGAATTGATGCATTGTACGGTTTATAATGAGAAAAAAGAAAATCTTGGAGAAGTTGTGGATATTTTAGAAACAGGAGCCAATCTAGTACTTCGTGTAAAATCAAAGGGAAATAGTTTCTTATTGCCTTTTGTACCGGCATTTATTGTAGATGTGAACAAAGAAGCACATGAAATCACAATTCGTGAAATGGAAGGCTTACGATGAAAATATCTGTATTAACATTATTTCCAGAATACTTTGAACCTTTAATGACAACAAGTATTTTAAAGCGTGCCAAAGAAAAAGATTTATTTGAGTTTGAAACCATCGATTTTCGTCAGTTCACAAAAGAAAAACATGGACACGTGGATGATACGCCATATGGTGGTGGAGCAGGAATGGTTTTGATGTGCCAGCCTATATTAGATGCATTAGAATCCATTCGTACAGAGAATAGTACAGTTATTTTATTGACACCTCAAGGTAAGACATTTAATCAATCCATCGCAAAGGAATTATCTTTAAAGGAACATTTAATTTTTATTTGTGGTCACTATGAAGGATTTGATGAACGAATTCGTGATTATGTAGATATTCAAATGTCTTTAGGGGACTTTGTGCTAACTGGTGGTGAAAGTGCATGTATGGTTATGTGCGATTGTATATTACGTATTTTACCGGGTGTTATTCGCCAAGATTCCAGTGATGATGATTCTTTCTCAAATGGACTTTTAGAATATCCTCAATATACTAGGCCAGAAATCTATGATGGAAAAAGAGTTCCAGATGTATTATTGAGTGGTCATCATGCGAACATCAAGAAGTATAGACATGAAGAGTCTTTAAAAAGAACAGCTATGTATCGCCCGGATTTATTAGAAAATTTAAATTTAAATAAAGAAGATCAAAAAGTAGTCGATTCAGTATTAAAAATCAAAAAATAATTCTTGCGCAAAATCTATTGACATGGTAATATTAATAGGCGTTTACGCATAGGTAGTTCCGCTGGCACATTGTGTGAATGAACTGATAACCAAATATTAGAAAAGAAGGAGAAAAGAAAATGAACTTAGGATTAGTTAATGAAGTAACAAAATCACAATTAAAGACTGATATTCCAGCATTCCGTTCTGGTAGTACTGTTCGTGTTCACGTTAAAATCAAAGAAGGTGACAAGAGCCGTATCCAGGTATTCGAAGGTGTTGTAATTGAACGTGCAGGTGGAGGAATCTCTGAAACATTCACAGTTCGTAAGATTTCTAACCAAATTGGTGTTGAACGTAAATTTCCTTTACACTCACCAATCATTGACCACATTGAAGTAGTTCGTCACGGTAAAGTACGTCGTAACAAGTTATCTTACTTACGTAACCGTTCAGGTAAAGCTGCTCGTTTAAAAGAAGTTCGTTAATTGTTTAAAAAAAGTCTGATTTTCAGGCTTTTTTTTCTAAATAGCTTTATAATAGATTTATAACATTTAGGGGGTTAGAAATTATATGAAGAAGTCAAAGAAAAACGAGCTAAGGTACAATGAAGATGACGAACGTACTTTATTAGAAGATATACTTGGATTCATAAAAGTATTTGTAGTAAGTGCAATCGTAATTTTATTGTTTGTGAACTTTGTTGCTCACCCAGTTCGTGTGGATGGAAGAAGTATGTATCCAACATTGAAAGATGGTGAATTTGGATTCACCAATGTTGGAGGCGTATTATTAAATGGTGTAGAACGAGGGGATATAGTCGTTGTAACCATGGAAGAAGAGGGACAGAAAACACATTGGGTAAAACGTGTAATAGGCTTACCTGGTGATACAGTAAGCTGTGTAAATGATGTTGTATATATTAATGGGAAAGTATTGGATGAGACTAAATATATAGCTCCGGACTATCGTCAATCATTGGTAGATAAATTTGGTTACTTTAATAAAGTACCAAATGCCGATAATACGAATGTTGAGGATTTTGAAGAAGTGAAATTAGGAGATGACGAATATTACGTAATGGGAGATAATCGTCCTTATTCTAAAGATTCACGCTATGTAGGTCCAGTTAAGAAATCACAGATCTTTGCCAAGAAGATGTTAGTCTTGTTACCAATTTCAGATATAGGAGTGAAAGATTAGTGGCAAACGTACAATGGTTTCCAGGTCATATGACCAAGGCCAAAAGGCAAATGGAAGAGAATTTAAAAAAAGTTGATTTTGTGATTGAGATTCGTGATGCAAGAATGCCAGATGCCAGTAAGAATCCAATGTTGGATCAATTGATTCAAAATAAACCGCGTTTGATTCTTTTGTCAAAAAAAGATAAGGCTGATAAAGAACTTACCAAACAATGGGTAAATGCCTTAGAAACAGAGAATCAAAAAGTATTAGCATTGGATTTTATTCATGAAAATTTCTCAAAACAATTGATTAAGGCATCGAATGAATTATGTATCAATTTAATTGAAAAACAAAAACGTAGAGGAATGAAGCCTAGAGCTTTGCGTGCCATGGTGTGTGGAATTCCTAACGTAGGTAAAAGCACATTTATTAATACGTTTGCGAAACGTAAAGCGGCTCAAACTGGAGATCGTCCAGGCGTGACAAAGAGTCTTCAATGGATTAAAGTAGGTCAAACACTTGAGCTATTAGATACGCCGGGTGTATTATGGCCAAAATTTGAAGATCAACAAGTAGGTCTAAAACTTGCTCTATTGGGTTCAGTAAAAGATCAAGTTGTAAATATGGACGATTTGGCATTATTTGCGTGTGAATATTTAATGCAGGAAAAGCCTGAAATCTTTGATACAGTATATCATGTCAAGATTGCGGATACGCCTTATGAAACATTACAGAATATCGCCATAAAACGTGGTTATTTATTAAAGGGTGAAATTGATGAAAATCGTTTGATGTTAAGTTTTGTCAAAGATATTCGTGAAAATAAGTGTGGCTTGATTACTTGGGAGAAACCACATGTTGGATAGACCTTTGGACAATGATTACTGGGATCAAAATCAAAGTGTACTTGGTATGGACGAAGCAGGGCGAGGCCCTATTGCCGGTCCATTGATGGTAGCAGGTGTTATCTTTCCAAAGGGATATCAAAATGCGTTAATTGATGATTCTAAAAAATTGAGTGAAAAAAAGCGAGAAGAGTTGTTTAAAACAATTATTCAGGATGCTTTGTACTATCAAATTTTAGTTGTAGATGAAAAGACGATTGATAGGAAAAATATCTATCGTGCAACACAAGATGCTATGATGGAGATTGCCAATAAAGCACAATGTGATTTTGTGTTGAGTGATGCGATGCCATTACCAGATATTGATAAACCTTACCAAGCTATTGTGAAGGGAGATCAAAAATCATTGTCTATTGCGGCGGCAAGTATTTTAGCGAAAGTTACGCGTGATCATTGGATGAAAAAGTTGGATGAAATGTATCCACAGTATGGTTTAGCCAAACATAAAGGATATCCGACAAAAGCGCATATTGAAGCTTTAAACAAGTATGGATTACAGGATTTCTATCGAAGAAGTTATGGTCCTGTAAAAAAACTTGAAGAAATTAGACTTTTTTAGTTAAAAAACTGTTTTACTTTAAATAAAGCAATATTATATAAAATGGCATAAAATTGGCATATTTTTATTTTTATACTCTAGCTACTGGAGGAAAAATGGCGGTAAAAAGAGACAACAACACAAACAAATGGTATTACTACGGTTCCTATAAAGTAGGAAATCAGACAAAGCAATATAAAAAGCGTGGTTTTGACAGAAAACAAGATGCAATAAAAGCAGCGATACAATTCAAAGAGAGTTTGATGAATCCAGGCTCTACAATGACACTGAGCACAATGATAGACATATATCAGGAATACTCAGAAAAGAGAATCAAAGAATCAACCTACAACAATCATAGAGTTGAATTTAACGTATGGAGAAGCGCTCTTGGTGATAAAGTTTTAAGAGACATCACCTCAGAAGACATTCAGAACGTTTTAGAGCGACTTCTTGCCGACAAGAAGTATTCTACTGTGAATGAGTATTATATGCGTCTATGCGTCCTTATGCGCTATGCTACGAAGCATGAGTACATAACAACCAATCCATGCAATAAAGTTGACCTTAAAAAAGACCCAAACCTTCATAAAGAAGAAATGGTATTTTGGACAGAAGAGCAATTTACAAAATTTATAAACAACGTTGATTCAACAATCTTTCATTTATTGTTCAGCAACCAATTCTACATGGGTACTCGTATTGGAGAAGCACTTGCTCTTCAATGGAAAGATTTAGATTTTGAAAACAACACAATCACGATCAACAAAACATGGAACGACAAACTCAGAAAGTGTACTACACCAAAAACACCAAACAGTTACAGACAAATCAGCATGCCACAGTTTTTGGCTGACGAGTATAAGGCGTTGAAGTCGAGACTGGATGTTCCAGATGACTCATACATCTTTGGCATAGACATGCCATTCAGTAGGCCGAAGGTAACAAAGCAATTACAAAACAATGTAAATGCATTAAATAGACGATTAAAAGATGAAGATAAAATACCAATGCTACGAATGCACGATTTAAGGCACTCTAGCGCGTCTTATATGATAAACAATATGGTTACAGGGGGAAAGGTCAATTTCTCTGTCTACGATATTGCAAAGCGCTTAGGCGACGAATTAGACACAGTATTACAAGTATATGCACACTGGTTGCCACAAGCAGACAAAGATATTGTTAATTTCATGGATAAAAACAAGAACACCTGGATGTAAAAGTCCAGATGTTTTTTTTGTTGATTTTAAATATAAATTTGACGTTCACACAAAGTTTTGATAATATAGATGAGCACGCTTTTTGTTGACAATAAACAAAATGCAATTTATAATTTGATTACAAAGAGGAATTCCTCTACATATCTCATCTACCATTAAATAGGAAGAAGGAGAATCGGAAGCGCTAATACATCATTAGCGCTTCTTGCATTTTATCTTGGAATAGATTCAGTTTTGATTTGCGTACGGTTTTCTTTCTTGAAATTCTCATACTCTTTCATGAGTCTTTTTTTTCTAGAACTATATTCTATTGGATATCCAGTTACAAAATAAATGTCACCATTTTTTCTTTCTTCTAAGATAATCATATAATCATTTTTGTCATCAAAACACAAAATTCTTTTTTTCAAGCCTTGTTTAGAAAGAATTTTTGTCCATATTTTTAAATCTCTATTGAAATAATTCGGAAGGCAATCAGTCGCTGTTATGCGTATCGGACATAGCTCTCTTGGTGTTTTTTCATCTATTAAAGGATTATAACTAAACGGATGATTGCAAATTACAAAAGGAGACATGCAATCGCAATCTGAGGGTTTGTATTCTTTTGTAATCAAATGAAAGTATGATTTTTCATAACCATCCACATCCGGAAATCTTTTTCTATAAATCTCCATTTTGTTGTAATAGTTTATACAATTAAAAAATAGATTAATATAGTTTTGATAATGCGAATCTACTAAAGATCTAATGTTTTCATCGTTATATTCATAATTATCGAGCATTTAGAGGCCTCCACTGAAAAATATTGAATTTCTTTATGTATTTTGGAGTTGTTCTATCCAATGACTTATTTATTTTTTGCTCTATATAACGGACTAAATCTACTTTAGCCTGACTATTGTTAAGCCCTCTATTTTTATACGAAACAGCACCAATTAATAAATCAGCTAAGCCCATTAGTTCAATCTGATCAGAACGTACTAGTTGTATTTTATTAACAGTTGTATCATAAAATTTATACAGAGTTCCGTTTAAAACATCTTTTAAACTATCTATTTTTGTACTACCACGTGTATCTTTTATATCAATATAGATATCGTAGCAAAAACCAACTTCAAGCATTTCTTTCAATACTAGGTAATATATTCTGTAATACAAATCATTATATGTAGGTAAAGCATTTCCAAATATTAATTTATCTTTATCTGATGCTACGACTGCCCTGAAGAGCAAATTATCATATTCGAAAAATAAGTCTATTAATTCTTTGTACATTTCAATTTTGCTTTTAGACACTTTAACCCATTTGATTTCAGCGTATTTATACACATGGTGTTTTTGCTTGATAAATTTTATTCTTTTGTTAATTTCTGATGCAATATCTTTATCACATGAAATAGCTCCAATAACCATTACATTACTTGAGTCATGTTCTAAATGACAGCTTTCATCGCAATAAATATTAACTTTTTCCATTCTAAACTCCTCCATTTTATAATCAAAATCTAGATATATTTACATACCTAAATTACTTATTATCCTTCTTAACTCTTTCGTATTCCATTTGAGCTACTGTATCCACTGTGTGCTGGCCTTTGTCGTCCAGGCCTCTATATATATCTAAGTGTTCACGCTCGTGATCGGTAAGGATGTAAGAATCATTTTCTAGTTCTTCCCATCCCATAAGATATTGAGGGGTACATTTCAAAACCTTGGCTAATGGTGGAACAATATCGGTAGGTAATTTTTTTATACTTTCCGATTCATACCTCATCACAGTAGTTTTGTTAACTCCTAACGCATTTGCAACATCTTCCAATGTCAGTTTTAATTGTTGTCTTCTTGATTTAATTCGTTCTTGTATTGTCTTCATGTTTACAAACCTTCTCATTTCTAATCTAAGTATAAAAAGAAAATTGCAAAAAAGCAACAAAAATCGTTGACATAATGCAACAAGGGTATATAATATTAATGAAGTTGCAAGAATGCAACAAGAAAGGAAGGAGTATTATGAAAGTGAACGTTAAGTTATTAGAAGAAGAAATGGATAAAAAGCATGTATCTGTATCGGAATTGGCAAGAATGAGCAACGTTGATAAATCTACTATAAGTAGATTATTAAACGAACAAAGAGCGTGTTCGATTGCTACAGCTCAAGCTGTAGTACAAGCATTGGATATTCCGTCTAAAAAAGCAGGACTTATTTTTTTTAGCAACGAAGTTGCATAAATGCAATTTACGAATTGATTAAGTACTACCAACGACTACCCAGAAAGGAGAACACATTATGGAAAATAAAAACTTTTGCGAATCGCTTAATCCAGTTGAAAGAGAATCATTTCTAGAGAAATTGAATGATTGTAATGATATTGAGTATTTAAAGCAGGTGATTGAAGTTTGTAGAAGCAGGGCAATTTATTTGGCATTAAAAAAAGAAGGCCTTATTTAACCTTCTAGGAATAAAGAATACTACTAATAACTACCACAGAAAGGAGGAAGACGCATGGCAAAAACATTATTAGGATACAAAGACGTAATGTCACTAGGAATCAACAAAGTAATGGCATATCGGATGATCCATATGGTTCAGGAATCTGAGGAATACAAGAGTTCAAATGTATCTAAGGTTATTTGTGGTGCCAAACAGGTTCCTATCAGTATGTTTACCAACGTTTTTCCTGAATTCAAAAAAGCATGTAAGGAGATGTGGGGATAAGCCAATTTACATTGGTGCGGTACTTGAGGATGGGAGGAAAGGAATTATATGGCAGAAGATGAATCATCAAAGATTCTATCCAATGATTGGAAAGAGCTGATTGTTGAAGATGCAAAAACAAAAGAAAAACTAGTCATTATCAACAGTGACGGTGTTGAAATAACTAGTTCTGATTTAAACGTTAGATTGGTTCCGAAAGAGTAATCTACTTCTTGTCTCTAGGTGGGCAAGGGTCGTTTCCGTAGCTGTTCTTATTACGGATTCTGCCATTCACACCATGGATGACAACTTCAGCTCTTTGGTTGATAGCAATATCTCTTGCTTTGCTGATGGCTTCTCTTTGAGTTTTAGTGACAACAGTAGCTCTGGAGTTACCTTCACCACGTACTTGCCAGTTACCATCTGAACGTTTAGTCACGTGCTGATTTGACATTTACATACACCTCCTTTCAAAAGGAGATTGTAACACATAGAAAATCAGAAAAAGTATGCTACGAGCATACAAAGGAGAAAAGAAAATGAATTATGCACTTATATTTGTCTATTCAGCTTTTACCAGTTTGATCGTGTCGTTCTTTGTGTCAATGATCATAGGCAACACAGTCGGAATCCATTATCTGAACAAACATGATAAGGACTGGCAAAATATGCTGAATAGAATACTGGATGACCTAAAAAAGCATACACGTGTTTAAACGCATATGCTTAGAAAATCTAGACCGAGTGGAGTGATGGAAATGAGACCTTTTTGCACATCTAATGATCGAATTTCTGGATCACTTTCAAAAGGCACTTTATTCAATTTGTAGTAAGTACTTGTTTTAAAAACATCGTACACGGACTCATCAGCAATCCATTGCTCATAATTGATAGAAAGAAAGCCTAATCTTTGCAGATTGACTAAAGACGAAGCGTAATAGTCTGGTTCCTTTTCAAAGGTCGACGAACCCTTTAAAAGAAAAACGTGTTCCATAAGCATATTGGTACTTCCATTTTCTCTTTTTAGCTGATAACAGGCTATCGGTTGATTATGCTTGCCTTTAAAGGTTTCTAAGATTTTAGCTTCATTTGGAGTCAATTGCTTTATTGCTTCAACAAAGAACGGGTGAGCTTTATCGGTAGCTCTTGTATCGCATGAAGCAGCAATCAACTTGGAAAACATTTCTCTATACTGAGGCTCTTCAAAATAGAATTTGGAAGCTTCTAAAGCAGGGCCAAGTATATTCATCTTAGGATCCTGAAGATTTTCTTCAGGAATAGCAGATAAGCGATTACTCACTTCTTCTGCATAGAGTCTAAGGCTGTTTTCTGAATCGATTTTCTTTTTGCCATACCAGGTTTCAAGTCCCATGGTAAAGCCTTCCCAGGCATGAGCTAGGGTTTGTCCAATAGAGTTGGCAACAGGCTTAAATGTTGCGTTGACAACCTCAGGCAGTTCAATCTTAATCGTTAGCTGATTATCTGACATATAAATCACCTCCTTCCAAGATACATAGTATCATCGAATCTTAAGAAGTGCATATAAATACAGAAACTCTCTGGTCAGTACTTGAGGTGTTGCTTCGAGAGCCTAAGAAAAGCTCTTATACATAAACCTGCTAGTTTGTTCGTTCAAGTCCAATCGAATCCTGGATCAGTGCTCTATAGACCTTATCATTTGCAGTTGTTCAGGAATAGATTGATTCAAAATAAAACCCCTTAAATTTTCTAGCAGAATACTGTTGATACAAAAAAGAAATATCTCTTTTCGCAAAAAAACAGATATTAGACTTAGTGGTTTGATCATAAAAATGTACATCATAGAAAAAACTATAATCTAGCATAACAATAACAGCATTTTATTAAAGAGGTGAGTACAGCCTCCAAAACTACTTAAGTATACACTTACAAAATATCGTTAAAGATATCCCCAATAACTGAAACGATAAATTCCAATATTCAAAGAGTCAAATTCCAAAGTCTATGAGTATCAATACAGTGAAGTGGCACCTCAAGTGCTGCACCAGAACGTAGTAGAACATAGTAAAACGTAGTAAAACGCAGTAGAAAGGAGTAGAACATGCAAGAATTATTACCTATCGGAAGTGTCGTAGTTCTTAAAGAAGGAACAAAGAAGTTGATGATTATCGGAAGACTTCAAGCGAATCCAAAAACAAAGAATATCTACGACTATGCAGGATGTCCATGGCCGGAAGGTTATATGGATAAAGAACATTGTTACGTATTCAATCATGAAGATATTGACCTTCTTTATTATCTTGGAATGCAGGATATTGAAGAGTTCAATTTCAGATTTAAATTGGATGAAGTAATGGAAAAAATAGAAAGTGAAGGATATAAACATGCCAAGAGCAAACGCAGCAGCGAACAAAGCAACAGTTAAGAAAGCGGATCAAGTGATGGAGAATCAATTGGAAATCCCTGATTTCAATTTTGGTCAGCCAGTCAAGGAACAACCGGAAGTCAATGTCCAGGTAATCTTTGAAAAAGGTGGAATCGACAAGGATGAAAAGGATGACTTATTCATTATGTATGCATTCGCAATTATTATCACAGTCTTGAATTTTATTCTTTTATACAAACAAGTCTGGTAAAGAAAGGAAAATTCTTTATGGAATTTAATGGAACGAAGGTGCCAATCGATGCGGCAGCAGCTGCATTGCATGTGACAGAAGCGTTTATCCGAATTGGCATGCAGAAAGGCGTGCTTCCTATTGGATCATGCTTCAAAATGCCAGACTCAACCAAAACGGTTTATTACATCAGTCCAAAACTGTTGTATGAATATTCCGGATTTGCGTATGGTCCAAGCATAAAAAAAGACCACTCATGTGAAAGTGGCCAATCAAAAATGAACAACTAAATTATAAACAAATAACTCAAATCTTGCAACCTGGGTATTGCCGTAAGTGACGTAGTCTGCTAGAAAAAGGATCATTCTTTTCATAATAGATCGATATCTCAATACCTTCTTAAAAAATTGTCATAAATGCAAGCACGTCAGAAAAATCCATAATCGTAATCGATAAAACTTTCCTAAAATTAGCAAAAAACACGTTTGAATTTGGGCATAAATAATTAGCAGACTGCAGTACCTAGGTTGCAGGGTTTGAGAATGAATGAATAAGGAGAAAATCAAAAATGAAACAGTTCGTATTAAAAAAGAACGGAAATGAATTCGATGAAGAATCGAAAAAATATGAAAGAATGAATGACAAGCTTAATGAGCTTTATGAAAAGCTACAAGGTGATGTATCGGAAGAAGAAGGCGATGCGATTATAGAAGAATTCCAGAATCTCATTAAGAATTGCGGAGCAGCATTTGAATTGAGAGTGATTCCTGGGTTTGATAGTCCGGTTGTAACTGGTGAATCCAAAGCCGGAGCTTTAATCTTTGGAATTACCACAAATATGAAGCCTGATCTAATCACTGAATGCTTCAAAGCGTGTACGCAGGCTTTTTCCAAAGAGCTTGAAAGACAAATCAATATGAACAAAGTCGATCATCAGATTCATTAGGGGGAGACATCAGTATGGGAAAAAAAAGGATACCGCGAGCCTATAAAAGCGAGCTTAGAGGAAATACTTGAAAGAAATGCTCAAATCAATGAAATCAGGGAAAGATTCGACAAATTAAAGAAAGATATCGCAAAATCTAGCAATCCTGATGATCTTGCGAAAATCGAATCTGAATTTAAAGAATATTTGAAATCTTTAGGCAGTGCATACGAAGTTGCTATATCGCCTATGCTGGATATTGAAGCACATGCAAATCCTAGTATATGTGCAGTTGGATCTCTATTCGATCTAAGTTCAGACCAGACGATCGATTGCTTCGAAAGTGCAGTAGATGCGTTCCAAGATAGGTTGCAACAGAAAATCAGAAGTTATTGCGATATCAACAACGCAAATAAAAGAGGTAAGTGCTATGTCCATTAGAGCAGGCAGATACAACACGAAGCTGCATAAGTATGAAGATGTTCTTCTTCCTGATGAATGTAGAACGTATGAAGATGATATGGAAAAGATGGTGCCATGTGCACAATGTGGAAGAATATTCAGATTCGGTGAGATGTACACATCGAGAGAAGTACATACTGCATATGGATTTGGATATGCGGTATGTGCAGAATGCTACGATGGCGAAACGGACAGATTTCTAGCGGAGCATCCACCATTCAAGGAGGAATAGCAATGCCATTCTTTAAGGATATCGATGACTGGAGAGAATGGAACGACAATCGTTACATCGATGATCCAGGTGAACCAGAAGAAGAAAAAGAGGATGAATCAAATGAAGATGAATAAAGTGACAAAGCATAAGCTACCAGCTACTCATGAAGAGTGGCTGGATAATCGTCTAAAAGGAATCGGTGGATCGGATGCCGGTTCTGTTCTAGGCATGAACAAATACAAATCGGCTTATGCACTATGGTGTGAAAAGACTGGCCGAATCCATAAGAACATTGACAATGAGCGTATGCGATTTGGTCGAGATGCGGAAGCTTATGTGGCCAGACGTTGGGAAGAAGAAACTGGCAAGAAATGTCGAAAGAGTGGATTTTCATTTCAATCTGTAGATCATCCATTCATGTTGGCCAACGTTGACAGATTGGTTGTTGGAGAAGACGCAGGTCTAGAAATCAAGACCACGTCTGAATACAACAAAGATATGTATCAGAAAGGAAACATTCCACCTCAGTATTATGCACAGTGCATGCATTATATGGCGGTTACTGGTCTTTCTAAGTGGTATATAGCTATTTATATTCCTGGAGTTGACTTGTATTGCTACGAGGTTCTTAGAAGCGATGATGAAGTCAATGCACTGATCGAGCAGGAGAAAGAGTTCTGGAACTGTGTTGAGAAGGATATTGAACCGCCAATCGATGGTTCGGATTCCACTGCACAAGCAATCAGTGAACTTCATCCGGTTGAAAACGATGAAGACAACATTGTGGATCTAACTCCATTGCAGACGGAACTGGATGCTTTGAAGCTTGTCAAAGATAAAATCAAGGAGCTCCAGGAAATTCAAAAGAAACATGAGAATGAAGTTAAGAACTACTTAGGTGATTCTGGTATTGGAACATCTGACAAATTCAAAGTTACATGGAAAACATCGGTATCAAATACATTCGATACTAAAGAATTCAGAAAAGATGAGCCTGAACTTTATGATCAATACTTAACTCAAAGAAAAATGAGAAGATTTTTAGTCAAAGAACAGTAGGAGGATAAATATTTATGACAACAACAAATCAACAAGGAATAATTGCAAAGACGCAGTCGAATAAAGTGGCAAAAAAACAGCCACAAACAATTAAAGATTACATTTCTGTGATGTCAGGAGAAATCGCGAAGGCATTGCCTAGTGTAATGACTCCAGAACGATTCACGCGAATCGCATTATCAGCAGTATCTAATAATGCCAAGCTAGCATCATGTACTCCACAGTCATTCTTGGCTGCAATGATGAATGCAGCACAATTAGGATTGGAGCCAAACACTCCGTTAGGACAAGCCTATTTGATTCCATATGGTGGAGCTTGTCAGTTCCAGATTGGTTATAAGGGATTGATTGACCTGGCATATCGTTCAGGCGAAGTCAAAATGATTGATGCTCAAGTCGTTTATGAAAATGATGAGTTTGAGTATGAACTTGGAATGGATCCAGTGCTTAAACATAAACCTGCAAGAACAAATCGAGGTAAGCCGATCTATTATTATGCAACGTTCAAATTAGTGAATGGTGGACAAGGATTCCAGGTCATGTCGTATGAAGATGTTCTTGATCATGCGAAAAAATATTCTAAGTCATATAGCAGTGGTCCATGGAAAACAAACTTTGATGAAATGGCCAAGAAAACAGTTTTAAAGAAATTGTTAAAATATGCTCCTTTGAAAACTGAATTCGTTAAGCAAATGAATACAGATGAATCAATCAAGACAACGATTGAAGAAGATATGGCAGATGTTCCAAATGAATTCTTTGATGCAGAATATCAGGAACAACCTGGTGAAAATCCAGTGACCGGAGAAATCAAAGAATAATGCGTTATCAGTTTGTAGTACCAGGAGAACCGGGGTCCAAAGGAAGACCTCGATTCTCTAATCGTGGTAAGTATGTAAGTGTACATACACCACCTAAAACAGTTGAATATGAGAATCTAGTACGATTAAGCTTCATGGAACAGTGTGGCACTCCAAGCATGCTGGAAGGGTCCCTGGAAGTGAAGATTTTCGCGTATTTCTCACCACCTAAGAATGTATCAAAAGTGAAACTAAATAAGATGCTCGCAAATGAAACCCAACCACAAAAGAAGCCAGATTCTGACAACATTGCAAAAGTTGTACTGGACTCTTTAAATAAAGTGGCTTTCGAAGATGATAAGCAAGTATCAGACCTGCATGTCTTCAAGAGATATGCACAGAAACCATGCGTAATGGTAGTTATAAATGAAATAGAACCAAAAGAAGAATAGAAAGGATTGCATATGTCGGAAATCAAGGATAATAGCAAAGTTTATTATTGGATCAAGTTGAAGACTGATTTTTTCGAAAGTGACGCAATCGATTTTCTTTTATCCCAGGAAGACGGATGTAAATACGTAACTCTATACATAAAATTGTGCACCATGACATCAAACACAAATGGTGTTTTAGCTACAAAAATTGGCAATATATTAGTTCCATACACTGTCGATAAAATTGCACGAGACACAAAGTTTTTTTCCGCAGACACAGTCAGAGTGGCCCTTGAATTATTCCAGAATTTAAGACTGATTGTAGTGTCTGAGAACAATGTGATGAAGATTGCAAACTATGAATCGATGATTGGGTCAGAAACCGGATGGGCACAAAAAAAGCGATTGTATCGTGAAAATAAACAGAAAAATCCGTCTGAAAAGAGTCCTAAAAAAGGCTCAAAAAACACTCGAAAAACGAGCTCAAAAACAGAGAAAAAATCGAAGGACAAAGTGGAGGACATTGTCCCGGACAAAAAAAGGACATTGTCCGATAAGAGATTAGAGTCTAGAGATAAGAGTCTAGAGTCTAGAAATAAGTCAGTCAGTAGTCAGAAGTTAGATAGTGTGGCTGCGTCAAAAAGTGCAAAAAACGAAAATGTGCAGACTGACTGGACTGACTGTTTTGTTAAACCGTCCATTTCAGAAATCGTGGACTACATCCAGGAACACAACTTGAACGTAGATGCCAAAAAGTTTTGGAAACACTACGAATCCACCGGATGGAAGACAGGCAATGATCCTATCAGGGACTGGAAAGGACTTTTGAAGAAGTGGAGCAAAGCGGAACGTGAAGAAGACAACCCAGGAATCAAAGCGATCCAACTGGATGAGAAATTCTACGCCAAACCAGTCCAGATGTCAGAAGAGCAGTTGCAAAGCGAATTAGCGCAGCTGCAGGAAAAAATCAAAAATGGAGAACTGTGAAAATGAAAACTAAAAAACAAACCGAAAAACAAGAACTCAAATACGCCCCTGGTGATAAAGTCGTTTATCACTGTGCAGGAGTGGACAGAGAAGGACTTATCGCATACGTTGACGATTCAGACAACGTAGCACCATACCGAATCAACGGAATGAACATTCGTGAAGCGGATATCATCGAGAAAGTGGCAAAGCGACGTGGAAGACCCGCTGTCAAAAAGCAAGTCGAAGAAAAAACGGAGGTCGTAGTCAATGCAGAACCTAAGCAGAAACCAGAAGAAACTCAGGCGGTTGAATCCATCCAGGAAGAAGAACCGGATGTCGAGCCGACACTTGTTGAGAAGTATCAAGCTTTCAAGAGCATGATCAACATGGCGGAATTCAACGACCTGGTCGACTTGGTTACTGCAGACACGAAAAAGATGCGTGAGTTGATGGCCAAATCCATGCAGTCAATCGCGAATGATTGCGGATTGAAAGCGTGAGCCTATGCAGGATATCAACAGAGTGGTTCTGATTGGCCGATTGACACGTGATCCAGAACTCAGAAAGACACAAAACGGAACAAGTGTCTGTTCGTTTACCTTGGCAGTCAATCGAAGACAGAATCAAAACGGAACACAAGAGGCAGACTTCATCAACTGCGTTGCATGGAACAAACTGGCCGACAACATCCAGCTGTACCAGAAGAAAGGCAATCAGCTAGGCATTGAAGGCCGAATCAATACACGCTCATACGACAACCAGCAAGGGCAGAAAGTCTATGTCACAGAAGTTGTTGCAGAGAATGTACAGTTTTTGACACCTAGAAATGATTTTAACGAGCAAAACACTCTAGGAGTTACAAATACCTATGGCGCTCAAAATTACGCTCAGAATCAATCGTATGGAGCTCAGACAAGGAATCACAATCAATCGAATGTGCAGTATGCGCAGAGTTTGACTCAACAAGCCGAAGTTGATGCTCTTGAGATTGCATCGGATGATTTGCCTTTCTGATGAAGAATGGCGAAGTTTTAAAGCAGAAAAAACAAAACGAGGAAACATTCAAAACACTTGAATGGATTTTCTCAAAAGACAACAAGGAGGAAAAGTAATGAAAGACTCAGAACTACGCATGATTGAGACAATGCTAAAGAAACAAGATGAGCTGAATTCGGCAATCATGAAAGAGTATGGTTTGACCTGGACAATAAATTGGATCACGTCATTGATTACATTGCTAAACTAGAGCGTGAGAATCTAGGGTTGAAAGAATACAAACTACATCAGGAAAGAGCAAATGAACGCAGATATCGTAGTGGGGAAGAGTCCTGGCACAGAGGGTCAGTTGTCACAAAGAAGAAGTAGGTGGTTAAATTGAACAAATTAAAAGTAAATCAAATGTTGAATGATTTGAAGTCGGCAAACTATTGCTGCCATCGAATCATCGAATTGAACGAAGAACTTGAAGTTCTGAATCATAAGATGTTAGGACTAAGTCATAATCCAATTAGGTTGACAAAGGAGCAGGAGAAATCCAGTGCTCCAATGCCGACCTTTCATGATTCTTATACAAGTCCTTTGGGGATGATGGAGGAAGAATCTCAAAAGGTGGCAGAAATCAACTATTATCGTAGACGCTTGAATGAATGTAAAGCGATAGAACTTCTATCTTTGCGTGATCAGAATATTTTGTTTGATCTATACTTCTGGAATATGAATACATATGATGTAGCCGATAAATATGGATATTCTAGAAAAGGGTTATGGAAACATATAAGAAATGAGATACACAGTTTAGTGTAAAAAAGTTAACCCATACAAAGTTAAAATAATAACTTTAAAAAGTTGACATATTAATTTTTTATGAGATAATATCTATGGACATTAGAGAAATGATAGGAGGACTGCTTTATGCTTACAGCGTTTGGGAAGGAAGTCAGAAAAATTCGTTTAGATCGAGGAGAACTATTAAAAACAATGGCGGATAGTTTAGGTGTGAAATCATCGTATTTATCTGCGATTGAGCATGGAAAAAAAGCAATTCCAAAATCTTTTATTAGTTCATTAACTTCTTTATACAGTCTTTCACAGAATGAGATAGAAAATCTGGAAAAAGCAGCGGATTTATCTAAACAGAACGTGAATATAAATCTGATTGGGAAAGATGCTGATTTAGCGGGCTTAGCCAATGCTTTTGCTCGAAAGTTTGATTCATTAACAGAGAATCAAATCAAAGCTATTGAAAAAGTATTAAAGGAGGATTAGTTGCTTATGAGTACAATGTGCCAGGCGGATGGTTTGTCAAGAAATGAGATTCGATTAATTGCTAAAAGACTTAGAAAAATTTTCAATATTAAGGGATATTGTTTTCCGATAGTTAAGTTTCTTGATGTTGTGTTGCCAACAATTGATGAAGAATTTTCTCTGAGTATTGTTGAGCCAGATGAAATCACACCTGGACATTACGCTATAACATATCCTGATACTCATGAGATGGTAGTGCGGTCAGACGTTTACGAAAAAGCAATTAATGGAGACGGGAGATCTAGATTCACGTTAGCGCATGAATTGTTTCATTACCTTTTCCATACGGCGAATCACATTCGTTTTGCAAGAGCAAACGAAGAAATTCCGTTCTATATAAACCCGGAATGGCAAGCAAATACATTTGCAGCTGAGCTTTTAGTTCCTATGGATTTAGTAAAAAATATGAGTGCAAATGATATCGTGAAAAATTGTAAAGTATCTTGGCAATGTGCAAAGATACAAGTTGAAAATTTTAAAAAATAGACTATATTGAATGTTCAGCTTTTTTTGAACATTGAATATAAAAAAAGAATCAAGCTGCAACTTGATTCTAAAATCTTGAGATGAGCACACAAAATGCGGCTAAACTCTTCAATAGATCAATTGAATTGTATCATTTTGCGACGCTCCTTTCAAGATTGTGAAAGGAGGAATGTAATATGAAGCAACAAAAAGTTATTTTTTGTACTCACTTTACACGTGATGGCGTAACGTATTACGCAAAAGATTACGGTAAGAAAGCTTTTAGATTTTATGTTGATCCGAAATCAAACAAGATTAACTATACAATCTAATTAGAATAATATTATATATAAAGAATAAGTCCATATATATAGCCGGTAAATGGGCTTTTATTATATTGGTGCACACTGTGTACTTGAATAAGTGGTAAACTAATATTATAAGAAATTATGTCAAGACAGAGGTCTTGGCTTTTTTTATGCAAGAAAGGAGGCGTTTTATGGCTAAACTGACTGAAAAGCAAAAGCTTTTTTGTGAGAACTATCTGATAACAATGAACGCAGTGGATGCTTATTTGGAAGTTTATAAGAATTGCAAGAGCCGAGATAATGCATCAAAGCATGCATCCAGGTTATTAGCTTTACCGCATATCAGAGAATATGTGGATGAGTGTCTTGAAAAAGCGCACAGTAACAATGTGGCAGATGTTCAAGAAGTCATGGAATACCTCACAAAAGTAATGCGAAGAGAAATGAAAGAATCTGTTGTCGTTACAGTGACAAAAGAACATTCAGAGTATGTTGATGCAGGAGATGGAAAGCCAAGAAAGAAAACGGTCAAAGAAGAAGTTCCTCAAATCATTGAGATTCCTGCAAAGCTTTCTGATGCAAATAAAGCTGCGGAATTACTTGGAAAAAGATATGCACTATTCACTGATAAGGTTCAAGCAGAAATCGTAGTTCCTAAGTTCGAAGGAGAAGATGAACTTGAAGACTAAGACTATCAGGTTACCTGAAATAGTTGGAAGAGGATATAAGTCTTATTGGAACTTTAGAGGACGTTATGCTGCATGCAAAGGCTCGCGTGCTTCTAAAAAATCGAAAACAACCGCATTGCGCATCATATACAACATGATGAAATACGATCAGTCGAATACTCTTGTTGTTCGTAAGACATATCGAACGCTAAAAGATTCGTGTTTTACGGATTTAAAATGGGCAACAAAAAGGTTGGGAGTTGAGAACTTATGGGAATTCAAGTATTCACCTTTGGAAGCAACTTATCTTCCAACTGGGCAGAAGATTCTGTTTAGAGGTCTTGATGATCCATTAAAAGTAACATCTATTACTGTAGATTATGGATATTTGTGTTGGGCATGGCTTGAAGAAGCCTATGAGATAACAAGTGAAAAAGACTTTGATACATTAGATGAGTCAATTCGTGGTGAGTTGCCACCTCATCTTTGGAAACAGTGGATGATTACATTCAACCCTTGGAATGAACACCATTGGCTTAAAAAACGTTTCTTTGATGTAGAGAATGACCCTGATATATTGGCTATCACAACCAATTATAAGTGTAATGAATGGCTGGATGATGCCGATTTAAGGTTGTTTGAAAATATGAAGAAGAATAATCCTAGACGATATCAGGTGGCAGGTCTTGGTAACTGGGGTATTGTTGAAGGATTGGTTTATGAGAATTGGAAAGAAGAAGAATTTACACTAGATCAGGTTATTGACTGTGAATCTGTAAATGGTATTGACTTCGGTTATACAAATGATCCTGCTGCAGTTTTTATAGGTTTCATTGATACAGAACATAAGAAACTCTATGTTTGGGATGAAATTTATAAAAAAGGCCTTTCTAATAAAAGGCTTTATGAAGAGATTGAAAGCTCACATTATCAAAAGAAGTCTTTCACGGCAGACTGCGCTGAGCCTAAGTCGATTGATGAGCTTAGGGGGTATGGCCTTCGTGTTGAAAAGTCACAAAAGGGAAAGGATTCCATCACACATGGAATTCAGTATATTCAAGATTTCGAAATTATCATTCATCCTAGATGTGTTAATTTCATAACTGAAATAGGAAACTACACATGGGATGAAGATAGATTGGGTAACAAAATTAACCGCCCAATTGATGATTTCAACCACTTAATGGACTCGATGCGTTATGCAGTTGAAAAATATGCATTTGGCCGAGTCAAAGTAAGGACATTTAAAGGAGGTATTTAATGAACGCATACATTATTAAACCGGATACGATATTTAAATTATCTGATGACAAAGACATCCTTAACATCGAAGTGTTGAATGGATTGATAACAAAGCATAAATCATTAATCACAGACAGATATAAAAAGCTATATGATGCCTATATTGGAGATTATCCAATCTTGCATCAAGCCAACAAAGAAACCTATAAGCCCGATAACCGTGTTGTGGTCAACTTTGCGAAATACATTGTTGATACATTCAACGGTTTTTTTATTGGTGTTCCAATCAAAGTGTCATCTAAGAAAAAAGAAATTGATGATTATATCAACTTGCTAGATAAATACAATGATCAGGACGACAACAATGCAGAACTATCTAAGATTTGTAGTGTTTTTGGAAAAGGATATGAATTATATTTCAATGATGATTACGGAAATCTAGGGATTACCTATTTAGATCCAAGAGAAGGCTTCATGATTTATGATGAATCAACAGTTCAGAAACCTAGATATTTTGTAACATATCATATTGTTGATGAAGTAATGCGTGGATATATCTATGACAAAACATATAAGTATGAGTTCAACGATAAAGGCGGTCTTCATGTATTTGATGGTGTAGAGCATGGATTCAATGATATTCCGGCTACGGAGTTCATTGAAAATGAAGAACGTATGTCTATTTTTGAATCAACATACAGTTTGATTAATGCCTATAACAAAGCAATGTCAGAAAAAGCAAATGATGTTGATTATTTCGCAGATGCCTATTTAAAAATCTTAGGTCCTAAATTAGAAGAGTCAGATTTGGTACACATCCGTGATAATCGAACAATTAACTTTGAGTCAATGGATGGAAGTGGTGATGGAATCGTAGTTGATTTCATGTCAAAGCCAAATGCAGATGCAACACAGGAAAATCTAATCAACAGATTAGAACGCTTAATCTTCCAAAACTCAATGGTGGCCAATATCAATGATGAGAACTTTGGAACGTCATCAGGAATTGCATTGAGATATAAACTTCTTTCTATGTCAAACCTGGCAAAAGCGAAAGAGCGAAAGTTCACGTCTGGAATGAATCGTAGATATCGAGTCTTATTTAGTAATGCGATCACACATCGTTCTGAGAATGACTGGCTTGAGGTTGAATACAAGTTTACACAAAATTATCCTGCAAACTTATTAGAAGAAGCACAGACTGCTGCACAATTATCAGGAATCGTTTCGCATGAAACTCAATTGTCATTTATCTCGGCAGTTGAGGATACAAATGCCGAATTGGAGCGTATCAAAAAGGAAGATGAGAATGATATGGTAGAAACTGAAAACCGAATCTTCCAAAATAACGAGGATTCGCAATACAATGAGCAGTAAAACATATTGGCGAGATCGTGAGCTTGAATGGAAAAAGAAACGTTTAAAAGATGAGCAGAAATATGCGGATGAGATACAAGAAATATATGCAAACATGATGGATTCGGTTGAAAAGGAAATCGAATCCTTTTTTAGTCGCTATGCAAATAAAGAAAGCATTACTATGGCAGAAGCTAAAAAAAGAGTTTCAAACATAGATATTGAAGCATATAAAAGAAAAGCTAAGAAGTATGTAAAGGAAAAGAACTTTTCAGATGAAGCCAATGAACAGATGAGACTTTATAACTTAGCAATGAAAGTCAACCGATTGGAGCTTTTAAAAGCAAATATAGGTCTTGAGTTAGTGGCAGGACATGACGAATTGAAATCGTATACTGGTCAAAAGCTAGAAGGCGCATATTTGGATGAAATCAAACGCAATGCTTCTATCTTAGGTGATACAGTGATTGATAATGCGAAGATGGCCAAAACAGTAGCAGATTCATCTTTTAAGAACGCAACCTTTTCAGAAAGAATTTGGGTCAATCAAGACCAGCTAAAAAACAGTTTATCCAGTGTTCTATCCAATGCATTGATTCAAGGCAAGAATCCTAGAGAATTTATTCCGCTCATTCGTAAAAAGTTCGATGTATCAAGATGCAATGCAGAAAGATTGTTACGAACAGAAATTGCACGAGCTCAAACACAAGCGCAGATTGAATCTTATGAAGCGAACGGAATAGATGAGTATGAATATATAGCCTGCAGCTTAAAAGATGTGTGCCCATTATGTAAAGAAATGGATGGTAAAACATTCAAGCTTAAAGACATGGAAATAGGAGAAAATGCTCCACCTATGCATCCGAATTGCCACTGCGCAACGGCACCACATTCAGATCGTAAGGAGTATGAAAAATGGCTAGATGGATTAGCAAATGGAGAACATAGTTTAAGGTTTGATGAGTGGAAAGAAAGACAATCAGATAAAAGCAAAAGCTTTTTAATGTCAAAGGTTAAAGAAAAAATTGAAAAAACATCCAATGATAAGCGTTATGCTGATCTATCCACAAAATGGAAGAAAGATTTTAACATTGAGATAGACGAGTCTGTAAAAGAGCTTAATTACTCGAGCGTTTCAGAAGCGCTTAGAGGATTAAGAAAAATGATAAATCAATATCCGGAAATCAATAAATATGTAAAGCGTATATCAACTTCAGATAACGGAGCAATGGTGTTTAGACCAAGTGAAAACGGCATTAGCTTAAATCCTAAGTTTTTTAAAGATCCCAATGCCTATAGCAAACTTATAAAAGAGCAGGTAAGAAAAGGTTATTGGATAAAAGGCACAACAATTGAAAGTGATATGGTGCATGAAGCTGCACACGTTTTAGAATTTGTGCTTTTGAATAGAAATGTAAACTATAAAAATACTTTACAAAAAGAAAATGCATGGGAAGAATGTAATGAATCAGGAAAAATAGTCTTAGAAGCCTTTAATAATCTTAGAGCAAACGGTATAATTAAAGGGAATAGATTAAAGGAATCACTTAATAACATTTCAGGATACGCTTCTAAAAACAACTCAGAAGCTTTAGCTGAAGCTTTTAGTGATTGCTTTATAAATGGTACTCAAGCTTATGAATTATCAAAAGAAATTAAACGATTAGTAGATATTAAATTGAAGGGGTGAATATGATCATGCATTTGATGCCAAGTTGGTATCCCTATATAGATTGGGATAAGTCAGATATGAAAGTAACTGTGTTAAAACCGGATACACCACAAGAAATCAAAGATGATTTTGCAAAATATTTAGAAGAGTTGAAAAAACCGAAAAAAGGTTTCGTAGATAAGTAGCTATGTTTTAGGAGGAAGTTGTGGCAAGAGATGATTATTTTGTAATTGTATATCAGGTACTTAAGTACTTATATGATTGCTTGAAAAAAGGTGAAAAGCCAGATAGAAGACGTTTAACAAATGATGAATATTCTATACCAGAAAATTATTGGCAATATATAATTATTGGATTGTTAAGGGATGGTTATATTGTTGGAATTAACCCTGAAAACACAAAAGACGGCATCATTTGGGGTGATTTAACAAATATGATTATCACTCCGAAGGGAATTGAATATTTATTTGAAAATTCTATGCTTCAAAAAGTTAAGAATACTCTAAAGGATGTCAAAGACATTATTCCAGGATTCTAAATAGTTAGGTCACTCAAAACGAGTGGCCTTTTATTATGCAAGGGAGTGATATTATGTGATAAAAATTAAGATTAAACAGACAGAAAGTGATTGCCTGATTGAAGTACATGGCCATGCGCATTACGCTCCGATAGGAAAAGATATCGTCTGCAGCGCTATCTCAGTACTGTTTGCAACATTGGCCAATTCAATTGACATGACATCCGATGCATTTTGCAGATACGATAATCCTGATGAGAATTACAAAACGTTGTATATCTCAGGATTAGATCTTGCTGGAGAGCTAGCAATAAATTTCTTCAGAATTGGATGCAAAGGTACAGAAGAAGCATATCCTGAATGTGTGGAACTGAGAGATGTGTAATCACAAATATTTGGAGCGTGTCGAAAAGGTTTATTTTGATCAATGGCTAGAATGCATCGTTGAAGTACGTAATCAACGGTGCATTTTTTGTGGAAAAGCCAAGACTTATAAAGCCTACATATCCACACTACCAAACAAGACCAAGCATTCACGTCGTTAAACTGTATGGGTTATAGGCCAAGCATTTAAGCCTTAAAAAGATATGGGATATGACAAGCAAAGTCAGAAAAATAGGAGGAAATATATATGAAAAAATTCAATGACAGACTACCTTTTTGCTTACAACTTTTTGCAGATGAAACTTCAGGTGAAACTGAGGGTACAGAAACAAAAAATACTCAATCAACAAATACTCAATCAACTGAAGGACAAGACAACCAAGAAGAAAACAAAGCATCTGAAAAGAAGTATTCAGATGAAGATTTGAATGCGATTCTTGACAAAAGATTTGCACGTTGGAAAGCAGATCAAGAAAAAGAAAAAGAAGAAGCTAAGCGCTTAGCAGAAATGAATGCACAAGAACGAGCAGAAGCAGAACGTGATAAGGTGCAAAAAGAGCTAGATGAATTGAAAGCAAAAAACGCAATCGCAGAAATGACAAATGAAGCACGTAAAATGTGCGCAGAGCATGATATTAACGTTGGAGATGAACTTTTATCTGTTCTAGTTAATAAAGATGCAGATAAAACAAAGAAAGCGGTTGATGCATTTGTTAAGATGTTTGAATCTGAAGTAGAAAAAGCAGTTAAAGAAAAACTGAAAGGCAACGGTCCCAAACGTGGTGGTTCAAACAAAGGGGTAACTCGTGAATCAATCTTGAATATCACTGATCCAATGGAAAGACAACGTATGATTGCGGAAAATATGGATTTATTCCAGTAAATAGAAAAAGGAGAACTAACATATGAAAAAAATTTATAAAGGTATGAACTTGCAAATGTTTGCAGCACCTGAAGGATTAACAGGAACAGGCAACATCCAAGTTAGAGCACACGAAATTGATTTTGTTACTAGTTTTGGAAAGAATATCCAGGCTTTATTGGATGTATTAGGAATCATTCGTCCAATCCGTAAAGCAAACGGTTCTGTTTTAAAAACAAAGAAAGTAACAGGAACATTACAGGACGGACATGTAGCAGAAGGCGAATCAATTCCATTAAGCGAATATAAAGTTACAGAAGAAGTTTTTGATACAATTCAAATCGAGAAATTCCGTAAAGCCGTTCCTATTGAAGCAATTGCAGAGAAAGGATATGAAGCTGCAGTATCTGATACTGACGAACAGTTCCGTATTGATTTGCAAGATAACATCACTGATTGCTTATATAAACAGTTGAATTCAGGTAGCTTAGTAGGACATGAAGCTACTTGGCAAATGGCAATCGCAATGGCAATCGGTAATGTTAAACACAAATTCCAACAAATGAAACGAAATACTACAGGTATTGTTGTATTTGTAAATACTTTGGATGCCTATCGCTATTTAGGAGAAGCTAATGTATCTATGCAGACTGCATTCGGTTTAACATACATTAAGAACTTCTTAGGAGCAGATATTGTATTCTTAACAGACCGAGTTGCAGAAAAAACAGTAGTGGCTACTCCAATGAACAACATCATTGCATATTATGTAGATCCAAGCGATTCTGAATTTGTTAAAGCAGGACTTTCATATACTACTGACAGTACTACTGGCTTCTTAGGATTCCATGTAGAAGGGAACTATGATCGTGCTATTTCTGATATGTTCGCTATCATGGGATTACGTTTAATGTGTGAATACCAAGATGCAATTGCACACTTTGCAGTAGGTGGTTCTGATACTCAGACATTGCGTAATTTAACATTAACGGCTTCTAAAGGCGAAGAAACAGGAACTACAAAAGTAGCAGTTGACGAACAGTTGCAATCTATGAATAACAAATTCAAATTCAAGGTAGGAGCTTCTGAAGAAGCAGTGGAATATGGTACAGATGTAAAATCTTGGAAGAACTTCGAAGAAGGAGCAGATATTAAAGCAGCAGAATCTAATCATTGTACAGTAGTTGAATGTGACCGAAACTACAAAGCAGTATCAAAAGGCGATGTAGTTGTTGATTTAAAGGCATAGGTGATTGAAGATGTCGACAACAACCGTATTAAATGATGTAAAACTGCTTCTTGGTTTGCAAACTGATGATGAAAAGCTAGAGACCATTGTAAGACTTACGGAAGGTCGACTTAAAGCGCTTCTAAGCGTAAAAATCATACCGGATGAACTCGAATATATCATTACAGAAGTGTCTATCAAACGCTTTAATAGGATTGGTTCTGAAGGTGTTCAAACGCATTCAGTTGAAGGGGAGTCAATGTCATTTAATGATGATGACTTCTCTTCTTTCTCTTCTGAGATTCAATCTTGGAGAGATGAGCAAGCCAATCAAAATAAAGGGAAGGTACGATTCTTATGAGGTACGATAAACCTATTTACTTTCAAAGATTTGTGCAAGGCTCTTATAACGAGAATACAGGCAACTATGAAGATGATTCGCCTGTAGAAGAAATGGTAATGGCTTCCGTAATGGATACAAGAACTGAAACTATGATGCAGGTATACGGGCAAATCAGACAAGGTAGCCTTACTTGTCATATACAGAATATCTATCAAAAGCCTTTTGATTATATTCGAATCGGTGCAAAGAAATACAAAGTTGATTACTCACGAAGACTCCGAACAAAGGAGTTTTTTATTCTGTCTGAGGTGCAATAAATGGCAAAAGTTGAAATAAGAGGATTAGATAAACTGCAGAAGAAGCTCAAAAAGAATTGTTCTTTGGAAGATGTGAAAACAGTTGTTTTGAAGAATGGAATGGATATGCAAAATAAAACTGTTAAAAATGCAGTATTTACAAAAGGGTATTCAACAGGCACTACGAAAAGAAGTATCAGAGGTGAAACACGTGATGGCGGATTCACATATGCAGAAGGACCATCTACACATTATGCACCTTATGTTGAATTTGGAACACGTTTTATGGATGCACAACCTTTTGTTAGGCCTGCGTTTAAACAACAAGTACCAATATTCAAGTCAGACATGAAAAAACTAGTTAAGTAGGTGATGCAATGGATTCACAACAAGAGTTATTCATTGCACTAAAAGTGCAATTAGAAAAAGCGTTAAAAAGTAAAGGCGTTAATGTATATGACACGTTTCTTCCAAGTGAAGGGACACCATATCCATATGTATACATTGGTTCAAGTCAACTAGTGGACGATTACGGAAATAAAACAATGATTCTAGGCACTATCACGCAGGTTGTGGATGTTTGGCACAACAATCCTAGGAAGCGTGGAGAATTGTCTGAAATTATGCAAACCATTAAGAAAGTGGCTAGACAAATCAACCACACAAACAACTTTGCTTTTATGATCCAAAATATCAACCAACGGATATTATCGGATTCAAGTACAGGAGCACCATTGATGCATGGTGTTCTAGAGTTGGATTTTAGAATTACAGGAGGAATAAAATAATGAAATTTGATTTACAAATGTTCGCAGAAGCAATGAAAGAATCAGTTGCAGGTAAACAGTTGATCTATCTTTTCAGAGTTGCAGAAGATTCAAAAAAAGAAGATGCTAGTGCAATTGCATTCCCAACAGAAAACGAACGAAACGTAACAAAAGATGCAGATACAACTGCTACAAAAGACGGAACTATTCGTACACCATCAGTGGCAGAAATTGAAATTACATCAACATCTGTTTTGGCAAAAGGTGATGCGATTATCGACAAATTAGAGAAAGCTATGTTGGCAGATAAGTTAGTTGAATGTTGGGAAGTAAACCTAGCAGAAGAAGGAACTGAAACAAATGTCGGCAAGTTTAAATCTAAATACTACCAAGGATATTTGACTGAATGCTCAATTTCATCAGAAGCAGAAGGAGTTGTTGAAGTTGATTTAACATTCGGAGCAAATGGAAATGGTGCAGATGGATATGCAACAGTCACAAAAGAGCAACAGGAAGTAGCATCTTACGTTTATAAGGATGTAACTAAGGAAGCGTAATAAACGCATGAGGGGCAGAGATTGCCCCTTTTATATTTGTATTTAGAAAGTGAGGACTTTAAATGAGTAAAAACATGGAAATTGAAGTAAATGGTGAAACATATCAACTAGTAGCAGGGTTTGGATTTTTACATGAAGTCAATAAAAGAGTGACTGTAGATGTACCAAACACTAAAAACAAAAAAGAAGTAGGTTTGAAGTTTATGGTCGCAAGCATCATGGATGGAGATATTGATGCATTAGTCGATTGTATCTTCTGTATGAATATTGGACAAACACCACGTTTAAAGAAAACAGACATTGAAAGATATTTAGAAGATGTTGAAGATATCGACAAAGTTTTTGAGGACGTAATCAATTTTTTATCTCAAGCGAATGCGTGCAAGAAAGAAGTGAAATCACTGATGACGAGCATGCAGGAAGAAGAGAAAGAAGAGAAGAAATAGACGAAACATTTGATGAAATGTATGAGCGTGTCGCTTTGACTTGTTTTAGATATCTAGACTTCAAAAGTTTGGATCAGGTAAATAATCTTACCCCTTACGAATATCGTCTTTTAATGAAGGCCAAAGAGCTACAAATGGTAGATGATCAGTATTATCTGCATTTGCAAGCGTACCTAAATATGACTGCACAAGCTAAAAAGCAAGTGGGCAAGAAACAGAGAATGGTATACACGAAATTTAGCAAGTTCTTTGACTATCAGAAAGAGTTGGATCGTGTCATGGGGATAAAGAAACAAAGCAAGTTTGATAAGTTGGCAGAGTTCATAAATAAAAAGGAGGGATAACAATGGTAGAAAGTTTTAGTGTTGAAGCCATACTAACGGCAACCGATAAGAATATGACCTCAACCATGAACAAAGCTATAGGAGCGTGTCAGTCGTTTGGTGATAGAGTTAAATCTATCGTTGCAGGTGTCGGCATAACTAAAGCTATTGGTGCAACGATGAACGTTCTTAGCTCATCCTTTGATGGTGCTATTAATAGATTTGATACCATGCAATCCTATCCAAAAGTTATGAAGTCTTTGGGATTTTCAATTGAACAATCTCAAAAGAGTGTTGCAAAGTTAAATCAGTCAGTACAAGGCTTACCTACAAACTTGGCAGATGTTGTAACAACATCTAAGTCGTTGGCTGCCGTTACAAGTAATATCGATAAGGCAACTGATACTACAATCGCATTAAACCATGCGTTTTTAGCAAGTGGATCTAGTTCTGAAGATGCATCACGTGGTTTACAACAGTATTCACAGATGCTTGCTAAAGGTACAGTTGATATGCAATCATGGAGAACCTTACAAGAAACAATGGCACCAGCATTAACTAAAGTTGCAAAGAAACTAGGTATTACAAGTGGTAATGCAAATGAATTGTATGATGCATTACAGAATGGAACGATTACATTTGATCAGTTTAATGATGCAATGATTGAATGTGATACTGAAACCGGTGGATTTGCAGAAACTGCATTAGAAGCTTCTAAAGGTGTTAAAACTTCTATGACTAACATCAAGAGTGCAGTACAAAACTTAGAACAAGGGTTCTTGTCTGCAATGAATAACATGTTGAAGTCAAAAGCCATGGGTGGATTAGTTGATAATCTAGAAAAGATTAAATCTAAAATCTATGACTTTAGAAATTCAATCATGGAATCCAAGGATGATGGTTTGACATGGGACTTCAAGCCTGGAGTCTTGGAGAATGTATCAAAAGCTATGGATTGGCTTGCAGATAGAGCAAACAATGCTAAAGCTATGGTCCAACAATTCTATGATGGATTTATGAAGACAGATGCAGTCCAAAACGCAATTACATTGTTCGACAAAGTCAAAGATGCTATTGGAAATGTAATGGATAAGTTGCAAGACAGTAAAGTCTTTGAGCAGTTAGGACAAGACATTGGAAATATCATTACAAAAGTAGAAGATGTAACTGGCAAAATTGCAGATTTCATAGCAAATCTTAAAACGGAAGATGTTAAGAGATTTGCAAGTGCAGTCAAATTATTGGCAGGAGCATTTGTTGCGATCAAAGTCGGTAGCAAAGTATCTACTATGATTAGTGGTGTCGTTGGCACGGCTAAAGGTGGATATTCAAAGTTAAAATCAATTATTGACAAAATCAGAGGATTAGGAGAAAAGCCAACTCAAGAAATACCTGGACAATTACCGCAAAATGGTACTCCAAGTGATGGTATTGGTGATGCAACAATGCGAACTGCGCAGAAAACATCTAAAGCTGCACAGATTATTAATTCTGCATTTGAAGGAATATCAAATGTTATTTCTTCGGTATGTGAAGGTGTAAAAGGAATTATAACGGGTCTAGGAGAAGCAATTAGTACTGCTTTTCAAGGTATCGGACAAGGCATTAAATCGGCTTTGGAAGGAGTCGGAACAGTTATTGAATCGTTAGGTACTGCAATCAGTACGGTAGCGCAAGGTATTGGACAAGGTTTAGCAACTGCATTTACAGGATTAGGAACTGCAATCGCAATGGTGCCACCTACTACATGGCTTGCGTTGGCAGCGGCTATTCTTGCAACTGGTGCTGCAATGGCATTGGTTGGATCACAAGGTGAAGGCTTGCAAATGGTTCTTCAGGGAGTTGCGGATGTTGTTTCTGCGTTTGGACCTGTTATCAAAGAAGTATTTGAAGGTATCAGTGGTGTAATTACATCATTTGGAGAAACAGTAAGTGGAATCTTAAACTCAGTATCCGGAGTGATTAAATCTATTGGGCAATCTGCATTGAACGCAGGAGAAGGATTTAAAGAATTAGCTAAAGGAATACAAATCATTACAGGTTTGAATTTATTAGACATGGCAGCATCACTAGGAGCAGTTGCGACAGGTGTTGGAGCAATTGCCGCCGCATCGAGTGGTATTGGTGATGCAGGAACACAGATGATGGCGCTAGTAACAGCTATTGCTATGGTAGGTACTACATTCGCTAGTACTTCGGCAATGGTATCAAGTTCTTTAAACAGTATTACAAGTGCAATGACTGCAACAGAAGCAAAAGCTTCAACATCAGGAACCGCGATGGGTACTAAATTTACATCAGGACTTAAAGGAAGTTTATCAAGAAGTGTGTCAATAGCACGATCTTCATGCAATAACATAATCAGTGCATTCAATGCGTGTCAGTCAAAAGCACAATATTGTGGTCAGATGATTGGTCAAGGATTGGCAAATGGTTTAAGAGCTAGTGAAGGTGCTGTTAGAGCAGCGGCCGCTAGTTTAGCAGCTGCTGCGGATGCCGCAATTCAAGCTAAAGCGAAAATCGGTTCTCCGTCTAAAGTTACTAAGAAAGATGGTATGTGGACTGGAAAAGGCTATGTTCTAGGTCTTGAATCCATGTATTCTGACGTAAAAAGAGCTGCAGAGAAGTTATTATACCTTCCACTAATGAGCACTCCTAAAATGGCTTTTGGAGGTGTTGTGAGTGATATGAATGCAGAATACGATTACACTAGCAACGCTCAATTAACGGTTGAAACACCACTTTACATTAATGATCGTGAATTTGCACGTGCAACATATAGAGCAAATCAGAATGAGATTAACAGAAACTCAAAGCTTAACGAGAGATTGCGAGGTAACAGATAATGTATGCATTCGTAAATACAGTAAATAGTGGCATCGTCGGTACTAATCTACCGACAGAAGCCATGTCATATAATGGCGTATATTTAGAAAATGAAATAGATGGATATCGTACACTTTCTGTAACAGGACGTGAGTTGATGGAATCAGAAGTAAAACATACTGAAATTGATGGAATGGATGGTTCTTATTACAGATATAAAACAACTCCTGCAAGAACGATTACTGTTAAATATCAGTTGAGAGCTAGAGGAAGCAGAGAATTTCGAGAAGCTTACAACAAGATGAATAAATTGTTGAGTGGCGAACAAGTAAAAGTCATTTTTAATGATGAAAGCGACAAGTATTTCATTGGAACTAAGACATCTAACACACAAGTTGATGGCGGAAGTAATAACGTGATCGGTGAAATCGAAATCTATTGCTCAGACCCATGCAAATATTCAACCACAGAAAAAGAATTTACTGATACTGATGGAGTGTTAAACATTGTCAATGAAGGAACTGTACCTGTAAGTATTGATTATGAGGTTCAGACAACATCTGAAACCGGATATATTGGTATCGTATCAACTGAAGGTGTCATGCAGTATGGCAAAATTGAAGAATTAGATTCTGAATCATATCAACAGAGTGAACATTTAGTTAGCATCAACAACTTTTACAATTGTGCAGATGACACTGGTGGAACGGATATAATGCATCCACAGTACGGTGCTAATGGAACTTGCGCTAAAAAAAGTTGGTTTGGTCAAAACTTTCTAGGCTTTGGAACAGTCGGAGCTAAAAAAGGGAATGCTAGTGGTGGATTAAGAACGTTGGTAATACCTGCAGATTCAAACGGAGATTCAAGTGGATCTCAGAACTTCTATTGTTATTTTCACTTGATATTCTATGCGAGTTTGATGGGTCAAACTGGTGAGATGTGTATCAACTTCTTAACCGCAGACAATAAATTGATTTGCGGTTGTAACTGGTACAAGACAGATACAGTAGGCAATACAGGACATTATGAGTTTTGGGCGAATGGTAAAATGTTAAGAAACTTCTCATATACTACTTCTCATTTACAATCTCAAAATCCATGGTTTTGGAATTGGGGACATTGCGATATCTTGAAAGAAGGCGGAAACATCCGATTCTTCTACTGGGGAGGATATTACAACTATTACATTCCAGAGATTGCAAATATGAAGTGCGCCAAAATTCAGATTGCATTCAAGCAATGGGGTAACAGAGGCGGTAATCAACTAATGAGTATGATGGGCTTTGATGTAATCAACTTCACGAAAAACAATGTATCAAAATGGAGAGATATTCCTAATAGATATCCTAATGGTACGAAAATTACAATTGATGGTAAGTCATCACACGTTTATGTAAACGGAATGTCTAGACCTCAAGATGAGGTTTTAGGAACTAAGTATTTTAAAGCACCAGTAGGAACTACAGAGATAAAGACTACGTGCTCAAGTTGGTCAAAATCGAAGCCGACAGTGAAAGCTAGAATAAGGGAGGCATGGTTATAATGGAACAAATAAGAATAGCAGTATTAACTCCTTACGATAAGGTTCTAGCTTTTTTAGACAATACAGTACCTAGCGCAATGCATTACTTTGATGAAACCTTGCATACATACTTGAAAGGCTCGGCATATACATTTGAATTTACAACATTGACTGCACATGATGATGCAGCCTTTTTAGTAGAAGGAAATAAACTGAGCTTTACAAGAAAAAACAAAGGCTACTACTTAACTATCATGAACGTAGAAAAAGGTGGTAACACGACAAACGTTACCGCCTATGGTCTTTGCCTTGAATTAACGAATGAATATGTAGATGCATATAAAGCGCCTAGAGCGATGTCATTTGCCGAATATGTAAATGCGTATGGATTTGAGCAATCATTTGTTATCGGCAAGAATGAAGTATCAGACAAACGTATCACACATGAGTGGACTGGAAGTGATACTGTACTAGCTCGATTGTATTCAATCGCAAATGTATTTGATGCAGAATTAGAGTTCGTAACTCAATTGAATGACGATTATTCTTTGAAGAACTTTGTGTTGAATATTTACAGAGCTCATTCAGATTCCGTTCAAGGAATGGGAAGTGATAAGCGTAGCACGATCTTAAGATATCCTAATGATGTTTACGGAATCACTAAAACAAGTGATATTACAGAGTTGTATACAGGTATCAGACCTACGGGTAATAATGGGTTACAACTTAACTCGATTAGTGGCCGTGTTGTAAAAGATTCAAATGGAAATATTTTGTATAAAGTTCAAGGTAACAATATACTTGCACCTCAATCTAGAGATAGATTTCCTAGTACGTTATTAACAAATCATTCAAATGATATGTATGCAGTGCTAGTGTGGTCTTATGAAACTGAAAACGTTGAGACATTATACGGTCAAGCGTTGGCTCAGTTGAAAAAGAATTGTGTTCCTAAAGTTACGTATGATGTAGATGCATATATTGATGCAGAAATAGGTGATACATTCACGATTGAAGATGCAGAGTATAGTCCTACATTGTATTTAGAGGCTAGAATCACCGAACAAGAGATTTGTTTTACGGATACAGAAAAGTGCAAGACAATCTTTGACAACTTTGAAGAAAAGCAATCACAGATTAGTTCGGCCCTTATTTCAGAAATGAACAAGATGATTGAGTTGAAGAAAATCTATGAGGGTTCAATCGTATCAACGAATGGAGTTTTGTTTAAGACTGATTCAGATTCAACTAAATTGACTGCATTGGTAAAGGATGATGGTGTTGATATTACATCTAAGTATTCAATTATTTGGTATAAAGATGATGAGCAATTATCAACGAGTCAAACAATCATAGTCAATGCTTCAGATTTCACAGAAAAGGCCGTATACCGATTTAAAGCAATGAGTGGTGAAATACTTAAAGCAAGTGCAGAAGTCACTGTAATGCGACTACAAGACGGTCAGAATGGAACAAGCGCATATGTGCATATTGCCTATGCCAATAGTTCAGATGGACGTGTTGATTTCAGTTTGACAGACTCAAATCGTAAATTTATTGGTCAGTATTCTGACTCAAAGCAATATGGCAGTGATGACCCAACCAAATACCGATGGAGTGCAATTAAAGGGGAAGATGGTCAGTCATTTGTGAGTGCCGAAGAACAATTCTATTATTCAACATCACAAACCGAATTAATTGGTGGTGAATGGTTCGTTGGAAATGTGGTTTATCAAAGTGATAAGTTCCTATGGAAACGTTGGAAATGTACGTATGCTAATCCTAGTGAAATTAAGTATACAAAAGCTATATTTGACAACACATGGAATGAGATTGATGCGAAAATCGGTGAGATTCATACTCAAGTATCTCAAGCAAATGTGCAATCAAAAGAAGCACTTGGCAAAGCAGAAGATGCTGAAAAGCTTGCAACTAGTGCAAATGGATTAGCAAGTACTGCTAACAAACAATCTGAAGATGCAGTGAAATTAGCACAAGATGCAAATACAAGCACTGGTAAAGCTCAACAACAGATTGATGCTATTAAAGGTGATATCACTGATTCAAAGCAACAGATTCAAGATGCAGTGGATAAAGCCAACACAAACGCAAGTGAAATCGATACAGTAAAAGAAACATACGCTACAAAAGTTGATTTAACTACTGAATCAAAATCTATTCATGCAGATGTTACAACAGAAATTGAAAAGAAAGTTGGTGAATTGTCGACTACTGTATCAGAAACTTATGCTTCTAAGAGTGATTTAACAAGCATTGAAGGTAGTTTAAATACCAAGATTAAACAAAATGCCGATTCAATCACGACTCAAGCAAGCTCGATTGAAAAGCTGCAGTCTGATACAACTCAAGCTAAGAAAGATATTACTGATGCGACTAAAAAAGCAACGGATGCTCAAACTCAAGCGGATAAAGCTTTAGGTAATGCTCAGAGCGCTCAAACTCTAGCAGACCAAGCGAAGAAAAAAGCAGATAGTGCTCAAACTAACTTAGACAATGCTAATAAAGAATTGGCAGATGCAAAAGCTAATTTAGAAACAGTCACAGGGCGTGTTGATGCGACTGAGAGCGAAATCACAAAAGCTCAAACACGTTTAACAAACGCAGAATCTGCAGTACAGAAAGCTCAGTCTGATGCAACTAAGGCTCAAGGCAACGCAACTACGGCAATCAATAATGCAAAGGCAGCTCAAGGAGCGGCGGATGATGCAAAGCAAAAAGCAGAACAAGCTCAGAAAGAACTTGCAGAACTAACGAATAAAGTTACTTCAAATACAACTAAAATTGAACAAAATGCAAATGCGATTAAATTGCAAGCTACATCTGTTACCAAGATTAAAGGAGTAGCAGATAATGCAAACAGTAAGGCATCAAGTGCATTAAATAAAGCTAATAGTTTAACTGATCGTGCTAATAGTGGTGAGTTCGACGGACGAGGCGTGGCAAGTACAACCGTTGAATACCAAGCTTCTACATCTGGAACTACTGTACCTACTGGTACATGGTCCACTACAATTCCATCTGTTGCTCAAGGTTCATATTTATGGACTAAAACAACAACTAACTATACTAGTGGAAATCCTACCGTTGGATATTCTGTAGCTCGTATGGGCGTGAATGGTGCGAAAGGTGAAAAAGGCGAAATCGGACAAACAGGACCTCAAGGGCCACAAGGTTTAAAAGGTGAGACAGGTACTCAAGGCCCTCAGGGAATAAAAGGAGATACTGGTGAAAGAGGCCCTCAAGGTATTCAAGGACCACAAGGTGTACAAGGTGCTACTGGACCACAGGGAGTTAAAGGTAACGATGGAAAAGGCATTAAGTCTACATCAGTTACTTATCAAATATGGTCAAATGGTACGTCAACTCCGACTGGTACATGGTCATCTACTCCTCCAAAGACTACTGCAGATAAGCCATATTTATGGACTAGGACAGTAATTACTTATAGTGATAACACTCAGAGTACTTCATATTCTGTTGGTTCAACCCCTGAAGGGATTCAAGTTGGCGGTAGGAATTTATTAAAAAATAGTCATAGTGTAGAACAAACATATTCATATCCTTCATCTAATTATGTTGATCAATGTAATTGGGTTACTTCTATTCCTTTAAATGGAGATACTTATACATTGTCATTTTGGGCTAAGTCAACTGTAGCAGGAGATGTAATACGAGTACACTTTTACAGTCCATCAAATATTACTCATTGTGTGGGTAGCCAAGGACAAGTTAGTGGTAATAGTGATGGACAATGTGATTTTACTTTGTCAACTGTTTTAACAAAATATTGGGTTACATACACAATTCCAAAAGGCGGAAATAGTGCACGCTCAGTAATTATTCCGAGAATGTTTAGTGATTTTGGAAAAGGAACAGTTTCAGTTAAATGGGAAAAGCTTGAAGAAGGCAACAAAGCCACAGACTGGACTCCAGCTCCTGAAGATGTAGATGAAGCAATAAATACAGAACGTACTACGCGACAGTCTGCAATTGAGGCTAAAGCAAATGAAATTACTTCAAAGGTTTCTGAAACTTATGTATCAAATTCTGCATTTGAGCATTATCAAAATACTGTATCAAGTCAGTTTACTCAAACAAAAAATGAGTTCAAATGGGAAATTAATCAGAATGTTTCAGATGCAAAGAATGAATTGAACGGACAAATAAATAGCGTAAATGGAAGATTAGATGGTTTGAAACAAACCACTGACAATGTAAACAGTTATATGTCTTTTGATAACGATGCATTGACTTTAGGTAAATCAGACAGTGCATTTAAAACTAAGATTACAAACCAAGAATGGTCGATTCAAAAGAATGGTGCAAAGGTAACATATATAAACGATCAAACAATGTACATCACAGATGGACAATTCACGCAGTCTTTAAAAGTTGGTTCATTTGGATTTGTGCCAAGAGCAAATGGCTCGCTAGACTTCAAGAAAGTAGGGTGATTAAATGGCAGAATTTAGTGGTGGAATACAAATTGGTAGTGGTCAGTGGGATAAATACTCGTTAATATTACGAATCAATGAAACATCTTATTCTGTTGAAAACAACACATCATATGTAGAGTGGTGGGTTGGTATTCGATCTAATACGCAGTACCATACACACAATGGAATTCCAGAAACATTTAAAGTATCCGTGAATGGTACTCAAGTGTTAGATCAAAGCTTTACACCTAATGTTCCAGCTGGAACTCTTGTCGGTGTAAAAAGTGGAACTGTAACTATTTCGCATGATGCAGATGGTTCAAAAACAATTTCGGCAAGTGCATCTTTCAGTGGAAGTAACCCTGGATATTATGCACCTATTACTGGTTCTTGCAGTGGTACAGTTAAATTGACAACTATTCCAAGAGCATCAAGCATATCTATTGATAGCCCTAGTATTGAATGTGGTAACACTATTAATATTAATGGTTCGAGTGCTTCAAAGAACTTTACGCATAAAATCTATGCAACATGGAATGGTAAAACAAGTGAATTAACAACGATAAGTGGGACATTAACACCCACTTTTTCTTATACGATTCCTACCGCATGGGAAAAGGATTTGCCTAACTCGACAAGTGGTATCGCAACATTTACCTTAGAAACATTCAGTGATTCAACGTCAGTTGGCTCTAAATCGGTAAATGCAACTATCAAAGTCAGAAGTGGTGTAGTTCCTTCGGTTGACAGTATCAAAGTAACAGATGCAAATTCTGTATGTGCAGGAATTGGGCAGATAGTTCAGTCACAGTCTAGACTGAAGTTCGCAATAACTTACAGTGGTGCGCAAGGTTCAACTGTTACATCTGTATCAACCAAATTTGAAGGACAAACATACAATGGTAGTTCATTTACAACTGGTATTGTACAAGGCAGTGGAAGTATTAGCTATACGACAACAATCTATGATTCACGTGGTCGTAGTTCACAAGTCAGTGGAAAGGTAACTGTATCTGCATATAGTTCACCAAAATTAACGAATGTAACTGCAAAACGTGCTAACTCAAGTTATACAATAGATGAAGCAAGTGGAACGTATGCTTTACTACACTTCAAAGTTGGATTTACTAGTTTAAGTAATAAGAACGTAACATCATTTTATATCCAATATCGAGCTAGTGGAGCTACTGCATGGAAAAAGATTAATTCATGGGATAACAATTACACGTTGGAACAAGACTATAAAGCAGGTAATTTATTTACATCCGCAACAAATTCTTATGAAGTGGCATTCGGTGTTAAGGATAAGTTCATGAATGACTACTCATGGCAAATCTTTACAGTAGCACCTACTTATTCGTTAATTAACTTTGGTAAAGATGGAAGATCATTAACGTTCTTCGGTCAAGATGGAAACCAAAAAGATACACTAACCGTATTAGGTGATATTGTAGCTCCTATGTTCTTAAATAAGATATTCCCAGTTGGTGCAGTCTATATCACATACGATAAAAAGAACCCAGGAGCATTCTTGGGTGGAACTTGGGAACAGTTCGGTCAAGGCCGTACACTAGTCGGTGAAGGTACTGGAAACGATGGTAGTACAAGTATGTC
>UMGZ01071869.1_pt1 | contig 42625 bp, 40 predicted proteins | sample 1965421 | NCBI WGS metagenome assembly UMGZ01 (sample SAMEA4836087, study PRJEB28245) | human gut metagenome | biome: gut microbiome; material: fecal sample | place: Denmark | collected 2008
CAATAATATTGGATTGTTAAAAACACAACAATATTATTTGATCCAATTACATTTACGACCAATAGTGTAGTTTTATACATTTTCTATATCATTTCATACAAACCATCTGCAACGATTTGCTTATAGCATATACATAACCTAATTTTGTATAAAAAAGCAATGAAGAAAGTATTAATAGTTATTGGAGTGTTAGTTTTGGCTGGTATGATTTTAGTTGGTGTCGTATGGTGGTATTCTCGCACAAGCAACCCATGGAATTATTGACAAACAATATAATATTATTCGTTTTTTGGCGTATATATTATATAACCTTTTGAAGTAATAACTATGTACAATTTGTAAGGATTAAATGGAAAGACTTAAAATTATCACATCCGTTGGACTGTTTAGGGTGCCAACGGACGACATTGCCTATATAGAAGCTTCTGGCAACTACTGTGACGTGCATCTCTTCAACGGAGAGTCGGTGACGATGACGTTCCAGTTGCACTACTTTGTGGAAGCCTTTAACAAGCTGAAGCAGAATTTCTTTACGCGTGTTGGCAAGAGTCTGATAGTAAACACAAATTATGTTTACGCCATCAACATTACCAACCAAGATTTGAAGCTCATGGATCATCGCATGAATCAATGGTTTAGGTTAAAAGCTTCGAAGGAAGCACTCAAGGAGTTAAAGACAATTTTGGAACAGGAAAAGTAAATGATTATGAAATATACAGAAGGTAACGACATACAGGAGAAGCCTATTTTCGCGATAGAGAATGATGATAACAGCACTTCTTCACAAGAGTTTCTCGACGAACCCACGATTATTATAGAGAGTAATGGCGATATGGAGTACAATGCTTCGTCGGATTCCATCAAAAAGCGAGGTGGGTTGCCGAAGTGGAGTTTGGCTATCATGTGGTTTGTGGCAACTGTGGTGCTTGTATTTGGCTGCTACAGAGTCATACGCCTCTACAACTACTATTATAATATAGGTGTGAGTATTTCGGTATCGTCGAAGGACAACATCAAGAAATTGGACAGCATGCAGGCGCAGAACGGTTCTTCGTCTGTCGTGCTTAAAACCGACTCTGTGCTCGGTGTTGCGCTTAACATATACGAGTTGCACAACGTGAAGGCAGAACTAACACTTGTAGAACCCGACACCGCCGACTATAGTGTGCTGATGTACACCCGTACTGCCGACTATACCGCCATGGGCAAGTATCTCGGCTCGTTGGTTGTCGACGGTGAGCAGAAACGGAGCGATGTGTCGCGTCTTGGCTATTGCGCCATAGCCAAGGGCAATATGGTCATCGGCATATCTCGTTTTGACGATATGTGCGAGCACATGGTAGAGCGTGACGGCTCTTATTTCCGCCAGTTTGTGCTTGTGTCCAACGGCGAACTGCCCCAGCGTTTCTTCCTGCATGGCAAGGTGGAACGCAAAGCCCTTGCACGTACCGCGGACGACCGCCTTTGCATCATCGAGACTCCTCACCCCGAAACACTGTGGGACTTCGCCGATGCTTTGCGCGAATATGGCTATGTGGATGCCATATACCTTACCGGTGGCAACGAGAGCGGTTTCTATCGTGCTCCCGACGGAACCCCATACTTCACGGAGAAAGCCGCAAAGTATCGTACGGATAAGCACCACGCTGTAGCTCCTTGGCTGGTGCTTAGGAAGCGATAATTGCCAAGATATACAATAAACCCTACATCTTGTACAAGTCACCTCGGAAAGTTTCTCGGTTCAGGAAAGCCACACTACCTTTGCATTGTCAATAAGACAAAACCATTAAAAAAACAATAGAAGACAATGAAGAAGTTAATGATTATGCTGCTGATGGTTGTAGCAACCAGCACAGCAAGTTTTGCAAAGGGTAGTAACGACAATGTACAGACTGCTGCCAAGGAAGTGGTTCAGAAGGTGAAGGATGCTCCTTCGGGCACTACTTATGGGGTGGTGGAAGTGACCAAGAGCCATATCGTGGTGAACACCCCTCTCGGCCGTTACAACATCAACAAGAATGAAGACGGAAGCTTCTCTTTCATGGGTATGACTGCCAAGCTCGTTGCAGTAAAGAATGGCGTGTACAAGGTGCAGACTTCGTTTGGTACGTTCAGCGTAGACACGCGCAAGGCTACTGTAACAAAGCAGTAAGCAGACAAAGCCTACATGAGGCTACTCTTTTGAGTGTCGCTATGTGGGCTTTAGTTTTTTAATACATTAGTGTTGAGTGTCATATGCAGAAATTTATTAGAATTGCCTTGCCATGGGTTTGCTTTGCGGTAATTATATGGTGGTATTGCTTCAACGGTTTCCAATACATTAATTGGAAATGGTTGGTTGGTGTTGCAGGTATCGGTGTTGTTTGTTATATTGGGTTGTATGTGAAGTTTCACAAGTTGCTGCAGAAGCAGAAAGAGGAACATCTTTGTCTGTTGAAGAAACAGGCAAAACAGGCAGAAGAGGCTGTTGCGCCCGAACTGGAAAAAGTAAAGGGCAACAGGTTTAAGAAAGAACTGGTAAAACGCAGAATGGTAAGAGAATATCTTGAAAAGAATACCGACTATTATACTAAAGTTGATGACAATGATGCCATTAGGAAGGTGCAAGACTGGATATCTTCTGTTGGTTGGAGTATTTACCTCCTTATCTTGCCTTTTGGATGGATAATCGTTTGGGGAATCATCTTGCTTCTACTTGCATTATTGTTTTATTGGTCATTCCCGATCCAAATGGCAATATGTTGCGCATTTTCCATTGCCGCAAGCATCATCTTGGTATGGCGACGCAACTACGTGTTGGCTCCGATTGCCATTGGTCTCGCGGCAATTCTTCTTTACGGGATTCTTAATGCTGGATTAGATGGTGTGGAAATGCCGGCTTTCCACATGGTGGTAGAAAACGAAGGATATATATTCCTTAGCCCATTCCATGCAGAAGACACCATGTGGGGCAGTAGTGTTATGCTGTCTATCACAAGTATTGGTCTAACCGTGTATCCATGGTTGAAGAAGAAGACGTTGGTGATGTGTGTAGGATTGGTCTTCATTGTCGTATATGTAATACGTCTCGGTGTTCAAACGAATATGATACTCACTATTCCAACGTCATATATGTACTATCTGTATGTCTTGTTGTGTGCCATCAATGCCGACTTAGCGGTTATGCTTGGTATTTCGTACAACGCTGCATTTATAGTGATATTCGTTTACTTGGCATGTCTGTTCCCCATAATCTTCGCTCTGCCTGCTTTCATAAGGTTGTGGAAGGGAATGGACGAACTTAAAGAACGGTCGCCGTTGTATAAAAAAGCCAAATATAGACGTCTATACTATGTTTGTCTTGCATGGCTGATAATGAATGCCTTGGCAACAGCTTTAGTATGGGGACGATTTATCGGTATATCTACGGAAGAATGTGCATCGATTTTGGTAAAAAACACTCAATACTTATCTGGGGTTACTGGCATAGGGTTTTGTGCAACGAACTTCATCGTCTATTGTGCGCCTATCTTGACCAGTGCGCTTTTCAGTTGGATATTATTCGCAATAACAAAGAGACAAATAAAATTGAAGGACGACATTTCATAAACCAAACATACAAGAGAACGATGAACAAGATATATATCATATTGCTGGTTGTCATAGTGCTGTTGATTGTTAGCATCCCTTTTGTGCCTCCCATTTATAACAGGTACACTAAGCCATTGTATAAGAATTACGTCAATGCCAAGGAATGGTATGGCAAGGTGGATTGCGAGAATCTCTCGCAAGTACGGGACTATTGCGAGCGACGAGGGTATAGCACGGACTATTATATCCTGGTTGATTTCTCCATTCCATCGGGCAAGAAGCGGTTCTTCATATACGATTTGCAGCATGGAAAGCGTGTGTTGAGCAGCTATTGTATGCACGGCAGTGGAAAGGGCAACACAGATGCCAAGCCTAAGTTCAGCAATGAGGTCGGTAGCGGCTGCTCCAGCCTTGGACGATATGTGATGGTAGGAAAGGGTAGTAAGTTTAAGAAGAGCATCCGTCTTCGTGGGCTTGACAAGACCAACTATCTTGCCGAGACTCGTGGTATCTTGATTCATTCAGCAGGAAAAGTCACAAGATTCTCTGGCGATAGGGAGTATATCCCGATAGGTTCCGAGAGCCGTGGCTGCTTCACGGTATCAAGAGACTGTGTGACTAAAGTGATGGAGATATATCGTGGAGCTTCTAAGCATAGGCCTGTGATGATTTTTGCTAAATATAAATGACAAGTATACAACATCTTTCAATACCTATAAAAGTTATGTAACATCTTGAAAATCAATGATGCTACATAAAGCTACAACTTTCAGAGTCATATTTGACTTATAGGCATTTGAATAATAATGGTAAGATAGTGGTCATGGTGTAGTATTATCCCCCTTTCATAAGGGCAATCGGAGGAAAGTTAGATTCAGTACGGCATAACTCATTGGAAATCTTGCATTATTCAGAGGGTTGAGACGATGGTTTTGCAAACGTTTGCATAGCTCTTTCCCCATATTTTCCATTCCTCCTAATATAGCGTAATGCAAATATATATATATTTGCGGTCGAAAAAAAACACAAAAAACGAGGGTAGTCTTGGTTCTGCATAATGTGCAGGACCTGCTCTACTAACATAAAACGTAGCATATTTATAAATAACACAATAATACTGAAAAGGTGAAAAAGTTAACTAAAAGCCTATTTGTCCTTATGTTGATGCTTGGGACAATGTTGGAGATGAAGGCAGCAGATGTATATCTGCTTACAGCCGAAACAATCAATGGTAGCGTTGGTAAGTATGAAGTGCCAAGCAACCATCAGCTTGCTCAGAACACTCTTTCCGCAGGAGAAAGCGGTGAGCCTGTTGCACAGTCTGCAACAGATGTCGAACCGGGTTACTATCTCGTGGGCAATTTCTTCTCGCCATATAATAGAGGTGGAGAATTTAATCCGGGAGGCGACGGCGCAACGATAAACTATACAAACCATGTGTATTTCAAATTCGAACAGCAAAAAGACAAGAGCTATGCGTTCAGCATCCCGGCATGCCTCACGGCACATGCACAGATTCTTGCTGTTGACGAGTTGGACAATAAGATGGTTTACGGACCGGGCGAGGTATACAACCTGCACGGTGCAAAGGATAATACCAGCGCATTGCCGTTAACAAACGGAGCTGTGGGAACTATTTGTGGAACACCAGCGGCAAAGACACTTGTCGGTTCTGCGGAAATAGCAGAGGGCAACAACTACTGGGATCTCGTGACCCGCAATGACGGAGTGACTGACGACGATGGCATGTATACCTTCAGCTTTACGCTTGACAAAGACGGAAACCCCTCCGACTGGCAGGTGAAGCATGATGCCAATACACGTGTGACTTATTTTATTGACAACATGGAAGGGGCTACGGCGCAGCCGCTCTATGACACTCGTATAGGTGGCAAGGGACCATTCAGTGACAATATGGAAACTCCGCTCTATTTTGATGGTTCCAACAGCTATTGGGCAATCGATTATATTGTGAATGACGTATCCACTCAAGGGATACTTGCTCAGGCTATAACGGCAACGTCAGATATTCATGAAACAGGGAGCGTACACAATAATTCCGGAACTCACGATAAACTCTTCTTCCTCGGCAACGGAGGTGTTGACTACAATTCTACCAACGAGTATCGTGACAAGGTATGGGCTAACCAGAAACCTTTCACCCTTAATCTGCACGGTATAAAGAGAATAAAGTATAATCCTAACCAAGGAAACAACGATTTGTCAATGCAAGACGGCAGTTACGGTCTGTCGGGCAGTATACAGGTAATCAGCGGCAATGCTGCCGATGCTGACGTCCTGATAAAAACCATGTCTATGATAGGCGATGCCGTGGAAGAAACTTATGATGCAGTAACGGGCAAATGGAAGTACACTTCTACCGCAGGAGACATGAAGTATGATGACAACGAGCGTTGCTTCTCGCTGACGATATCTACTGTAGACGCAAAATACGCCAAATCGCATTTCAGGTTTGTTGCCAACCATGACGCAGACCAGAACTGGGGCGAGACGGACGGCAATATTACAAGCAACAAAGGATTTGCAAAACCTGATTATGATGCCGCCGATGATGGCAACCACTCATGTATGGCTGACGATGCAAACGACGTGCAGTTCCGTACAACGGCGAGAGAGAAAGAGGAGGGCTTCGGAAGCACAACTCCTAATAAGAAGGATATCCTCTGGAACCGTCCCGCAGGAATATGGACGATAAGGTTCTACCCAGAGCTTGACAAGGATGGTAAAGACATCTCTCGATATACCATATCAGGAACAAAAGTCATCAAGATACCTTTCACCTATTGTTTAGGGAAGTTCATCCGTACATACAGCAACAATGTGGCAATGGCACCTGTCGACGACAACGTGAAAGTGTATGAGGCATATTGCTACAAAAAACCGGAGAATGCAGGAGACCCACTTTCAGAGCGTATGGGGACTGTTTATCTTCGTCAGCTCAAGTACATTCCGGCAAATATGGGAGTGGTACTCGTAGGGGAAGTGCCTAAGGGAGAATCATTCTCAGACTATGCCACACTGAATTTCTCCTTGAGGGAAGCACCGGCTGAAATGCCGTTAGAAGGTGATAATTACACGGCAGTGTGGACAAAGGCAGACGAGTATGCCGGTCAAGAATGGAACAACTATCTCAAGCCGACAGTCACGGCTATCGACAAACTTGGAAATGCTGATACCGATGCTGATGGAAAAATACTCCATCGCTTCTTCGGTCTTGCAAACTTCCATTCCACTAACTATTACAAGCAGAATGGGACAGGAGACGACTATATCGGTTTCTTCCGCCTTACGCAGAATGGCAGAAGCGGCGCAAACAAAGCTTACTTGAGTATTCCGGCAAATACTGTTGTAGACGATGGGGTAGGAGTGAAGTTCGGGTATATTGACTTTAACGGACAGTTCCTCGGAAATGAGACGGACGACTCGAAAAATCCGTCGCTTGTCAAGATGGCTATTGTCTTCGATGACGAAGATGATGGCGGAAGCACTACTACTGTAACGGAAGTCAAGCCGAATAGTACAGACGCCGACGCATCGTTCTATACCCTTCAGGGAGTAAAGGTGTCACGTCCTGTCAAAGGAGTGTATATCCATAATGGAAAGAAATTCATCAAATAAAAACTAAGGATAAATGAAAAACTATATAAAACCTGAAGTCAAGGTGTATAAAGTTAGAATCGAGTCTCTTCTTAGTGGAAGCGGTTCTAAAGCTGGAGGACAGATAGACTGTGGGTGGGCCCCAAAACGTGACTATTCACTCTTTGATGAGGAAAATGATGACGGACAAACTGGTAGCGGCGGTCTTTGGGATGACGAAGACTTTGAAGATTGAATGAAATATTCTGAATAAATGTAGTTTTAGTTGCGTTAAGCAATCCGGTTAGTAGTGAGACAATCTGTAAGTAGCTTTAGTGGATATTATCCCTAAAAGCTCTTGCAGATTGTCTCTTTTTCGTTATAAAAAAGTGTGTATTTGGTTGATTATTCGTTAGAAGAAGTCTTGCAATGCCTTTGGCTTGTTATCAAAGAAACAATATGCTCCCAAGGCAGAAATAAGGTTCATGATAAAGTTGCTTACAGATCTATGGCGTGAGTGTACAATCTGTGTACTATCGTATCTATGGAGAGAAGGATGGGACAACAAAAGAATATCATCATGATATTGCTTTTGATGAACTTGGCGATGTACTTGGCTCAATGATAGAGACTGGAGGTATGACCAAGGAAGAATACCAAGCAAAGGTAAAAGACCTTGTTTGTAGCCTCTGACATCCGTGTTTTGGTGCAAAGTTAGTGTAAAACCAGAGTAAATTTTCTTCATTCTAATGGTTTTATACTAACTTTGTACAATAAATAGGATATTATTTCAATAAACCAACTATTAGAAAGTTATGAACACAGACAACCTGGGCATATACGATGCCCGCCAACTGGGCAAGCCCAAGTTTGCAATTCTCGGCATACAACATCTGTTTGCCATGTTCGGAGCCACCATTCTCGTTCCGCTCATCACAGGGCTTGATGTTAGTGCCACTTTGCTCTTCGCTGGTATCGGCACGCTTATCTTCCATCTTGTTTCCAAACTGCAAGTGCCTGCATTCCTCGGTTCCAGCTTCGCATTCCTTGGAGGCTACGCATCCGTAAAGCAACTATGTGTGGCGCAGGGCTTAACCGACGAAGTGGCACTCAACTACGCCTGCATTGGTGTGGCTGCTGCGTCGCTGCTTTATTTCGTGATGGCGTTCCTGCTGAAGATGTTCGGCACGGAGAAGGTGATGCGCTTCTTCCCGCCGGTAGTTACCGGTCCGATGGTCATCGCTATCGGTCTTACGCTCTCCGGCTCGGCAATCGGCAACTGCCAGCAGAACTGGCTGCTTGCCGTTACAGCCATTGCTATCGTCATTGGAACATCTATCTGGGGCAAGGGCATCATCAAGATTGTGCCAATCCTGCTCGGCGTCGTCGGATCGTATATCCTGGCTGCTGCGTTGGGCGAGGTCGACTTCTCGAAACTTGATGAGGCTGCGTGGATTGGTCTGCCCATAGATATGGATCGCACGGCTATCTCTGTAATGAAAGACCCCAACTTCGACCTCATTGTGACATCAATCATCGCCATCTTCCCTATCGCCTTCGCCACAATCATGGAGCATATTGGTGATATGTGTGCCATCCAGAGCACCGTGGGCAAGAACTTCATCAAGGAGCCGGGCTTGCATCGCACACTCTGCGGCGACGGACTTGCTACGTTCCTCGCCTCAATCTTCGGTGCGCCTGCCAACACTACATACGGTGAGAACACCGGTGTGCTCAACCTCACCAAGGTGTTCGACCCGGCTGTCATCCGTCTTGCAGCCTGCTTCGCTATCGTGCTCAGCTTCTGCCCTAAGTTTGCCTGCCTCATCGGTCTGATGCCTGCTGCTACAATCGGTGGCGTGAGCCTCATTCTCTATGGTATGATTTCGGCTGTAGGTGTGCGCAACCTCGTCGAGACATCTGTCGACTTCTCGTCGTCGCGCAACGTGTTCGTAGCTGCGCTCATCATGGTTGTGTCTATCGGCGTGCAGTATGGCACGGATGGTGGCGTTAAGATCGGTTCGGTAGCCTTCTCCGGTCTGGCTCTCGCTGCTCTCGTCGGCATCTTCCTCAACGCTATCCTTCCCGATCAGCTCGGCATGAAGGTGAAGAGCTTCAACGGTAAGGAGAAGAAATATAGAAAGTAATCGGTTTGTATGAACATTGAGCAAGTTAGAGATTTTACGTTGTCGCTGCATGGCGTGACTGAAGACCAGCCGTTCGGTGACGACAACATCACCTTCCGTGTTGAGGGCAAGATTTTCCTGTGTCTTTGGCTCGGTGACGGCAAGTGCGACGTGTGCGGCAGCACGTCGCGCTTCGCCTGCAAGCTGCTGCCCGACCGCAACGAGGAGCTCCGCGACCGTTACGACGCCGTCACTCCAGCTTTCCATTGGAACAAGAAACACTGGAGTGACGTGTATTACGAACTGCTTGACGCCGACCTCGTCACAGCGTTGATAACCGAGTCGTATCGGCTTATCGTCAGCAAACTGCCAAAGGCGGTGAGAGTGAAGTACGAATCATATTAGGGTATCTCCCATCCGAATAATCGTTATGTTGTCTTTTTGTATACAAAGATGCTAATTTCTATCAGATGTTATATGACCCGTATTGCTTCTGCATAAAGCATAGGGATATCTTTTTTCTTTATTCTAAACTTTGTACCATGGTTGTGTCCTGTTCGTGCATCAAAGTCGATATAGATAAAGCCTTGCTCTATAGCTTTAATAAACTTTGATTTATCGACCTTTTTCAGCATTAGTACATTGTTATAATGATAATATTGTGTACCTCCTTCACGTTTGACATCTGCTTGGACAAAGAAGCAATTAATAAGTTTTGTTCCTATTTTTGTATATAAATCGTTAAAGCCCCAATATGGTAATGTTGGCAATTGCCCCAAGCCGACTTTATTCTCAACACCTTTAATCCATTCGCAATGTTTTTCTTTGTCACATTTGCTACTATCAAATACAACTTCTACTCTTTCTTCAATATGGTTTACATTAACTGTAAAACCACGATCGGTATAGGTTGATGCGTTTAATGTTGCACGGAAAGACATTTCATTTTTGGGGTACTTTTTCCCAGCTTCGGAGTGTGGCCAACCATAGTTTGGCAGTAATAATTCTGGTACTAACTTTAGGGCTCTTGGGGATGGCTCTTGGTGGCATAGAGTTAGCAAAGATGTCGTATTGGTCCTTTGAGCTTTAAGTTCCCATTCAGCGGCATTAGGAATAGGCAAGTTGTTTTCAGGTATTCCTAATAGGTCTTCAAGGAGATTTCCTACAGATCCATCATTCTTGTTACGTTTTTTTGGAACTTTAATCCATCCCATTGATTCGATTCTTTTAAACTCTTGTATGAGTTCTTCTTTACTTATGAGTTTTAACTGTGTAGACATATTAAAAGAGTGTAAGTTGGGTATGTAAATCGTTTTTCTTGACTTCTGTTCCCGACAATCTATTTTCTGCTAAATTGCAATATTCTTTGCTTACTTCAAAACCTATATAATTACGTCCTAAAGTCTTTGCTGCAACTGCGGTGGTTCCACTTCCCATGAATGGATCAAGAATTATTTGTGCATTTGTTGAACTTATAATTCTTTCAATAAGTGCAACGGGAAACGGGGCAGGATGACCATTTTTTTGTTCTTGCGTAAATTCCCATACATCTCCATAACCACTACTCTTAGGCGTAAGTTTGAAGCCTTTTTTAGGGATTAGGTAAATAACTTCGTAAGTTGGTAAGAAATAACCAGGATTGAAATTTATACCACCTTTTCTTTTCCAAATAATTATTTGCCTTACTGGGAAATCTTGTACAATTTCATGACGATCTTGTATCAATCCACCTTGAACACGCCATTTGTGATTATAGAAAATGGCTCCATTGTCTTTGATTAGACGATACATCTCCGCAAGACACTCTTTTTGCCATTTACAGTACTCATCATAAGGCATATTGTCATCGTAGGTATCGTAGCCATTTATTAACGCTGCATTGGACCATTTACCTCCACGTCCATCTTTCATTCCATTTCCTGTGGAATTCTTTAAATTGTATGGAGGTGATGTCACGATTAAATCTATACTATTAGAAGGCAATTTCTTCATACCTTCCAAGCAATCACAACATTGGATTGTATTCAAATATTGTTCTATCATTTTTGTATATTATAATGGCAATTGATAATATGTCGCTTATTGTTCTGTGATAAAGTAATAATACTTTATATTTGTGTATTGAATTACATCAATAGAATGTAAAAGCGTAGAATCGAGTTCTTATATTTGTTTGCCGTATTATTAATGGTTATTTGATTATGGAACAAAGGTAATAAATAATATCGATATAAGTAACGATTCTATTTTGTTTCACGAATAAAATTATTATATTTATTATTGAAATCTGTTTCAGAATGTGTTTTTGAGAAAATTAGAATATGCAACGACCGATGCGGATGTTAAATTGTTTATCCGGATAACAATGATAAAGTTGTTTAATTCTTGCGCATGTCCACTCTTCTTCTCAAGAATAATGTTTATCTTAGCAACCATGATAACAAAACAGCCGATAATACTTCTCAACTTTACGGGTGTGTACGACTACGAGATCTTTGCTTCGAGCCCGTGCATCACGCACGTCGACTGCCACGACATCAGCGGCGTTGACTGCTATTGCGACGAGGAGGCGAGGGCGGAGCTGCGCCGCCGATTGGCACCTTACCCTGCCAAGGCACTGCACTTCATCGATTCAGGCGATTTCCATTATCTCACGGAGTATTGGGTGTCGCGTCTTCGCGAGCCGTTCTCGTTGATAGTGTTCGACCACCATCCTGATATGCAGCAGCCGCAGTGGAAGGGTGTCGTGTCTTGCGGTGGATGGGTGTCGGACGTGCTTCGTAACAACCCATTCGTGCGCAATATCATCGTTGTCGGTGCGTCCGACGAACTGATAGCGCAGATTCCCGACGCGCTTAGGGAGAAGGTCGTGTTCTACAGTCAGTCGGAGATCGACCACCATCGTGCGTGGCCTTCCAAGGCTGGCAGTCTGATTCACGAGCCGGTGTATATCTCCATCGACAAGGACGTGCTCAGAAAGCAGGATGCCGTTACCGACTGGAGCAACGGTGATATGACTCTCTTGCAGTTGCAGGCGGTGCTGCGCATCATCTACGCTCACGAGCGAGTGATCGGTGTAGACATCACGGGCGAGTGTTCTGCCTCTCTCGACTATCTCTCCGAACTGAAAAGCGCTGCTGTAGACAACCGCGCCAACGAGGAGCTGATGCGGATGATTTGCCAGCACGACTGCGGATAGAAAAACGCTGCGTTTGCGGGGCTGATAGTGATACCGGTATCAATAAAAACACTATAATTCAGAGTTTTCTCGTTATGCATAGATTCAAGAACTCTTTCCTTGAGTGGCTTGTCTACTCGCTTATCTTCTTCTTCCTGTACGATATCATCTGGATATTGGTAGACCTGCCCGACTTCCTACAGTCGGTAAACGGACTGTATCCTGAGTTGCTTGTCGACTTTGCACTCTGCGGTTTGTTCTCGCTTTCGAGTTTATATCTCAACCGATGGCTGTTCAGACAGCGGCGCTTTTGGCGCGAAGGGCAGACCCATCGTGTGTTCGTGCAGAACGGACTGGTGGTGTTGGGCTTCAATCTGCTTATTGCTGGTGGCTGCGAACTGCTGCTGAGCCTTGTAGCACCTAAGCTTATGATGCAGGATATATGGGGAACGTCTTTTCTATTCGGACTGATAGCGAGTCTTGTAGCACTCATCCACCTTTCGATGCACTTTTCCAACATGATTGTTCTGAAAGGCAAGGAGAACCTCGCCTTACAGAAACGATACCTTATGATGCAGTTAGACCCACATTTCGTGTTCAACAGTCTTAGCTCGCTTGCCGGAATGATAGGGGAGGACCCGAAGATGGCTGAGAACTATGTCGTGAAACTCTCACATATCTACCGCTACATACTTCAGCACATCGACAAGGAGTATATAACCCTTGCCGACGGCATCGACTTCATCAAGTCGTACATCGGCCTGCTCAACATGCGCTACGACAACGCCATCGTCTTGCACGCCGACGATTTGCACGGCGACCGCGACGAATGTATCCTCTCGCTGAGTCTACAGCTTATCATCGAGAATGCCGTGAAGCACAACTGCCCGCAGAACGGCACCGAGCTTCATGTGTCTCTTGGTCGCCAGGGCGACATGCTCGTCATAAAGAACAACCGCATATATACCAACCAGACCAACGACCAGAGCATAGAGTCGTACGGTATAGGCATTAGCAACTTGAAGCAACGCTATCGACTGGAGGGTGAAGAAGAACCGGAGTTCATAGCCCATAAAGATTCATTTGAGGTGCGACTGCCAATCATAAAACGAAAACAATAGAAGAACGATGAAAAAGGTTTTGATTATAGAAGACGACCATTTCAGCGCAAGACGTCTGAAAAGGCTCATTATGGATATTGACGACACGATAGACGTGCATGGACCGCTGAAAAGTGTGGCGGAGGTGACAGAGGAGCTTGCTGCCAACAACGACTATGACCTTATCTTTTCCGACATCCGACTTGCCGACGGTGACGTGTTTGAAGCGTTCCGCAAGGTAATGCCACAGTCGTTCGTGGTCTTCACCACGGCTTACGACGAATACGCAATGGAGGCGATAAAGAACAACGGACTCGACTATCTGATGAAGCCGATTGACGCTGACGAGCTGCGTGCCGCAATCGGCAAACTGCGGCTTAATCGCAATGCACAACAGTCTGCCGTGGTGAGTCCGCTGCACGATGTGCTTAACGACACACGCCAATACCGTGAGCGCTTCCTAATCACGAAAGGCGACGAGCTTTGCATGCTCTGCGTCGACGACATAAGCTACATCAATATGCGCGACAACCACATCACGGCGTTTACTGTCGACAGCACATCCTATCCGCTGTCCATGAGCATGAACGACCTGGAGCAGGCTTTAGACCCTTCCCGTTTCTTCCGTCTCAATCGACAGTATATCGCCAACATTAAGGGCATCAGGAAAATCAGCTTTTACTTCGGTTCTAAACTAATGGTGAAGCTTAAAGGCTGCGAGGATGACAATATCGTAATAAGCAAGGAAAAAGCGACATTGTTTAAAAAATGGTTGGAGAAATAATTAAAAAACGTGTATTCATGATGTACATTGACGCATTATGAATACACGCTTTTTTGTATAGAGATGCAGCAAGATTATTGTTTTGCAGCATCTTGTACGAACTTGAATTCGTCGAAGGCGTTTCCTGCTTCCACGCAAACCGTGAAGGAACGTGATGCGTTCGTTTCGTTGCGATTGATGATAACCTTTAGTTCGTTGTCCTCTATCTTGACGAGATACCAGCCTCCGTCAAACTCTTTGTATGAAGTGTTTTCCTTGAATTTTCCTTCTTCCTTCACGCTGCTAATCCAAAAACTTTTGTAGTTTTTGCAGGCAAACAGGCAACTTCCTCCTTCGGCTTCCACTTTCAGTTCGCCGTTTTTCAAGCCCGACGGAACCGTGCTCCACTTCATAGGGTCGGCAAGTCCCACTGGATCTGACGATTCGCAGCTTGTCAGTGACATTACGCCTGCCAACAAGCATAACAATAGTTTCTTCATATGCTTATTTGTTTAAATTGTTTGAAAATGTTCTGGTCTGCTTAGAACGACCAACCGAAGCCTATGTACGGGAAGAAAGCAGCCTTGTTGAGTCCGTACTTGTCGCCAAAGTTGAACGACGGCGAAACGCCTACACGGAACATGAAGCCGTTGGGGCGCTGATAGCGGTAGCCGATGTCGCCGAAGAAGAAATAACCGAATTGAGTTCTTGATGAAGTGTAAAAATAAGTTTTAGGAGAAGTTTCGTCTGTATTCTCCCCACCTGGATTCCACCATGTATCTTCGACGTATCCTATTGTTTCCTTTACTTGATATACACCAAGACTCGCACCGAAGCCCAGCTCCAGTTTGCTGTTCTTCTTTCCGAGCAGATAGTTTAGCTCCAACGGAACACCAACGCCATTGATTTTCTGGTCGAACAAACCTGAAGTGTTGCCATAGCCATAGCCGAGACCCACGCGGTAGCCTAAGCCCGAGTTGCCCTTGAAACGGCTGTCGTAGTTGATGCCTGCAATATTTTGGGCACCAAGTAATTCTACAGACAGACTGCGTGTCTTCTGTTGTGCCATTACTGCCGAAAAACAGCATAATGCAAATAGTGATAATACAATCTTTCTCATTATATATTTTATCATATGTTTATTGTCGGTGGATATTCTATCCTTTAGTTTGCTCATAACTACATACATATTTCCCATTATTAAAATAGTGGTATGAGTTTATTTTTCTATTCTCGTCATCACATTGTGTCAAACTCTTGTAGAACAGCTCGCCATATTTTTGATAATTGTCCGTATTATATATACTGTTGTCTATTACAAAAATAGGAAAGGTGTAGCTTGAAGGTATTGGAAAAATACCATCATATACGGATGAAATTACAACAAGGTTGATATGTTGCTTTTCGCAATAGCGTTTAATTTCTATTGGGGATATTCCATTTGCACCAGAACAAAAAGGTAAATATTCATAAACTATCACTCTTTGATGTTTCTTGATATAGTCGCTTACCTGCTTTACAGAGACTTTATAAAGATTGCCATCATTCGTAATTGAGTCAAGTGGAACTTCGCATTTCTTTACATGCAGTTTTTCTGATTCTGATAAATCCGAATAGCCAGAGCCATTCACCTCGATACATGAGGTTAAAATGACTCCGGCTGTCAGGAGTTGAACCGAATGGATAATTCTATTCAATTCCATTGTATTTGTGTATGGGGTTATTAAAACATATAGGAGAATCCCAACTGTAGGTCTTGTGCTTTAGTATTGAGTCCACCTTTAAAGATATTGGTAAATCCTCTACTATAAGAAAGGCTAAGCTGGTAGTGCTTGGCGATTTCAACGCCAACCTTGGCATCGAAGCCGAAGTTTACACGATTGAAGAGTTTGTCTCCGTAAACATTTGAGGACTTTTTCTCCTCTTTGCTATGTCCTTTAGCATCAGTCGTTGTGACTTTGTCCGTACCTGTCAAGCCAAAATCTGCATAAGGGCCAACAGCAGCGAGGAGATTCAAGTTGTCTGAAAGGCGGAATTTGTAGCCTACATTGACTGGAACGAGAAGAGAGTAGGTTGAGTACTTCCAGCACTGAGTCAACTTTGTTTCGTTATTGAAATAGTTTTCGCTCTGTCTGTTTCTGTTGTTGAACAAGACCGAAGCATCCATAAACCAACCGTTCTCTGGGTTGTTGAAGTTCATTTCTGCTTTTGCACCTACAGCAAAACCGATCTTTGTTTTTGTCTCATCAGAAATGTTCAGATTTCCTCCTACAGTTGGACCGAAGCGGAATGTTTGTGCATTTGCGGCAGAGAAACAACCTAATGCAAGCAATGATAATAAAATCTTTTTCATATGTTGTTATGATTAAATTATGTCCAAGGACAAGTTGCCTGAGAACTTATTATTATGCTGCAAAAGTACGATTGTTTTTATTTGCACACAATTGTTTCTTATGCGAAACGGCAAAAATGCGGTGCGAAGCGGCGATATCTGTGTGTTGCGTGGAAATGCGGATTATCTCCGCAGTGCCGCATACACCACGATGCACGCAGTGGTGAGCAGTTCGGAGAGGGCGAGCGCGAGCCAGATGCCGCTGTCGCCGAGCACCTTCGGCAGCAGGATGAAGCTGGGCACGAGGAACACCGCACCGCGCAGCAGCGCGAACACCATTGCCGGGCGCACGCGCTCAACGCTCTGAAAGTAGCCGATGCACATGAGGTTGACGATGAAGAACACGAAGGCGACAGCCATCAATGGGAAACCCTTGACGGCGATTGGGAAGGCAGCCTCGGTGGTGCTCACGAAGAGTTCCGTAAGCTGGTAGGGGAACAGCACGAAGGTTGCACTCACGGCTCCGCCGCACAGCACGGCGGTGAGCAGCGCCACCTTCAGCGTGGAGTGCACGCGGTGACCGTTGCCTATGCCGTAGTTGTAGCTGATGATGGGCTGCGCCGACTGCGCCACGGCGTTGCCAATCATGTAGACGAACGGTGTGTAGTAGCACGCTATGCCGAACGCGCCCACGCCCGGGTCGCCCATATAGGTTATGAATACGTAGTTGCCCACGAGCGTGAGCACCGCCATTGTGCCCTCGCCCATGAGAGCCGATATGCCTATGGTGCATTGATAGCCGATGTTGCGCACGGAGTAGAGTAGCGATCGGCGGCTCCACTTCAGGCGTATCGGGCGCAGCTGTCGCGCGGCGAACAGTATGTACCACGCTGCAATCAGTCCGCCTATCATCATGCTCAGCGTTGAGGCTACGGCAGCACCGGCAAGTCCCCAGCCGAGGTGTACTATCATCAGCCAGTCGAGCACGATGTTGGCTATAGCCGCAATCACGTTGCACCACATGGCGAGACGCGGATTGCCGTCCAATCGTATTACGAACAGCAGCAGGGCGCACCACACGCCGAACAGCTCGCCCGGCATGAAGCCCAGCATATACTCGCGTACCAGAGGTAGCAGTGCCTCCGACGAGCCGAGCAGTCTGCCCGTGGCAGAAGGGAAGAGCATCACCGGAATAATCATCGCCAGGATGACAATCGAGGTGAATATCCACGCCTGCATCACGTTGATGCGCGCCGCCTTCAGCTTCTTCTCAGCCATGTGTATCGATGCCACCACCGAGCAGCCGGCACCCATCATCAGTCCGAGACCCGTAGCCAGCATCATTATGGGCACGCAGATATTGATGGCACCAATACCGTCGGCTCCCACGGCGTGTCCGACGAAGATGCCGTCGATGGCGCACATGGCGGAGATGCTGAGCATTCCGAACAATGTTGGCAGGAAATAGCGACCGAACAGGCGAGGTATGCTCAGCGTGCTGAGGTCGATAGCGTCTTTGGTAAGGTGTTCTGACATAATTTAAAAGTAAAAAAGTAAACTCTATTTCAACCGATACTGTTGCGGCGACATTCCGACATGCGTGCGGAAGTAGCGCGTGAGGGCGCTTTGGTCGGGGAAGTGGAAGTCGGCGGCAATCTGTTTCAGACTGCATTTCGAGGTGCGCATGGCGAGCTTCAGCCGCAGCACGATATACTCGTCGATGATGTGCTTCGGTGGAAATCCGGTTTTGCCGCTCACGATGATGCCCAGATACTTGCGCGAGATGTTCATGCGCTCAGCATAGTAGTTCACCTCGTGACCCTCATGAAACTCCTCCTCGAGCAGTTCCATGAAGCGGTTGAACAGCTCGTTGGTGCGCTGCGTGCCCTTGTCGCGCTGGTTGTCGCGCGGATTGGCAAGCAGATAGTCGTAGAACCCGAGAAAGAACGCCTGCAGCTGCAGTGCCACGATGCGGTCGGTGAGCGTGTAGTGCTCCACGGTGAAGTAGAACCTGAAGATGCGGAACATGCTGCTCACCACCTCCTTTATCAGTGCCGGGTAGCCGCAGCGGCGGTCGGCTCTCAGCGTGTTGTAGACGGCGTGCTCCACGTTGAGGCTCGCTGTACGCAGCGTGACGCTGCTGTATAGTATGGCATCTGCCGTGAAGTTGTCGCTCATCGTTTCCCATTTTATGATGTCGCCGGGGAAGAAGCAAAGCACACTTTCGCCGTTCAGCTCCCATGTGTCGAAGTTGATGCGTACGGATGCCGAGCCCGTATGGCTGTATATTATGGCACCGTGGTCTATGGCGTGAGCCTCAGGGCTGAATGTACTGCGGTTGATGCTTATGAGCGATGTCTGTTCCATGCGGCAAAATTAGTAATTGTTTCTCAAATTGTCAAATTCTGACGTAATTTTATTACGCGCCACCTGTGAAATAGTGAGTAACTTTGCAGCGGATTTCAAAACAGGTATGAGAAAAAGATTTTATACAGCGATGCTCATTAGTATCGCTTTTGCTATGATGGCTCAGGCACAGACCGAGCTGCGACTGAGCATCGACGAGATGTTCCGCATGATAGACCAACGCAACAGTAGTATCAAGGCAGATCGCACAGCCGTTGAGGCAGCCGGCGAGGGCATAAAGACAGCCAGAAGTCAGCGTCTGCCCGACATCAGCACACAACTCAACTTCAGCTACATTGGCAACGCGCTGCTCACCGACCGCGACTTCGGTAACGGTGTGGGCTGCAAGACACCCCACTTCGGCAACCAGTTTCTGCTCGACGTGCAGCAGACCATCTATGCCGGCGGAGCGATAAACGCCGGTGTGCGACTTGCCGAACTGGGTGCAGAGCAAGCCCAGCTGCAACTGGCACTCAGCGAGCAGAACCAGCGTTTCATTGCTTTGGCTCAGTATCTCGATCTCGAGAAGGTGGCGCATCGCGAGGAGGTGCTCAGCAAGAACATCGTGCTCACCGAGCGCCTTATAGCCAATATACGCGAAAAGCAGCAACAGGGCGTGGCGCTGAAGAACGACATCACGCGCTACGAGCTGCAGCTGGAGACGCAGAAGCTCAGTCTTACCAAGCTGCAGAACACACGCCTCATTCTGAACCACCAGCTCTGCAACACGCTCTCGCTGCCCACCACGCAGACCATTGTGCCCATCGACGACGCTGCGACAACCGTCTTTGGCAAGGACAGCGAAGACAGATGGCAGGACGTAGCAGCTGCAACCAGTCCGCAGCTGCAGATGGCGGGCGTGGGTGAGCTTATAGCACAACAGCAGGAGAAGATAGCCCGTAGCAGTATGCTTCCCAAAATAGCAATTGTGGCGCAGAACAACTTCAACGGTCCGATAACGTTCGAGCTGCCTCCTATCGACAAGAACCTCAACGTGTGGTTCGTGGGCATAGGTGTGCGTTACGAACTCTCGTCGCTCTTCAAGAGCAACAAGGGCGTGGCTAAGGCACGCCTCGAGACTCAGGCTGCCAAGGAGCGTAAGGCGGTGGCGGCAGAGCAGCTCAACAACAGCGTGCAGGCGGCTTATGTGGGTTATCTGCAGAGCTACGTAGAGCTTGAGACGCAGCAGAAGAGTGTGCAGCTGGCGCAGCAGAACTACGAGGTGGTGAACAACCGCTATCTCAACCAGCTGGCACTCATCACCGACATGATCGACGCAAGCAACACGAAGCTCGACGCCGAACTCAACGAGGCGGATGCGTATATCAACATCGCCTATGCCTATTATAAAATGAAATACATCGCAGGACAGCTTTAAGAATTTTGAATTGAAAAAATGGAAAATATAAAGAAATACGTTTACAACACAGTAGTGATAGTGCTGATTGCCGTAGGAGCAATCGTCGTGATACTCAACTTCTCTCATTTCGGCAACGTCGAGTTCACCGACAACGCCCGTGTACGCCAGTACATAACGCCGCAGAACACGCGCGTGCAGGGATTCATTAAGGAGGTGCGCTTCGAGGAGTTTCAGAAGGTGAAGAAGGGCGACACGCTCGTCGTCATCGAAGACGCTGAGTTCCGCTTGCGTCTGGCTCAGGCTGAGGCTGACCTGGCTCGTGTGGAGGAGAGTTCGAAAGCCACAGGCACGAGCATAGCCACAACCGACGCCGGAATACGCGTCACGAACGCCGGCATAGAGGAGGCGCGCGTGAACCTTGAGAATGCCAAGCGCGAGGACGCACGCTTCGAGGTTTTGCTGAAGAAGGATGCTGTTACGCAGCAGCAGTACGACAACGTACACACGGCATACCTCAGCGCGAAGGCACGATACGAGCAGGTGGCTCACTCGCGTGCTACGCAGACCAGCGTGAAGACCGAGCAGGGCCACCATCTCTCGGCATCTATCTGCTCGCTGCGTCTGGCTCAGGCAGCCGTAGAGCTGGCTCGTCTTAACCTTTCTTACTGCTACATCATCGCCACTTGCGACGGCGTAGTGGGCACTAAGGATATCGAGGAAGGAATGCTTGTGCAGCCCGGTCAGACTATGGTGAACATCGTGAGCAGTAATAGCAAGTGGGTGGAGGCCAACTATAAGGAGAGTCAGCTGCCCGACATACACGAGGGTTCTGAGGTGGAGATCACTGCCGACGCTGTGCCTGGCATCGTATATAAGGGACGTGTCGAGCGCATAAGCAAGGCTACGGGCAGCGCGTTCTCGCTCGTGCCGATCGACAACGCTACGGGCAACTTCGTGAAGGTGGAGCAGCGCGTAACGGTGCGCATAAAGCTCGACGGCAACAGGCCCGAAGACCTGGCGAAGCTGCACGCAGGATATAATGTGGAATGCAGGGTAAAAGTAAAAGAGTAAAAGAGTAAAAAAGTAAAAAGTTAGCTAAGGCTTAGAAAGGCTTAAAGAGGCTTAGTTCGGCTTATAATATAATGTAAAGAAATGTTTCCATTACCACCACCACCTTCTGCGGGCCAGTGCTTTTCGATGCCTATGTTCCGCAGTTGGGTGCCTAAAGCCATTCGCCCGTGGATATATGTGATATGCGTGTTCGCGTACCAGTTCTCTGGCGGCATGTATCTCGGCGCGTTGGAAGCCATACAAGGCTCCACCAACTTCATGCTCGAAGACCTGCTGCTGTTGCTATACGCCAATCTTGCAGGCATGGCGATATACTTCCCCATGCTCTTCCGCATGAAGTTCCGCTTCACCAACCAGCAGCTCATCATCGGTTCGGCTATCGTCATCGCCGTGTGCAACCTCATCACCATACGCTCTACGTATATGCCACTGCTGCTTGTGGTATGCTTCATAGAGGGCATGGCTAAGCTGCAGGGCACCTTCGAACACATGAGCAACATACAGTTGTGGATTACGCCGCGGCGCGACTTCGCCGTGTTCTTCCCCGTGCTGCACATCGTGCTGCTCACCTCTATTGAGGGTAGCGGCTTCCTTGCGGCATGGTTCGGCTACCACTTCACGTGGCAGATGATGAACGTGTTCATCGTCGGCACGATGTGCGTAGTTATGACGGTGCAGATGGTGATGTGTCGCCCGTTCTGCCCGATGCCCGAGCGACTCAGTCTGCGAGGCATCGACTTCGGTAGCGGACTTCTTATCAGTCTGCTCATGCTTCTCGTGTCGTACATCTTCGTCTACGGCGACTATAAGATGTGGTTCGCGAGTCGCGAACTGCGCCTCGTGGCAGGTTGCACCTTGATACTTGCCGGCGTGGTGATACACCGCCTGCTGCGTGTGAACAATCCGTATGTAGACCTACGCATCTTCAAGCTGCGCAACGTGCTGCCCATCATCGTAGTGGTGGTTATAGGTGAGTTTCTGCTCGGCTGCGAACACACGATGGAGGAGATACTCTGCGCCGAGGTGCTGAAGCTCGAAGAGCATACCAAGGAGGAGCTGTTCCTTTGGGCACTGCCAGGCTTCTACATTGGCATCGCCATCGACCTGCTGTGGCTGAAGGTGCTGAAGTGGAAGGTGTGGAAACTCTTCGCCATCGGCTTCGGCTTCATCTTCGTCTACGCCCTGCTGATGTACACCACGATCGACCCGCAGGTGAACATCGAGCAGCTGCGTCTGCCGATAGTGTGCCGCGGAGCAGCCTACTCGATAATCGCCGCCACGCTGATGTGGGCGCTCGACGAGTCTTCGCCCAACCTTGAGCAGTTCTTCATGGGCCTGTTCGTGTTCAACATCTTCCACATGTACCTTGCCGGCGCGGTGGGCTACGGCATATACACAACGTGGTTCTCCCACTTTATGAACGATGACATGGCGCGCTACGCCCAGCACATAACGCTGCTGAGCGTCAACCCCGCCACAACCGACTTCGCCGGCTTCATGGACGGCTACGTTCACAGCATGATGGGCGTAGCGATAAAGCAGGTGTACGGCATCGTGGTGTGGATAAGTGGCGGCGTAGCGGTGCTCTTCATGCTGCTCGACATACCTGCCGTCAGGACAAACGTGCGCAAGGTGCCGCTCTGGCCTGTCTACGGCATCGAACTGCTTAGCCGACTAACTTTTAAAAGTAAAAAAGTAAAAGAGTAAAAAAGTAGGAGGTATGGGCATCTTGCCCATACCACGCACCCATAAAAGATTTTAAGAGTAAAAAGCCTTCTAAGCCCTCCCAGTCGGAGAGGGCTTAGAAGGCTTAGCTCTATTTAAACGCCACTTTTAAAAGGCTCTAAGTCGTGTGCGTGCTCCTAATCTGTGAATATCAGTGTCATCTGTGGGAGGATATACTTCGTTGGACGGTTCTGTGTGTTCCGCGTGTTCTGTGGGCTTTCTTTTCTCCCACAACCTTCACTCTAAGTTTTACCTCCCACAGATTTCACGGATTTACACAGATGGTTTGGGTGCGATGTGGTTCCCACGGAATTCACAGAATTTGGGTGCGTGCTCCTAATCTGTGAATATCAGTGTCATCTGTGGGAGGATATACTTCGTTGGACGGTTCTGCGTGTTCCGCGTGTTCTGTGGGCTTTCTTTTCTCCCACAGCCTTCACTCTGAGTTTTACCTCCCACAGATTTCACGGATTTGCACAGATGGTTTGTGTGCGATGTGGTTCCCACGGAATTCACGGAATTTGGGTGCGTGCTCCTAATCTGTGAATATCAGTGTCATCTGTGGGAGGATATACTTCGTTGGACGGTTCCGTGTGTTCCGCGTGTTCTGTGGGAGAATATACTCCGCAGCAAGGTTCTGTGGGAAGTCGCTCAGAAACTGTAGTACAGACGTGCGCAGAGCGCGGTGAAGTTGCCTTCTGTGTTGTTGATGTACTGGAACGAGGGTTGCAGAGCGATGTGGCGGTTCAGTTGGCGACGGTATGTCAGCTCAACGGAGTGCTCGGTGCCTTGACGGAAGCGAGCGCATTGAGCAGACAATCCGCACTGGTTGAGACTGTCGCAGTAGGCGCAGCCCACCTCGGCATACCTGTAGCAGGCACTTTGGTGACAGGTGTTCTCCGAGTACTGCGCCATGCACGTCACGCAGCGGTCGGCAGCCGACCACACGGGCTGCTCGGCATACGCCCACCAGGCGCAGGTGCTCTTGTGTGCAGCAGCGTCGGCAGACGGCATTTCGCCATCCGTGCCGACGGTATATTGCCGCGAGTGGACAGCCACGCCGGCGAAGTAGTGGGCATTGCGGTGCGCATACTCCAGTTGCGAGATGTTGAACACGCCGTCCTTCGCCGGTCGCACGAGGAACGGGTTGTCTCCACGTTTCCATCCGTTGTAGCCAGTGCCGTTGTACAGGCTGTTTCTGAATGTCCAGCCGCCCCTCGACACGTCGAAGTAGACCGTAAGCCCCGAGAACGGATAGTTGGCTATGGGGTAGCTTGCGGCGATGGTGGGGAAGATGCCACAGGAGCTGTTGATGAAGAGCGTGGTGATGTCGGACGTGAAGAAGTCCTCGTTCACGTTGCGCACGCCGACAAACAGATGTGCCGCCTGCCACTCGTGCATGTAGCCCAATACGGCGATGGCAGCAACGTTGTTCTCTGCCTCAATGTTCGAGAACGTCTGCCAGTCGGCTATGATTGTTTCGCCGGTCTTCGCTATGTGCAGCGTAGAGGCTTCGATGGTGCCCTTGCCGTCGAAGACGGGCACGTTCAGGTTCAAGCGCAGCAGGTTCAGCCAGTTGGTGTTGCGCTTCATGTCCCACTGCCACTCTGCGGTGTATTCACCGCTGAAGGTTTGCGCTGAGCAAAGGCTGGGCAGGAGACAGCTTAGTATGATAAAAAGATGTTTCATTTCTGATGTTTATGTTTGTTGTTGAGCATCCGCGTCGACCGACGCAGATGTCCGCGTCGACCGACGCAGACGTCCGTATCGACCGACGCAGATGTCCGTATCGACCGACGCAGACGTCCGTATCGACCGACGCAGACGTCCGTATCGACCGACGCGGATGCTCGTCGTTTTGCTTAGAAGATACTTTTTGTATGGTGTCTATTTGTAAGGTCTTAGGCTCCCCATTGAGTAAAACAAAGTGTTTTGATAAGTCCATTTTGTTACATTCTATTATTTATTTTTCATCTTCTGAAGCGTTCTCTTCTGAGGCTTCCTGCTTTATTTCAAGCAATGTGCGTTCATAAACCTCCTGCAACTGGTAACTTGCCACACCTAACGGAGTCGTGATGCCACGCAGAGACCATTCGACAACAGAAGAGTCTTTGTCTTTGCAAAGAAGAATACCGATGCTCGGATTATCTCCTTCGCCTCTAAGCAATTCGTCTGCTGCCGAAACATAGAAGTTCAGTTTGCCAATGAATTCTGGCATAAAGTCAACCACTTTCAGTTCAATCACCACATAACATTTCAGACGAGTATGATAGAAAATCATGTCGGGGAAGTAAGACTTGCCACTTGGCGTGTCAAGTTCCATCTGCCGACCGACATAGGCAAAGCCCTTACCCAGTTCCAAGAGGAAGCGAGTAATATTGGTTGCTAACTTATTCTCCAAGTCCATTTCGTTGAACTTGCTTGGCAACGAGAAGAAATCCAACTTGTAAGGGTCTTTTATTATCTCTGTTGCCAGTGCGTTTTGAGGTTGCGGCAGTGTAACATCAAAGTTATTCAAAGCCTTGCCTGTGTGCTCGTACAGTTGAGCCTTAATAACATGTTCCAATTCTGTACGGCTCATGTTATCAGCAAGCACCTTTTTGAGATAAAACAAAGCTGTTTCTATGTTTTCACATTTGGATACTATTACAGTCTGGTGTCTCCAAGGCACACGAAGCAAGATATTAGGCATTGGTGTTGTTGAATTTTCCACATCTTGTAATTTTTTACCAGCTTGGTAAAAAAAGTTTGTATGCGAAGAATAAAAAACAAACCAACGTTTGATATAGTACAAGTTGACAACAGAAAATCCTTCAGCTTTTGGAAATTCTGCACGCAAATCAAGGCTCAACCTTTTCATAAAGTTTGCGCCCCACTTATATTGCTTCTGCTTCTCACAAATGTCCTCGCCCAACCCCCAGTAGAATTTGAGCATTTCCGTATTCACCTTGACAGCAGCTTTGAGCTGTGCCATATGGAAGCGTTTCTTCAAGTCAGACAACCACTTCACATAGTTCTTGTCTACCATGAATGAATCGCTATTCACGAACTGCGGTATGTTGTTATTTTCTGCCATAACTTTTATTCTTTTACAGGTTCAAGCAACATCACCAATTCAGACTCGGCTATGTCGCATTTCTCAAACAAAAAGCGTAAGCAACGAAGTTTACTTCTGTTGTCCATTGAAGTCCACAAGTATTTTTGTGGAGCAATCATTGTACAGTATCTTGTATCTGCTTGCTTGGCAGACCAGAAGAAACCTTCGGCATCATAGAGCGTATCGGTTTTGCGTAACCTTTCATTGTTTGTTCCTTTCTTGTTTGTTAACCAGTTACAATTCTTTCATTTTATACTGGCATATTTATTCCAAACTGAGAAACACACCGTATAGGGGCATGTTGGTTATATTTTCCTGTTTGCGATAAGGGAGCATTGAGAAGCGTACGGCAGGTATGTCTTGATGTTGTTTTAGATAATTGTGTAGTGATGTTGCCTTTATGCTTGTTCCTCCTTTCACTTCTATTGGTACCAGTGCACCTTTCTGCTGAATAATGAAATCCATCTCCATGCGTGAGGTGTCCGAACTATAATAATAAATGTTGTTTATGTTAGATGCGAGTAGTTGCTGAAGGACATACTGTTCGGTAAATGCCCCTTTGTATTCAGTAAATACGGCATCGCTAATTAACACATTCTTAGCATCGGTGTTTGCCATAGCGCCCATCAATCCACAGTCGCATAAATAGAGTTTGAAAGCAGATATGTCTTCGTAAAACTTCAATGGCAATTCGGGTTTTGTCACCTTTGTAGTTTTATATATCAGACCTGCGTCTATCAGCCATTGTATGGCAAACTCGAATTCTTTCGCCCTACCGCCTTTTTTCAATACTCCATACACGAATTTCTTGTTCTCTTTAGACAATTGTCCAAGTATCGATTGCCACACCATGTCGATGCGTGGTACCTCTTGTGTGGGTGCGTGTTTGGAGAAATCGCCTGCATAGTTGGATAGAATTTCGTTTTGAATGGTTCGCACCTGATTGAGCAATTTGTTTTCTACGTAATGCTTTACGACCTCAGGCATTCCTCCTACATAGTAGTATTGGCGCAGATAGTCTTTTAGTTTTTCGTGGAAGGCATTCATCAGTTCGTAGTCGTGGTTATGCATGAGCTTTAGCAGTTGGTCTTCCCCCAATGCCATAAGAAACTCTTCAAAGTCCATAGGGAAAAGGCGTAGTGTCTGTACTTTTCCTACGGGGAAGGATACCCCTGCGTGTAAGGCTACACCTAACAAAGATCCTGCCACAACAATATGATATTCGGGAGCGTCTTCGCAAAAATACTTCAATGCCTCTAATGCCTGTGGAAAGGCTTGCACTTCATCTAAGAATATAAGTGTCTTGCCGGGGATGATGTCCACTCCTGTCAAAGCACTTAATCCTTGTATAATTCTAAACACATTGAAATCGCCCGCATATATGGCTTGTAGGCTTTCGTTTCTGTCGCAACTGACGTAGGCAAGGCTTGCGAATTCTTTTTTGCCGAATTCTTTAAGGATGAAAGTCTTGCCGCATTGTCTTACACCGTTGAGTATTAATGGTTTGTGCTGCTTTTGATTCTTCCACTCTATGAGCTTGTTGTATATCTTTCTTTTCATAGTTTACACTTTTAGACACATAAAAGCTCAGAAATCTTACACTTTTAGACATATGAAAACTCGGAATTCTTACACTTTTAGACACATAAAACTGCTGCAAAGCTACACTTTTTGACACATACAAACAAGTATTTGTAGTATTTTTTTGTGAAGCATTAAGATAAATTAAGTGTATTCTCCTATTATAGCCAGCGCTTGAACACGCGGATTGTATCGGGCATCTGCTTTCTGGATGGCGGACTGCAGCGCAGGATGGGAAAAAGAAGAGTCGTCGCAGGAAGACTTCTGATTATAAAATTTTTGTAACTTCTTTGACACAATATACTTTTACTTTTGCACCCGAAATTTTACACATAGTTTACTAAATAAGCAAAAGAATGAAAAAGAAAGTAGTGAGAGAAAGCTGCGGCAGAAGAATGGCTGTGTGGTCATTGGCTGCAATGATGTTGTTGGGTAGCATGGGTATGCAGGCTCAAGGTACAGTCGGCGTGCCGGCGTGCTGCAAGGCGAAGGTGGCAACGGCTACCGTAGCGCAACCGGTTGCTGACGACGTGCGTGCCGAGTGGCAGCAGCTGAAGGGCGACGTGACGCTCTATATGACCAACGACATGGGACGCAACGGCTATTACGACCAGAAGCCGATAGCCGAACTGATGGGCGAAATGGCGGGAGTGGTTGACCCTGAGTGTGTGTTTGCTGCGGGCGACATTCATCATTTCAATGGTGTTGCGTCGCTACAGGACCCGCTTTGGATGACCAACTACGAGCTGGTTTACTCGCATCCCGACCTTATGCTCGACTGGTTCCCAGTTTGCGGCAACCACGAGTATCGCGGCAATACGCAGGCTTTCATGGACTACGGCAAGGTGAGCCGCCGATGGATGATGCCTGCCAGGTATTATACTAAGGTGTTCAAGCACGGCAACACTTCCGTGCGCATTGTGATGCTCGACACAACACCGCTCATCGACTCTTATCGTAAGAATTCGAGCGTCTATCCCGACGCCTGCAAGCAGGACGCTGAGGCGCAGCTGGCGTGGCTCGACGAGACGCTGCGCAACGCCAAGGAAGACTGGGTGGTTGTGATGGGTCATCACCCGATATATGCCGACACCAACAAGAAGGAGAGCGAGCGTCTCGACATGCAGAAGCGTCTGCTGCCCGTGCTTCACAAATATAACAACGTGGCTATATACGCCTGCGGACATATCCACAACTTCCAGCACATACAGAAGAAGGGTGACAATATCGACTACGTAGTCAACTCGTCGTCGTCGTTGGCGCGTCCCGTGAAGCCTATCGACGGCACGGTGTTCTGCAGCTCTGCCGACGGCTTCTCTGTGTTCACCGTAGACAAGAAGCAGCTGAAGATGTCGATGATAGACAAGGATGGAAAGATTATTCACACGATAACAAAGTCGAAATAGCATGAAGAGATTCTTATTCACAGCGGCACTCCTTACGGCTGCTACCTCTGCCATAACAGCACACACGCTCGACGGCATCGTCAAGGACCACAAGACCGGCGAGCCGCTTATCGGCACCGTTATCAGAGTGAAGGAGCTGCCAAGCGTCAGCACCACAACCGGTCTCGACGGCACCTTCACGCTGCGCGAGCTGCCCGACCGCGGTCGCTACACGCTTGTTGTCTCGTACATGGCGTACAAGACAAGAGAGATGGTGGTCGACGTGGCGAAAGACTATGACAAAGGCAAGGACGGACAACTCATTATCGCCTTGGACGAAGACTTGCAGCAGTTGGGCGAGGTGGTTGTAACCGGACGCCGCGAGTATCGCTCCGACCGCAGCGCCGTCGAGACGGTGAAGAATGCGGCGAGCGTGCTCAACGTGATGAGCCAGCAGAGCATTCAGCTCTCGCCCGACGTGAATGTGGCGAGCGTGCTTCAGCGCGTGTCGGGCGTCACCATGGAGCGCGACGCTTCGGGCGAGGCTTCTTACGCCATACTCCGCGGCATGGACAAGCGCTACAACTATACGCTCGTGAACGGTGTGAAGATACCGAGCCCCGACGACAAGAACCGCTACGTTCCGCTCAACATCTTCCCGTCTGACCTGATGGACCGCCTCGTGGTTTCGAAGTCGCTTACTGCCGACATGGAGGGCGACGCCGCAGGTGGAGTGGTCGACATGGTGATGAAGGATGCGCCCGCACGCTTCCAGTTGCAGGCTAATGCCGCCGTAGGCATGAGCGACTACTTCTGGAGTGGCGCAAGAGACTATCTCACGACCAACCGCTCCGACTATACTCACCGTTCGCCCTACGAGGCGTTCGGTTCCGACTATAAGGCTTCTGCCTCCGACTTCAAGAACGGACCTGTACGGCTGAAGAGTCATGCTACGCCAGCGCCCAACTTCGTCGGCGGTCTCAGCGTTGGCGACCGTTTCTGGAACAACCGTATCGGCGTGATGCTTGCCGGAAGTGTGCAGAACACCTTCCGTGGCACGGAGCGTACATACAACTCGGTGAAGATGGCGTCGGGCGAACAGGCTATGTATATCTCTACGCTTAACCACCGCTACTACAGCGTACACGACTTCACGGTGGGGCTGCACGCAAAGCTCGACCTCTCGCTCTCGAACCATAAACTCGAATGGTACAACATGTACGTACGTACCAACTCTAAGGGCGTGCGCTACAACAACGGCGTGAACACCGAGTATATCAGTGCCGACTCGTACACGCAGGACGACGAGCTGCGCTCCATTTCTTCTACGCAGAGCATCTTCGCCACCAACCTCAAGGGCACGCACCATCTGACTGACCGCTTCACGGTCGACTGGTCGGGCGTGTTCTCGCAGGCAAGAGCCGAAGACCCCGACCGCACATACGTGACGCTTACCAACACCGTTGGTCGTAGCGCTGGCGCTGAGGGCGACGCCGTGTCGGGCGATATATGGAGCCAGGAGAAGAACATCCTGAAGACGCTGCCTAAGAGTGCGGAACGCCGCTTCCAGCACAACAAGGATACCGACTGGGCGGGCTACATCAACCTCGCTTACGACACACGCTTCGGCGACAAGCAGGACGCTTTGTGGAAGGTTGGCGCGCAGTATCGCCGCAAGGAGCGCAGCAACCGCTACTACTCGTACGTCTTCAACCCGGCTGACATATCACAGCAGCTCGACGGCAACGGATACGAGCAGTTCGCCAACGTCGATTGGGTATGCAAGACGCCTTACTCGCAGGCGTCTCAGCTCAACTACGACTCGAAGGAGCACATCGGCGGAGTCTATGCTATGGCTACGCTGAGCAGCACTCTCGGAGAGCTGAACGTGGGCTTACGCGCCGAACATACTAACCAGATATACACCATGCTGCAGCACTTCCGCAACATGGGGCAGGTGGGCGAGCAGAGCTATTGGGACTATCTGCCGTCGGCTTCAGTGAAGTGGACACCGACAAAGAAGATGAACGTGCGCCTCTCTTACTACCGTTCTATCAACCGACCTGGATTCTACGAGATTGTACCCTACCAGATACAGGGCGAGGAGTATCAAGAGAAGGGAAACCCTGAGCTGAAACGCGCCCGCATCGACAATATCGACCTACGCTGGGAGTGGTTCCCGTCGAGCACAGAGCAGATTCTTGCAGGCGTCTTCTACAAGTATCTGAAGAACCCGATAGAACAGGTGTTCGTTACGTCGGACGGCAAAATCGGCGCAGGCACAGACGCCTACTACATGCCCGCCAACCTGGGCAACGCGAAGAACATGGGCTTCGAGATTGACGTGATAAAGTACATACGCCACTTCGGTGTGAAGGCAAACTATACCTACACCCACTCGGAGATTACCACTTCGAAGCGCCAGTACAAGGAAGGCAGCGCAGAGTATAAGACGGGCGTAACGCAGACTCGTCCGCTCGTGAACCAGGCGCCGCATACAGCCAACCTCTCCCTGCTCTACAAGGACACCGCACATGGCTGGAACGCACAGCTTGCAGCCTCGTTCACCGGCACGAAACTCGCACTTGTGTCGCCGTTCAAGGACGCCGACCAGTGGGACAAGGCGATGTTCGGACTCGATTTCAGCGCAGAGAAGAAGTTCCACAACGGCATCTCGCTCTTCTTCAAGGCCAACAACCTGCTCGACGCAAAGCGCGAGCGATACCTCAAGACCGTCAACCAGAGTAACCTCGAGTATGAAGGACAGAAGAGCGACAAGACCATCGTTGGCACATACCGTTACGGCAGAACTTTCCTGCTCGGCGTGCGCTACAAGCTCTGATTCGCGTCATCTCACCACAACATCTCATATCTCAATACCTCACCATAACAACATCATACAATGAAGAAGATAAACACAATGGCCGGTATGCTGCTCGCTGCAGCAACGGCAATGTTCTCAGCGTCTTGCGAGAACGACAACATCAATCCGTACGATTATACAGGCAACAACGGCAACGCCAACCAAGGTTCTACAAACGTCATAAAGACCGCCGTGGCGGAGTATCCTGTAGGCTCGCTCGTGTGGTCGAACGACACCACGCTGAGCGAGAGCGTAGAGATACCCGTCGGCACATCGCTCTATATAGAGCCGGGCGTGACGGTGACGTGCAAGGCTGACGTGCAGGTGCCTGTAGAAGTGGTGGTGCTGGGCAATCTCTACTGCCTCGGTACAGCCGAGAAGCCCGTCACCTTCACCTCCGACCGCAAGAAGCCCGAAGCCTGGGGCGGCATCATCTGTGGCTACAACTCGGAGGAAGTGGTGCTCAACCATGTAGACATAGCCTACGCCGGCGCCACGCCTACCGAGTCGTCGGCATCGTTCCAGAACAAGCTCTTCAAGACCACCATCGACGGCGGCGTGCCGGCCTTCCACTTCTGCAACGTCAACGGCAAGTTTGTCATCGCCAACAGCTTCTTCCACGACAACTACAACGACCAGACCTACTTCACGGGCGGCAACGGCGTGATTGCGGGCAACATCTTCGCCGATTCGGGCAACGCTGCCGATGGCGGCGAGGCTATCAACGTGAAGGCGGGCTGCCAGCTCGACGTAGCCAACAACGTGATATACAATGCCTGCACCAACGCCTTCAAACTCTCCAACGCCGGCAACAGCGAGGTGGTGCCGCTCACCGACATGACTGTCTACAACAATACCATCGTCGACTGCGGTTGGCGACGCTCGAAGAATAAGAAGGGCGGTTCGGTATGGGTGGAGAAGGCTGCGCGACCGGTGTTCGTGAACAACCTCTGCTACGACTCGCGCTTCGGTCTGAAGCAGCCCAAGCAGGACGGCGCTGACATGGAGCACAGCCGTCTCACTCCCAACTACTACTACGCTTCTACCGCTACTGGCGTGGAGCAGATGGCAAAGGGCGCTTCGCTCGGCATCTGGTTCGACACAGACATAAAGAGCGCCACAGCAGGCCAGTTCAATCCGCTCTTCAAGAATTTCAAGCAGAACGCTGGTATGGACATCAACTGCGAGGTCGACGACCCCGACAAGGGCGCTCCGCTTGCTTTCGACAGGTCTTGGAACTTCGACCTGCAGCAGGGTAGCCCCGCTCTCTCGGGCGGTGTGACCGACTTTGCGCGCATCTTCCCGAACGGCATCCCGTTCTTCGGCATGAAGAAGGTGAACTTCCTCGACAGCGCCAACGACCAGAACTACTACTTCTCGGCACCACTGCCACAGCCACGCTTCGGCGCGTGGCTGTAACCTTGTAAATGCAATAAAGAGTGTGTGCCTTCTATGTTTCTACGCGAGAAACATAGAAGGCACACTTTTTATAAAGATAATGGATTTTTAGCAGAAAACATAAAAAAGCAGTACCTTTGCAGAAAAAGTAAAAGCAAAAAGCAAAAAGGGTAGGAGGTATGGGCATCTTGCCCATACCACGCAGCCTAAAAGCCTAAAAACAAGGATATGAAAAATCTGATGGGTATTGTGCGTAAGGCAATGACTGTAGCAGCGTTCCTTACGATTTCTGTTGTAGCGGATGCTGCAGAAGTGATGTACAAAATCGTTGAATACAACAAGCAGACAGCAGAGTTTGCGATAGCAGCATGTGGAACGGTGCCACGCAACTCGCGAGTAGACTTCGAGAACAAGTTCGGCGCAACAACGGGCAACCGCTACAACCAGATACCTCGCAACCACGAGGCAGTGCTCTATCTCGAAGGATGGCAAGGCTGCAAGGTGCGCAGCATCACGTTCTCGATGTGCTCAAACAACAAGAAAGGACAGGTGGGCGTGTCGCTCAACGATGGTGGCACAACGCTCTACTCGTTGGCACCGGTCGACTTCGCCAGTGCCGACTGGTTCGGCGAGTGGGTATCGAAAGACCTCGGCGTATATGTCGATGTGACGAAGCAGATAGACGCACCAGCCATCACCACCAACGACATGAGCATCGTTGTGGCTGGAGGCAAGAGCGAAGGCTCGGTGTATCTCGATGCCATCACTATCGAATACGATGAGGCTGACATTGCTTTGGAGTCGCCGCTCGGCTGGCAGTATGAAAAGCTGACGAATAAGAGCACGCTCAGCGCGGGCGACGAGGTGATGATATTCCGCAACGGAGCGGCAGCTGCCGACTTAGGCGGCATGGACGAAACAAACTATCTCGATGTAGTGTCGGTGACCTCAACGGCTGACGTTACCAGCCCGGATGTGCTACGCTTCACACTGAACAAGTCTGCCGACCAGCAGCACTGGACCCTCACCGACCAATTCGGTCGTCAGCTTGGTGCGACAGGCAAGCAGAAGTTGGCATGGAACGAGGGCATAACCGAGTGGAATATAGCACTTGATCACGAAGGCGCAACGCTTACTCCTACCAACGAAGCTTACGGCACAATGCGCTACAGCACTCCGGATAACAGCTACGCACGCTTCAACCTCTACACATCTAAGACCCTACCCCTGCCGTTCCTCTACCGCAAGGGCGAGCAGAAGCAGCCCGAGCTATCGTGTTCGATCAGCTTTGCAGAGGAAGAGATGACGGTATCGTTAGATGTTGCCCACATTGGATTGCGCCCGACATTCACGCCGAAGACCACTACCGACAAACGCTTGCATTGGAAGAGCTCAAACGAGAGCGTTGCGACCGTCACAGGTGGTTACGTTACGCTCCTTAGCGTAGGCGAAACAACCATCACCGCCACCACATACGACAGTGGGGTAGAAACAACAATGCACCTCGTTGTCACCGAACCGACCGCTATCAACGGCGCAACGAATGACGCAAAGGTGCATAGTCCGCGCAAGGTGCTCGACGGCAATAAGGTTGTTATTGTGACAGAGCAGGGATGCTACGGAACAGGCGGATGGAAGGCAGGACTATCGCATTGAAAAGCTACATAAACTTCGCCTTGATGAACTGTGGCACCTTCCATGCCATCTTCATCAACTTTGTCAATATTACAGGCTTAAAGCCGTAACCGGTATATACACGGATGTCCTCGTTCCACATCTTTTTGCGCTTCGAGGCATCCGTGCTCATGCCACCCATACGCATTCTTGTTACGAATTTTTGGAGATAAGCCACCTTGAGATTGCAGTTATAGAGATAGTTCACCAATAGATTGGTGTCCGCAGCTATCTTGTAGCTCTCGTCATAGAGTCCGCATCTCATCATTACGTCGCGCTTGATGTAGCATGTTGGGTGAAGAGGCAGCCAACCACATCTAACCTTCCAACGAGCATACTTACCTCCAATCCATTTCCTCACCACCTTATTAATATTCTGTTCATTCACGAAGATGCCGTCAGCATAGAGGAAATCGCAATCCGTCTCCTCCATTTTTTTTACAACGTGCGACACTGTATCTGTGGCATACATAAAGTCGTCCGAATGGCAAAGTGCGATAACGTCTCCTGTCGCCATACGTATACCCTTATTGATAGCCTCATACATACCATGGTCAGGCTCAGAAATGAACTTCACCTTATCCTCATGGCTGGCGATAGCCTCCCTAATGACCTCAACGGATCCATCTGTTGAAACACCATCCACAATGATGTACTCGATATCGGGATAGTCCTGCGCCAATACGCTCTCTATACAACCGCGTATCGTTTTCGCTCGGTTGTAACATGATGTTATAATCGAAACTTTCATATTTGTCTATTTATTTTTTTATTTTCCTTTCCCTTATCTTCACCGCGGGATTCCCTTGATAAATCCCATTCGTCTCCATATCCTTCGTCGCCACACTACCTACAGTTAGTATGGCGTTGCTATGAACCGTCACACCAGGGCAAACTGTTGTCTTGGCGCCAATCCATGCGCCATCCTCAATACGAATAGCCGCATTGCGATAAGGCATGGAAGATATGGTATAGTCATGATTGCCAGTCAAGAGCAATGCCCCCTGTGAGATGCAGACATTGCTGCCGATGGCAACCTTGTCGAGATTGTCAATCCAACAATCCTCGCCCAACCAACAGTCGTCACCAACCACCAAATTCCAAGGCGACTTGATGATAACATTGTTTTTGATAACCAGCCCTTTGCCAATCTTTGCCCCAAAAGCACGTAACAAGGCAATCTTGATACTCATGAATGGATTCCACGAAGCTCTCACGAGAAGGGCGTTCACAAAATACCATATCGTAGTCTTTAGAAATCCAGCCCCCTTGTTGAAATCAGAACCATCAAAGGCAGCAAGTCTTACTTGTATTGTATTCATAATAAAATCAATAATGGTGTTTGGTCATTAGTCTGAAATTTAGAATAATCTTATTCCAGAAATAGCTCTTAGCCTCTAATGGCATCAGTGGGTTATATAGTTTGCAACGCTTATAAAAATAGAATACAGACAGGATCTTTCGGCACAAGCCATTGCTTCCTTCTCTGTATTTCACCTTTTTCTTTCCAAAATTTCCACCTTCAAATATTTCTTGCAAAATGAAATCAGTGTATTGTGTGTTAGTATTGAAAGGAAGTTTGCCTTCTTCTAATCCGAGCCAATCCACCAAGATGCTTCCCAAGCATCGGGCAATGGACATCAGTTGCAACTCTTCCAAATAACCATTCAATCTATCTCTATCTATCTGTTCATTGTATTTATCCAGATAAAGAGCCAAGTCGCAAATTTGCCTTAGTCCGATACCTGCCTCCAACAAATGCCTACTGATGTGTATAATTTGATGGAGTACAGACAAAGTAGGCGGCACTGTTTCTATATTCTCACCGTCAATTTCCGCAAAGAAAAGCTGGCTATTAGCAAACTCCTCATCAATAATTTGTTGCAACCGTTTCTGTAATTGTGGATTTTCAAAAAGGCACATGAAATAATGTAACTCTATCACATTACCGCCAATAGCGAATGTGAAATGCTTACACTCACGTTTATTTTCGGAAGAACCAGCTGCGGTCTTGTCTACTTCCGAAGCCCAAGAGACGGCTTTCTCACAATCCTTTCTATCCTTGAAATACACGTCAATATCACCACATTGCCTATGTAAAGGATAAGGATAATTGACGGCAAAAGCCTGGCCTTTCATTAACACGGGCGAAAGTTGCATGGATTGAAACTTATGAAACAGTTTTTTTATAAGTTCATTCAAACTGCGGTTTTTTCTTTCCAATCTTACGACATAGGCTAACCATCGCAGTTTCTCATCACCACCGAATTGATTTACATCTAAGAAACAAAATCCATCAGCTAACACTCCTATGACACATTGTTCTTTGGCAATAGCATATATTTTATCCCAGCTAATATCTTGTACAGAACATGCAATTTTTTCGTCTTGCCACAAAGCACCCCTAAGAAGTAGCAACAAATCCTTTTGCTCCTTATTCATAGAGTGCTAAATATCTTGTCCATATTGTCTATATACTGCTTCTCAGTATACTTAGCTTTCACTTCACGATAGTTCAGTTCGCATACTTTAGCCAACTGTTCACGGTTGTCATAACAATTTAGAAGATAAGAATAAATCTCATTGACATCGATACCCTTCTTACTGCAAGCGAAACCGTTATCATGCGAAGCAATCTCCGGTATGCCGGCATGGTCGGTGGCGATGACAGCCATTCCGTTTCCCATTGCCTCCAAGATGGATATGGGCTGACCTTCGTTAGGATAACGGGACAAGAGCGAGAAAATATGACATTGGTTCAGCAGGTCCACTTTGTCCTGTCCTCCCACCACGCCATGAAACACCACATTCCGCAATCCTTCCGTATGCTCCTTGAAATATGTTTCCTCAGCAGGATCAAAGAACTTTCCGGCAAAGTGGAAGACAAACTTTTCGCCATCTCCCCGCTCTGCAGCCATCCTTGCCAGTTCCAGCATCTCCCTGTATCCCTTGCTCTCGATGAAGTTGCTCAGATAGAGAATATGAAGTGCGCCCCCATCCCTCATCATCGCCAACTTGTCATCAACGGAAGGAGCTATAAAAGCATCGTCCACACAATTCGGACAGACAAAGATCTTGTCATCCGGCAGCATACCCTCAAAGATTCCATGCAGCGAATGTCCGAGCACGATGCCGCCAGCCAACCGCTCCACGGCATGATAATTCATTCTTCTCTGCCATCCGGGAATGTCATTGTCCACCAGCTGCCGGTAATATCCGCCATGTATATGCACGATACATTTCTTTCCTCTCCACCGTATCAACTTCAAGAACACCAAGTCGCGGAGATTTCCACCTCTGGTCTGCGATGGAGTGAAATAAACGACGTCGCTCCTGCATCTCATCAATGCCAGCAACGAATACAAGAACCTCTTGTTATTGGTAATATCAATCTTGGAGAAATGATATTTCTCCTTCAATCGTGAATTATACAATGTCTCCACCGCTTTCGACAAGCCATGCATAGGTGGCGGAAACTGAGCTAAAAAACAAATTGATTTCATAGTGATTCAAATACTTTTATATGAGCCTCTGCCATCTTCTCCACGGTATAGCCCTTTATCTTCGTCAGATTCTCAACAGCCAACCGTTCTCTGCGCTCATCATCAGCCATCAATGTCTCCATGATATTCTTGAGTTGTTGTGGATTGTCAATGTCCACCAAGCAATCCTTGTCTGATATAAGTTCCATGCCAGACACGCATTTGTTGGTCGTCACCACAGGCAGGCCATATGCCATTGCCTCATTGATTACCAACCCCCAGATGTCCTCTCTCGTAGGCAACACGAACAAGTCGGCAGCTTTGAAATATTCCGCCAACTCATCCTTTGTCTTGAAGCCCTCAAAGTGCACTTGAGACAAATCATATTTTCTCTGCATCTCCAAATACTCTTCTGTCGGCTTGCCTCCCACGATGTAGATGCCGGTATTCCTGTCCATATCCTTAGCCGCCTCCATCAATACGTCAAAGCCTTTGCGATGGATAAACTGTCCTACGGCAAGAATCATCTTAGACTCTTTCACGCTGAGCCTTTTCCTTATTGACAATTTTTCATCAAGTGATAATGGATGCTGAAGTATATCTGTATCAGAAAGTGACGAGAATGGATAGCGGTGGATTTTTGCAGCATTCCCGGCATAATAATTAACATATTCATCAGAAACACAACTTGGGCTGAAATATGCCTTTGCCCCTTTAAGAAAGAATGATTTAAAACGTCTTTTGAAGCTATTCTCACCATAACCGGCCATCGCCCCGTCCAACTCGTAATAATATGGAATATGGCGCAACTTAATTGAAAGCAATGCCGCCATTTCCGTAAAATAGGCATAGTTGGTTACAACGACATGGTCATAATCCATTTTATTAAGATATCTGAAAATATCCCAGTTGACTTTCTTTTCTTCTATCTCTCCTTCTTTCAGGAATATTGCCTTGAAATTCTTTATTCCATCCTCCTTCCAATTAAATGTAATACCAGGTGCCCGCTTGGCCTCAAACAATACTGTCAAATCATAATACTTACCCAATATTTCATAGAAATCAATTCGATAAGGAGCCGGAATATTTGTGATAAAAAGAACTTTCTTTAGTTTTTGTTCCATAAATTAATATATAAGGATTGAAGTTTCTTTGATTCTATATTAATGTTGTAATCAGATTCATATATATTGAATAAAGCTCCATTTCTATCTTTCTTATCTTGTGTTACTGAAAGTATAGAATTAACCCATGCCTCTTTTTTCAAATCAACAAACGACACATTTTCTGCAATTTTTGCAGCTTGTGGTACTTGTGATGACAATAAAGAAGGGCATCCATTCACTTCTGCCTCAATTGCCACAATTCCCAAACCTTCAAACAAAGAAGGAAGGACAAAAAGGTCAAACGCATTATAGTATTTATAGGCATCATCCCTAACCCCTGTAAATACCACATTCTTATCAAGTTTCAATCTTGAAAATTTCTCTTTGATGCTTTTCATAAGATGACCTTCGCCAACCAACATGAGTTTGCAATTTGGCTTTTCCCTTACAACATCTGCAAATACATCTATTAAAAATGTATGATTTTTCTGCGTATCAAAGCGACCTACATGCCCTATAAGAAATTCATCATCCCTGACACCATACAACTCTCTGATACGCTTGCGTTCTTCTTCATCAAAAGCAAACCTCTCCACTTCAATGGCATTACGCACAACGATAAAAGGCTTGTCCCCAAACAACCATCTGCCCGCAACGTCAGAACATGCCATTCTATGAGTAGCATACTTGTTTATATTCTTTCTTGCTTTCTCCAGGAAGAACAATTTAAGAGAGTTCGTCGATAGATGTTGAGTATTATGACTATGCGCTATGCGAACAGGAACGCCACATTCTTCTGCTATTTTCAGCACCCACGCCCCCATGGCATCCATGTGGGTATGGATTATCTTATAGTCACTATTCGTTATAATTTTCTTTAGTCGATGCACATAAGTAAAGGGATGCGTACTTTTCTTTGGTAGCACAAAGATTCGTCCTCCCATTTGCTTGATTTCCTCATCATAATACCCATACCCACCGGCATCATGAACAATAAAATCTATTTGGATCTTACTGCGGTCGAAATGACGATAATAATTCATCATGTATGACTCTATGCCACCACGATTCATCAGTCCGCCATTAACATATAGTATTCTGATCATAATTATTTATACGATATAGTTATCTTCCTCCAATCAAGACTCTGTATATCCTGTTTCCTGAAATTATATTTATGCAGGCAACAAGAAGAAGAAACACCAATACAGGCGTTATCAATTGTATTGAATTGATACATAAAAGATTATGAGGAAGTATTTTAAAAATTAATTTTTGAAATATGTTTATTATAAAGAAATGTGTGCAATAGATGAAAAACAATCCATGCATCCATTTTTTCTCCTTAAATTTCGTCAATGTCCATTTTGCAGGAAAACAGTCATAAAGCGCCCATACCAAAACAGGTGATAAGAAGCGAAACAAAAACATTCTTCTATCATCAAGATATGCTATTGCATACAGCCCAACCATTACCACAATGCAACCAACTGCAATTTTTCTTTGATAATTTTCAGGGGGGTAATCATATATAACTTATTATAGCCAACATATGCACCTAAAAGATAAACAGGCAGCCAATGCCAAATGCTTTCATATTCCATACTGTATGACATGTTCAAAACCACCAAGCCCAAAATGCCAACAATCATAATAACCTTACTTTTTAGCATAACAAAGTATAGAATACTGGTGCCCCCTATCCTATTTAAAGGTTGAGAATGAAGCAATACAATTATAAAAGTCAAGATAATATTTAAAATCAAGACCTTGTTATGAAAGTAAGTATTTAAAGTTTTTGTATCCATTATTTTCCAGCTAACCATTTAGCCTTGTTATTTATAAACTTTGAAACTGGCAAAACCAATATAAGACATATTAGGATAGAAGCAATCCAATACATATAGTCTTGCCACAACAAGCTATTGGGCAAAAGCCTATTCTTCAATGTTATTGGGACAAACAGAAAATAGAAATGTGTCGCAAATACAAGGAGCGACAGCTTTCCATACTCCATTATTATGCGCAAAAACTTATTGCTACAGGATGTTTGTTTGCACAAATAGCATATAAACAATATAGAGGAAAGACTTCCACAAACAAATGGTATCCAAGAGCCATAACTCATATTATACATTTCAACTTTATCAAAGTTTAAAAAAACAAACAAAGCGGAAAGCAAAATAAGGAGAAGCCCAATTTTTTTAATCCATTTATTTATTATAGCTTGATATTTCATATAGTAATCTCCACAAACAATAAAGAATACAGCTATTAATGAGGCGTCAAATGACATTGGCAATGGTTTCTTAGTCCATTTGCAATACGTTAATCCTATTATCAATGTCACTATTGCCAACAGAAATTTACCTCCCCCGAATTGAATCTTTGATAGCTTAAATATGGGATATGCAAGCATCTTAGCAAAGAACAAACATGGAAGAAACCATAAAACATGATGGTAAGGACTTCCAAAGCGCATACCAACAAATATTCCAATCAAATTATCTTGCACATTTCCTATTAGCAATTCTTTATGGAACATGATAGACATAGTATAATAGAAAGCTATGCTGATAATGTTGAAGTAGAAATATGGTAACAGTAAAGATTTGAAATTCTTTTTAAGATATATATGAAAATTATTCTCACACTGTCTGCTGATAAATAATCCAGAAAGGAAAAAGAATAACGGCATATGAAAAGAATATATTATCCCATGTGGTAAATTAGGACAATTTGCATGTCCTATTATAACTAAAATAATAGGTAGTGTAAACAGAACTGTGTCACGGCTCTGATTTTTTATTC